>Ga0105350_10000758_pt1 | contig 21476 bp, 19 predicted proteins | sample EN1Hudsemesocosm_FD_83506 | JGI IMG/M metagenome (GOLD analysis project Ga0105350, IMG submission 83506) | Methane-oxidizing microbial communities from mesocosms in the Hudson Canyon - EN1E Hudson Canyon | ecosystem: Environmental > Aquatic > Marine > Cold seeps | place: Hudson Canyon... | reverse complement strand
TAGGTTTTAGCCAATACAGTTGTGATTGCTGCTGTTAATGTTGTTTTACCGTGGTCAACGTGGCCGATAGTACCGACGTTTACATGCGGTTTAGTACGTTCAAACTCTGCTTTTGCCATTGTCTATTCCTCAGCAAATATACATTAATAAAATTTTTTCAATTGAGATGGGGAGAGGTGAGTGGTGCTGATAGGCAGATTCGAACTGCCGACCTCACCCTTACCAAGGGTGCGCTCTACCAACTGAGCCATATCAGCATGTCACAAAAAATGGAGCGGACGGCGAGAATCGAACTCGCAGCTTTAGCTTGGAAGGCTAAGGTATTACCACTATACGACGTCCGCACACTTGCTCTCATACCATATCAAGCAAAAGTGGTAGGGGGCAGGATTCGAACCTGCGAAGGCTGAGCCGTCAGATTTACAGTCTGATCCCGTTGACCGCTTGGGTACCCCTCCAGATTGATGGTGCCGACTACCGGAGTCGAACTGGTGACCTACTGATTACAAGTCAGTTGCTCTACCAACTGAGCTAAGTCGGCTACATCAAGTGGGTGCGGATATTAGAGTAATGATTCGGGTCGTGCAAGAGGGAATTTACAAAAAATTGTATTTTTTATGCTGTTTGTTTAAATTAACCACTGAATGGGCGGTTTTCATGCATTGCGCGCATAAATTCATCACCTATTATTGATGCAAAAATCTAAATTAAACGAAAAAGTCCTCTTAAAACTAAATTAGGAAAAAATAATATTTTTTTATTCTTTGCTAAATCGAGTGAAATTTGACCGCCACCTGTCACTAAAACAAAAAAGTCATCATATTGATTACTTAAATATTGCTCTGCTATCATCACAAATCCAGCTTGTGAAGCTAAACAACCTAAACTCACACAATCTTCAGTGGTATTACCTATATTTAGTATCTTAGGCATTTTTGTATCAGCAAAAACCTGCTGGGTATTTTTCAGCAAACTTTCGCGCATGATAGAAAAGCCTGGGCTGATCCATCCACCAAGATGAATATTATTCACCACTATGTCACAGGTATTTGCTGTACCTAAATCTAACACCGCCACTGGTAGCTGAGTTATTTCACGGGCAGCCAAAATAGCTAACCACCGGTCCACTCCTAATGTTTGAAATTTTTCATAAGCGCATTGCACACCCAAAGTATTGGCTTCGGTATTAATTTTCTTAAAAGGAATTTTGGCTTGTTCGCATACCGCCTCTAATTCATCCACCAGAGTGGCATGTCCCACAGAGGAAACGACTACTTGTTTGACTGAACTGGAGTATGCAGCTAAATCCTTAATATGTTGGCAGCTTTTAACATCAGACAAATCTGAGAGCTCATTAACCAGCGCATATTTAATTTGAGTATTGCCAATATCCACCAAAAGCGCTTTAAATAGGTCTGACACTGATTTCACCTCCATGATAAGCCTTCACTCCTTGCTCTGTTTCCAACAAAATAGCGCCATTTGCATCTATGCCTCTGCTGACCCCAGTGACGGTTTGCTGACCGATGATAAGCTTAACGCCTTGGTTCGCATAAACATCCAATGCTCGCCACTTCGCGATAAACGGTTCAAGTCCACTGCTTTCAAACAGAGTCAGGCTTTTAGTCAGCTCGTTTACCAAAGTACCCGCTAGAGTATTTCGGTTTATTAGGGGGTCACTTAATTGGCTAAGATCTATCCAAGGCTGGCCAATTTCTTCTATATTTTTGGGCAAGGTGACATTAAGACCTACACCTATAACAGCTTGGCAACCGCTACCCATTTGGCCTTCTACTTCAATTAAAACCCCAGCTAATTTTTTACCTTGGGCATAAATATCATTTGGCCACTTTAATTGCACGCCTTTCACACCACATTGATTTAACGCATCAACAATGGCTACTCCTATGGCTAAACTTAACCCCCCCAATACCGCATATCCACCAGCAAAAGACCAATGCATTGATAAATAAAGACTGGCTGCATAGGGAGACACCCATTTACGACCATGACGTCCCCTGCCTGCAGTTTGTGCTTCAGCTAAACAAGTGTGGCCGTTCTTGAGTTCTATCGATTTGTCTTTTAAGTATTGATTAGTTGAACCTATTACATTCAACACTTCTATTTCAGCAGGATGGGTCGATAAGAAGTGTTCTTTTATCTTGTCTAGGTTCAATAACATTAACGGTTGAGCTAGGCGATAACCTTTGCCTGTCACACTATAGATATCTAGACCCAAAGAACTGAACACTTTAATATGATTCGAAATCGACGCTCGGCTAATGCCTAATGTTTTACCTAAGGTTTCACCGGAGTGAAATTTATTATCAGCTAAAATTGACAGCAGGTTACCACGCACTAATTCTGATGATTTACTCATAATACAACTGGCCCATTTTTACCTATTAGCCTGACTTCATTCTCAAGCTCAATAGAAAATTCCTTTGATACTGCTGATTGAATACTACGAGCCAGCGCTAATAACTCTTCTCCAGTGCCTGAACCATCATTAGTTAAAACTAAAGGCTGGTTGGGATGACAAGCGATCCCTCCTATTTTTTTACCTTTAAAACCTAAGGTATCAATTAGCCAAGCAGCGGGGACTTTAACCTTTGCAATATTATCCAAGGCATAACTTGGCATTGACGGCCAAGTTTTCTGCAGTAAGTGAAACTGTTCTAAACTTATAATTGGATTTTTAAAAAAACTCCCTGCATTACCAATTTTCTTAGGGTCTGGTAGCTTACTCTGGCGCACTTCAATCACTTTATTAAATATATCCATAGCACTTGGTTCAGACAATTCTCTAAGCTCACCATAATGCTCTACGGCCTGCCAAATTTTAGGGATCGCAAAAGTCACACTGGTAATCACAACCTTATCTGCCAAGTCATTTTTAAACACACTGTCGCGATAGGCAAACTCACAACTTTGTCGTCTCAGACTTTTGTGGCATTGTTTATTTAAATCGTAAAAGTCCACTTGGTGTATAAATTGTTCAATCTCCACCCCATAAGCCCCAATATTCTGAATTGGCGCAGCCCCTACAGAGCCGGGTATTAATGCTAGATTTTCCAATCCATAAATTTGATTCTGCATACACCACAAGACTAATTGATGCCAATTTTCTCCAGCGCCTACTTTGAGCAAATAGTGAGTATCAGTGTGCTTAAGGTCGACTCCCATAAAAGCCGGTCTAATAACTGTACCTTGGTAGTCTTCCAAAAACACGGTGTTACTACCCTCGCCTAATATGTAAAAAGCAGAAGATTTTAAATTTAACGAGCTATGTAAATCCGTAGGTTGATTCATACGAATAAATGCTTGGGCGGTGCAAGACAATCCAAATGAATGGAGAGAAGTTAAGGATTGCAAACTAGAGACCTATTGGGTTTTGTGGTTATTCTATTCATGATGAAGGCTTTTGCCAATCAATACTATTGGAGGGGTAATCAATGCCTAGTAATTGATCATCCTCTTGATCAAATCTTTACTTCTGCTTCTTTTAGGAAGTTTGCTACGCACATTTTTTGCATTTTCAAAAACGACCCCAAGTAATGGGACACGTGATTCCCTGAGACGTTGCACTGCTTCCAACAATTCGGGGCTATCAGTGGTATCTACGTCACAAATCAAGACTATTCCGTCAACAACTTTAGCTATAACCATGATATCGCTATATAGGTTGACCTCTGGAGCTTCAAGAATAACATGCTCATACAGCACAGATAATTTTTTAACAAAGCTGGAAAAACGAGGCTTAGATAGATACAACAGCGGATCAGTTGGCACAGCTCCTGTTGGCATAATAGACAATTGGCTTCCGCTTTCTCGGTAGTGAGAGTCACTAAAAGAGAGTCTACGTCCAATGAAGTTAGTTAAGCCAGGAGTCAGTTGCTCCATACCATATTCACTGCCAACATGAGGTTGACGCATATCAGCATCAACAAGAATCGATTTTTCTAAATGTCCAAAAGATTCTGCTAAATCAATACCTATATTAGATTTAGTTTTACTGCCTTTTACTCTGGTTATCGCAATAGAACGAATGGGAGTATCCCCCGCACCATAAGAAATTTCAGCTCTTAACGATCGAATGGACTCAGAGTACTCATAATTTTTATCTTTTTTAGTAGAGCCAACGAATCCTTTTTTCAGTTTTATTTTTTTATATTTTGACACTTGAGTTAAAACTGTGACGTCCAAATTGATAAGCAGATTTCGCAATCGGGTTTGCTTGTCACTTATTAAATGCAGTAGTAACCACACCCCACTGCTAAACACCACTGCAAACAGACACACAACAACTAACAACATCAATTTTCGCGGTTTGCTTGGATAAGTTGGTATGCTCGCATAGTCAACTACCGAGAACTGATTGGTTTTTCCCAAATCTTTTAGCATTTGTGTTTCTTGCAAGCGGCTAACAAAGACTTCATACAGCGTTTGCGTTGAGTCAATTTCTCGACGCAATTTGGTAAGTTGTAATTCATAACGACTCAACTCACTATGTTTTTGCTCTGCTTTATCCATTTGACCGTTTAACGACTCTAAACGCTGCTCATAGGTTGATAAATTTTGCCTAAGGCCGGCAACCAATTGCTCAATTAGTTGCCGCTCTTCACTTTCCAGCTTTTTGATTGCCGCATGTGCTGCTATGTAACGATGATGTTTGCTCTTATAACGCTTAGAGATTTGAAAAAAGGCTTGCTGACTAGCTAATAAATTATTTCTAATGTTTACCATCATCGGATGTTTTATTATGTAATCAACTCGTTTCAGCATTTTTGTATCATTTGCCGCAGAGTCTATTTGTAAAAGTGAAGATTTAACTGCCGCTAGTGTTTTTTCTATCGCCAATTTTTCCTCTAATAATATCAATATTTCAGCTCGAGCGAATTCAATTTGACTATTCGCTCCTATAAGTTGATTTTCCTCGATATATGCCTGCAATGCATCTTCTGCCATTACCAACTTGTTTTCCAGTCCACCTAGCTGATCATTGAGCCACTTTGAGGTGTCGTTGGCCTTTTCAGTGTTAATCTTTGCGTGATAAACGAAAAAAGCAGGACCTATAAAGTTGGCAACATCGGCGGCAATTTTTGGATCTTTCGAATCGAATGAGATTTTCAATAGATAGGTATCACCAATTTTATTCAATGTAAGACCGCCTAGTAATACATTAATCGCATATTCTCTCATTTCATTCGGTGAACGAGACCCACCGGTAAATTTAAATTCAGGGGTTCTGGTTAATTCCATCTCATCCACGACCCCGCCAATGAACTGTCGTGAACGGATAAATTCGATATAAGTATCTAGAATTGTTTCACCGCCATAGCCAAAGTCTGAGACTACCGATGGTAAGCTAAAGCTGGGTTCATTATCACCTAACACAATTCTACTACTGGCGCTGTATATCAGCGGCAATCCCGAAATATAATAAATACCTGCACAGACAATGGCTGCAGAGGTCAGAATAATGCGAAACTTTTTCTGCCATATAAAGCCGACTAAGTCAGCTAAACCAAAGGAGACTTCTGTAGACTTTTTATGCTCGTTTTTAGTTTCAATACTCAAAATAAACTTTCTTCAATTTCTAAGATATCACCAGGAAAAATTCGTGATTCTCTTGTGACTTTAACCCGACTCTTATCTGTCCCTCGAATAATGTACCACTCTCGTTTAGACGCTCGATCTTTTAGACCTTTTGCCAAAGCCAAGGCCTGCTCTACATTCATGTCGAAATCAAAGTCATAAACCCCCGGAGAAGAAACAGCCCCTCGTACATAAAAGGGACGATAGGAATCAATAACAACAGATACACTTGGGTCAACCAAATAGCCATCAAGATACGCAGCCTCCAGCTCGCTACTTAATTGCTGAGGCGTTTTATTGACAACCAACACTTCGCCAATCAAAGGAATTTTTAAAACTCCAGTATTGCCCACCTTGGCTTTTGTCGTGAGATCTAACTCGTTATACACTTTTATGCTGATTGTATCTCCCACGCGAATTACAAACTGATCATCGTCTGAATAGGCATAAAAACAGGTCTGCAATAAAAGCAGCCCTAAAATTAATTTTAAAATGCGTAACGCCAACTTAACTTGACCTCATTTTGTCGATAGTCTAGCGAATTATCACTAGAAGATACTTGTCGTGCTATCACGTCAAACCAAACCTTACTATGTTGTTTAAGCGAAAGTGTGAGCCTTACTCTGCCAATCTGTTCATCCAAAACTTGGGACACTAAAGCCTCTTCATATTCACTTCTGTCAAAGGCAAGATTCGCTCCAATTTGCCATTGGTCGCTGTAAAGGTAGGATAAATCTGCTGCCAAACTACTATCTACACTATCACTACTGAATTCACTTTGACCTACAGCTGAGAGTCGGTAAGAGCGAAGGGTAAACAAGACGTCTTGTCTGGCTTGATAGTAGTAGTCTATGGCCCAAGATAAGTCAGTACTTGCCTCGTCATTGTCTGGTTCTCGCCGGTAGGCTCCGAATAATGCTTGAAACTTTGATTTACCCGAGGGTCGCCAATCTACACCCAATAATAAGCGATATAATCGGCTATCTTCTCGAAAATCAGATTCGTAATTATCATCAGTGGCTTCAAAGCTAAGTAACCATCGAGTAAGCGACGATTGCTTAAATGCTATGTTCAGATCAAAAGTCTGCTCTTTATAATTGAACAACGAAGAGTAAGTATTAATATCAGCGTATTTAACATCAGCAGAGCTCAGTTTAAAAGATATTGAGCGATTCGTTGTGTCATTGCCATAAAGTAAATTAATTGAGGCCTTATTCTCAGTCCGTTCATCGGCGAGCAACACATCATTACGTAAATTAGACAAGCCAAAACCAAACTTTTGGTCCTTTTTAGAATGCTCTAATTCGGTGTCGACATACCAAGCTTTAGTAATAAAAAAACGTCCCAGCAATGCGCCTTCATAGGATGCAAAATCATATTCAGTAGAGAGTAAAACAGGAGAATCATTAAGGTTATAACGTTCAAGCTGTGCTCCATAGCTGAGCATCAACAGATTTCCCTCACCAGATGTAACAAGCTGGCCAGACGCTTTAAGACCCACACCAATTGCATTACTTTTTTCACTCACGGTGGGATTTAAGTTATCTGTGCTTGTCACATTAACTTCAGTCACCAGCGGAGAAGCATTTTTATCAATCGACTTAACTTGTCCGAATGCCATGCCATTGAAAGCAATTCCTAGTGCGACGAATAAAACTAAGGAATTGCCATTACAAATTTTAGCCATCATTTTTCCAAAAAGGTTATCGTTCATTTAGCGCCTTTGCTGTTAACCAAAAACTGGCACCTAGCATTGATATCGGCCTAAACAGAAAAAGCTAAAACAGGTGATTTTAGCTTTTTGATTGTTTATGAAGATGTTTAGTAAAATACTTCAAACTGTAGCGAATTAAGAATGATACATTAATTCATTTGATAATCTGAATTGCCCATAAAAAGTTAGTGCTTAGATGGTGAATAACCAAGTGGCGCTTTTTGTAACAAAGCTTTTGCTCCAGATGCGTTATGTTCTAGCAACAGACGATTTAACTCATCAAATAATAGAATCACTTCTTCAAACGGTAGTTTTGTCTCATCGGCTCCCATAATTCGAGGATGCTCAGTTGTAGTATCAGCATCATCAATGAGCAGCTCTTCATACAGTTTTTCACCTGGTCTTAATCCTGAAAATTTTAGTTCAATATCACCATTAGGATTGTCAATCGTCTTAAGGCTATGCCCCATAAGGTGAGCCATTTTGTTGGCTAAATCGACTATTTTGACGGAATTGCCCATATCTAAAACAAAGACTTCACCTTTACTACCCATAGCGCCAGCTTGGATGACTAATTGTGCAGCTTCTGGAATAGTCATAAAAAACCGTGTGATGTCTGGGTGCGTCACAGTGATGGGCCCACCCGCCTTTATCTGTTTAGTAAATAACGGAACCACTGAGCCTGACGAGCCTAATACATTGCCAAATCTTACGATTGAATATTCTGTGTTTGAACCTAACTCTGCAATTCCCTGAATATAAAGTTCTGCAAAACGTTTTGTCGCGCCCATGATATTGGTGGGCCTGACAGCTTTATCTGTAGATATTAGAACAAACTTCTCTACATCATATTCAGCAGCGACTAAAGCAACGTTAGAGGTACCGAACACATTATTACGAATGCCGGCCAACGGATTAGATTCCACCATAGGCACATGTTTGTATGCCGCAGCATGATAAATAGTTTGGATTTTATGGTCATCCATGACACTTCTTAACAATTCAGTATCTTGGATGCTGGAGAGAATAGGCACCATAGGAATATCAAAATAATGTTGTTTTAATTCATTTTCTATTTGGTATAAGTTAAATTCCGATAATTCAAAGAGCACTAATTTTGACGGAGCTGACTTAACCAATTGCCGACATAACTCACTACCAATAGACCCCCCGGCACCAGTAACCAATACATTTTTGCCACGAATATTGATATCAAGCAAATGAGTAATTGGTGGAACTGGCTCTCTACCTAACAACTCTTCAATTTTAATTTCGTGAAGTTCGTCAATTTTACTTTTGCCTGATAACAAATCCTGAATATTTGGAATACTAAGCAGTTCGATTGCATAGGGTTCAAGTTCAATAATTAATTCTTTGCGTCTTTCTGATGACGTATTATGCACGGCCAGTAACATCTTACTTACGCCAAATTGCTTTACGTAATATGGAATATCTTCACGACGGCCTACAGGTAACCCAAGTATTTGTTTATTTTGGTATTGCTTCTTATCATCAATAAACGCGATAGGTTGTAATTCGGTGCCCATTTTCAAGGTTTGAACTAATGAACGTCCTGCTTCCGCTGCACCAAAAATCAAACATTTTTCGCGCATTTTATAATTTTGAGACTGTGCAGAAGCTTGCATTAAAAAGCGCGGGGCAATCACTAAGGTAGATGCTACCGTCCAATAAATAATTGGTACAGAAACAGGTATCATGACGTCAAAAGCAACTTTAGCCGCCAGCAAAAACAAGGCTGACGCAGCTAAAACGAGTAACGCTTTTTGAATTGTTTTTAGCCCTATATAACGGATCATCTGTTTATAGTAGCCAAACATGGTTAACAACGTTAATGCAAAGGCTATGTTCAATGCAATAACAACAGCATCTATAAGAGAAAAATCCCAACTAACAATGCCAAATCTTATCCAAAACGCAAATAGATTGGCAACTAACAGCGCTAAGAAATCCCAAGATATAGTAATCGCCAGTTTCTTTCGCGGGCTAAGTTCAAACAGTTGGTTGAACTCCATTATTGGACCTCTTTAGATGCGCTTTTCATAACAAGAGTAAGTGCCATACAGCACTTATCGATTTCTGCTTGCTTAAGTGTTGGGTGAACAAGAAACATCAATGAAGTAGCACCAAGTTCAACTGCATTAACTAACAAGTTTTTAGGTCGGTAGCCAGTATTGTCGAAAGCTTTTTCTTTATAAACTTCAGAACACGAACCAGAGAAACAAGGTACATCCAACTTACTAAGTTCAGAAATAATTCTGTCTCTATCCCATCCTGCATTTAATTTATCTGGCTCAACAAAAACATAACATTTGTAAAATGCATGTTCGATATAATCAGGCACTTTAGGTACACGAAGTGCAGAACAACTTTCTGCGGTAGCGAATATCTGTTCTGAATATTTTCTACGATTCTCAGTCCAAGCTGGCATTTTCTCCAACTGTTTAAGTCCAACTACAGCTTGAATTTCAAGCATCCGCCAGTTAGTACCAAAGGATTCATGTAACCATCTAAAACCAGGAGGATGATCTTTTTCGTATATTGCCTCCCAAGACTTTCCATGATCTTTGAAAGACCATACTTTTTTCCATAACTCTTTATTATTTGTAGTGACCATGCCACCTTCGCCGGCCGTGGTCATGATTTTATCCTGACAAAACGACCATGATGCTATATCGCCTAATCCACCCACTGGTTTACCTTTGTATTTGGCTCCATGTGCCTGCGCGCAATCTTCCACCACAAATAAATCATGTTCTTTAGCAAAGGTAATAATGTCGTCCATCTCACAAGGCCATCCTGCCAAATGCACACATAAAATGGCGGAGGTTTTACTTCCTACGTGAGGCCTAATTGTATCTGCAGTAATGTTTTGCGTATCACGATCAAGATCCGCAAAGACTGGGGTTAATCCTGCTAATACGATAGAAGAAATTGAAGCGATAAAAGTCCGTGATGTGACTATGACTTCACTGCCTTTGGGTAAGTCTAACGCTTGCCATGCCAAATCTAATGCTACTGTGCCATTAGCCACAGCAATAGCATATTTGCATTCAAAATAAGCAGCGAATAGTTTTTCAAACTCTCGCCCTTTTTGTCCCGTCCAATAATTCACTTTATTAGAATCAAGCACTTCCAATACAGCTTGTTTTTCATCATCATCAAAATCTGGCCAAGGTGAAAAAGGACCGTTTAACATTGCAAGAAGCCTCGTAAATTTATTGTAATTTAAGTCACGTTAATTTTTATAATTTTTGCTGGTATACCGACTGCTACTGAGCCGTCGACTAAATCTTCCAACAGGGTACTTCCCGCTCCCAAAATGCAATGTTTCCCTATCGCTAAGCATTGAATAATAACAGCTCCTATACCAACAAAACTATATTCGCCAATGTTGATTGACCCAGCCAATTTAGTCCCTGGTGCTAGATGCACGTAATCACCAATTATGCAGTCGTGATCTACGCTGCTAGATGTATTAATGATGCACCCTTGGCCAATATTCGTGGCAATATTTATTGCCACGTTAGCACACACCAACGTGCCTTCTCCAATAGTAGCATAAGGACTGATCACTGCAGAAGGGTGAATCAGAGTTGTTATTTCCCCCCCAACTTTATCTAATTCCGTCATCACCTTGCCGCGCGTTTGATTATTACCAATAGCGACAAAAAATACTGAACTTGGATCTGCAAATGCAGATAAGTTATCTGCATTGCCTATTACAGACCAATGTTCAACTTTGGTTATTTCTGGGTATAAACCGTCCAAAAATACTATTTCAGAAAAAGCCCCCATGGCTAGCGCGCAATCTGCGACAACTTTTCCATGGCCTCCGGCGCCGATAATTACTAAGCGTTTAGTCAATTGGTTTCTCCGATGCCTTCGATCCTTCAAATTTACTCATAGTGGCTTCACCAACATGACTAATATCACTTCTTTTCAAGACTTTGAATACTGTCATAAACAAAATTTTTATATCCAACCACAATGACTGATTTTCCACGTACCAAACATCAAATTCGAATTTCTGCTCCCAAGATAATGCATTACGCCCATTGACTTGAGCCCAGCCAGTTATGCCTGGCCGAACCTCATGTCTTCGAGCTTGCTGGGTAGTGTATAAAGGTAAATATTCCACCAATAATGGTCTAGGCCCAACTAAACTAATATCGCCTTTTATGACACTGAGTAAACCTGGCAACTCATCTAAACTACTATTACGTAAAAACTTACCAAAACGGGTCAATCGTTTATCATCCGATTGAAGCTCTCCATGTTCATCTTTTGCATCGGTCATTGACCTAAACTTATGCATATTGAATACATGTTCATATCTCCCAGGGCGAGCTTGAGAAAATAATATTGGAGAACCCAAATTTATTCTTACCAGCACTGCTAACAATAATAGCAGTGGCCAGATCAAAATTAACAAACTTAGACTGGCGAAAAGATCGAAAAACCGCTTAATCATTTGTTTTCCTTAAATTTTCTTGCGCCCCAAGATAGTCAGTTAACACATGGGTATAGTAGTCATAAACTTGTTTAGCATTATGTTGTACATTCATTACTTCAGATACTTTTTTACTGGCATTCTTAACATACTCCAGCCTCTCTATTGGGTGAGAAATTGCCTGAATGATTTTCTTAGCCAATGCCGCAGGATCTTTGGCAGGTGCCATATAGCCGGTAATACCATCTTCAACCAAATCTGGAAACCCCCCAACATCAGAACTAAGGGTAGCAACGCCCGCATACATAGATTCTACCGCGCCGCCTACATTCTCAGAATGTGATGGATGCACTGCAAGGTCAAACTGTGGATACAACTGCGGCACATCTTTGCGCAAACCTAGGAAAATACAGCTATCACCGGTTTTTTCTCGGGCATACTCTTTGACTTGGTTGAAATAATTTTCAGTGTTACCCCAGGGCCCCCCAACAAATATACATTTCACTTGAGGATAAGTCTTTTGCACAACCGCAACTGCATCTATTAGGTCTTCATGACCTTTTAATCCCCTTTTTTGTCCAAGGTGCTTTTTAGGTGCATAAAAATAAGCGACCATGCCGATTACAAAACTGTCCTCTGGTAGTTTTAATTGTTTCTTTAAGGTATCGGTTGTTGGGTTTGCAAATAAAAAATCTTCTTCATTCACACCATAATAAGCTAGACCAACATGTGATTCTTGTATTCCACAAGATAAGTATTTTCTTTTTGTCCACAAACAGGATGCCAACCAATAATCGTCTTTAGTCGCAAGACCTATTTCTATGTTGCGAAATATTCGGTGTTCCAAATGCAAAGGCCCAGGAACATGAAAAATTCTAGGGATAGATACCTTTCTTAAGGCTAAACGCATTAGCAAAGTGGAGGCAACAAAATGACTATGAATAATATCCGGTTTAACGTTTTCAACCAATTTTCGCAATGCTTTAATTTGGCCTATGTTCTTCCAAGGTTGGCGAATATTAACCGAGGGATCAAAAATATGTACAGACACACCTGCTTGCCTATATTTTTCCACCATAGGACCTTCAGGTAGAGCCAAGTGTACCTCTACTCCGAGCTTCACGAGTTCAGTTGTTTGCCTTAGGGCCCAACTGGCACCAATGGATGTCTTAAGAAGGTGCAGAACTTTCATATAAACTCTTCTTTAATTGGAAATAGGACTGATAGAAACCTTCGCGCTGTGTGGCTAGTAACTCATACTCATAGGTTTTTGCACACTGATAATTTTGCTCGGAAGCTTGAGTGAGGAGCTCTTGAGATGACATCAAGCGGTGGATACTTTTCGCCAGACTTTGCCAATCATTACTCGGCACTAAAAAATCATCTGCTAACAATTCGGGGATCCCTCCTACACTCGAAGCAATACAAGGCAATGCTCTTGCCATCGCCTCGATCAACGCTCTTGGTAGTCCTTCTGTTCTTGAAGGCATTGCAAACAAATCTGCCGAATCCAAATATTTAATCACCTCTTTATGACCAACCTCTCCAACGAAATTAATCTGCTCAAAACAGCCTAAGGATTTTGCTAACACCTTCATGTCGTCGAGGTACAAGCCACCACCTAACATAGTCACATGATAGATTGCGCCCTGCTGTTTAAGTTTAGCGATGGAACGAAGAAGTAAATCAGGCCCTTTGTATAACTGCGAAAATGAACCAACAAAAACGATGTTTTTCCCAGTGCTGGTGAAAACTCTAGCCCCTGATGAGAAACTTGCAACAGGTAACTCAATATCTGAGCAGCCAACTGAAAGTGCTCCCTGCTTAACCGGATATCGCTTTTGTAAATATTCTTTTGTTACATAACAACTCCCTAACGCATTGTTTGCCATGCTTTTTAAGCCCTGATAGCTTACCCAAGCGAGTATCTTGTCAAGCAATCCATTGGTAATACCAGCATTAAACACATCGAAAGGGTCACCTACTACTTCGAGCGCATAACCGTATTGTTTGCCACGTCCAAAACTGGCTAACATAGCCGATTGAGAAGGTACTCTGTAAATCAACCCTCTTTCTGGTGTGGCAACCGAATTGATGACCTGACGGATTTTAGCCAAATTTCGAAGTAAACCAGTAAATCCAACGTAGTAAGGCAAGGCTACAAACTCAACATTGTCGCCGCTTGATAACTGCCAATTCGTTTCAGCTGTTTCAACATCTTGAATACGTGCAACAGCAATTACCCGTTCAAAGGATGTCAAATATCGCTGCCAAAATTGATATAAAAAGGCACTACTTGTCCAAACTTTTTGATCCGGTGTGCGGTAAAAGCGAAATTCACAGGTAACCACTAATTCCATTGTTATTATTCTTTTGGTTTATAGACTAAAAATAAAGACGGCTGCCTCTGAGAATCCAAATATAATTGGTACTGCAACATCAACAAAGCTATTTTTCCTTATTATATCTAGAAAATACAGAAACCAAAAACTGATAGCATAACCAAGGAATGCCAACATTCCATAGTATAAACCTAGCAACAGCAACAAGTTCTCCTCGAGGCCACAACATAAGCCCTAAAAAGCAACTAAAACAAAAGGCAGAGTTAATTGGGTTTTCTCTCACTTTTGCAAGTTTGGAGATAAGGATAGTAGTTAAAAAAAGAATAATCATTCCAAACCAATAAAAATTTAAATAGAATTCTGCAAATATTGAAAATCCAAACCCCCCTCCTTGTTTTGCTATCCATGGGTCCACTTCTCGCGCAAGCCACAATGCTAAACTACCTTTTTGCGCTGGATGGGCGTCCCAAAAGAGATTTGGAATCGCGGTACTGGTTGCCAATAAAAAGCTATCTCCGTATTGGAAGTCCATTTTCGATGGCACCCGTTGCATGATCCATACAAGTGGACTCATACTATCTGACATTTCCTTGATAATAGTAAAAATCGAAGCGCCGATCCCTCCCTCACCATCCAACTCCTTACCTACCCTCAACAGGGATAAGGCCGGAAATACAACCGCAACCATACCAACACCCGACAGGTAGATGATTTTTCGGCCTATTTGCTTAATGCTAACATCCCAAAGACTGAGCATAATTAAAAAAGGAACCAGAGCGACTAGCCTAGCCCCCATAGCTAACTTAGCGACGGTGAATATTGCGGCAAGTATCCATACAGAGGTGATAACTAGCTTATTTTCACGAAAGGCAATCAGGGTAATATAGAATGCCGGAAATAAGAAAAAGCCAAGAACCTTTACAATACCGCTTGCTCCAAAACTTTGCTCACTACTAAATAATGCAAAGTACCCACCAGAAATCACCTTGATTAACATACTTTGCAAATCATAAATTGCAGCAGGTAAGGAAACGGCAAGAAACAATATGCCGGTAACCTTGGCGGCTAAAATCTGATTATCACTGGCTGGCGTTTTTTTATCAGGAGCCTCGTTCATATTAAGTAACATGGCACTAGACATAACGAACATGCCTACATAAGAATACTCAAAAGCCCTAACAACCACTTGGTAGTCATTTCCGTTAAAAAAAGTAAAAAAGGGCTCTTCATAGCCCTGATAAAATATGAATAACAACGCTTTACCGCCGTTAAAAATAAATACCATTAAGAAGAATAAATAAGCCAATGACAAATCACTTCCACCATGCTTAAACCAAGCATAGGAATGAAATAGTATCAAACTAAGAAAGGATACACTTTGAACAATAAGAAGCTGGTCAAGGTTGGCATCGGCACCCACCAGACGATAAAACATAGTGAGCAGGCAAATGAGCGTATTGACAAAAATAACACTATAAATGCTCACATTATTTTGGGCCATAGGAATACCTGTGACTATTTATAAAGTTGCTCTAGCTTTTTGATGTGGTTCGGCATATAAAAATCTGTTTCTTTGAATTTTTGCTGCAATATGCTGATATCAGAATACTTTTTCATCTCCAATAGCTTGTTTGACCAAACATCTGTTGAATCAAGCAAAGAGGCATACTGTACATATTGACTGTCAAATCCAGCTTCTTTGGTAATGTTATCGGCAACAAGGATGGGAACTCCAGCAACCTGAGCTTCAACAACAGTTAATGGTAAGCCTTCGTATAAGGAGGGAAACAACATAACATCAAATGCCGACGCCATAATATCGACCGCATCAGATCTCATGCCTAGAATTTTAACTCTGTCAGATATCTTTAGTTCAACAATTTCACTTTCGATTTCTTCTCTTAATTCACCGTCACCAACCAAAACCAAAGTCGCGTAAACTTTAGTTATCAATGTTGCAAAAATCTTTAAAAGAAAAGTATGGTTTTTGGGCTCTGATAATCGGCCAACATGGCCGACAACTAAAGTACTATCGCTGAGCCCGAGTTCTGCCCGTAAGTTTTTATTTATCTTAATATTATTCAGATGTTGAATACCGCAATATAAAATTTCCAATCTATCTTCAGGCACAACGTTTCCATAAAGTGAGCGTTGCGCCTCTTTACTGACTGCGACATATCTATTGGCGAAAATACGTATAAACCACTTCATCACTAGTAAATACCAAGCTCGCACACCTTTTTTAGGTTCAATGCTTTCTCGATTACTATGGCTGTGACAAATCCGCAGTCTTACACCTGCAAAAAATGCGACCATAAGTACCAAACCACTAAAATGATCTACATGGCTATGTACTATGTCATAGGGCTGATTGCGCTTTAATACTCTGTATAAACGAAAAGCATAACTAAAAGGGTTTCGTGCATACTGGCACTTCACAATTTGACTACCTGTATTGGTAAACAATTCATCAAGTTCACTCGGCTCTTCAGTGTGTACTAACACATCAATCTGAGTTGAGCTGTCTTGCAAACCCTCTGCTATGCCTAATAACCAGCGTTCCACACCACCAGTATTCAATCTATTTATAATATGTAGCGCACGCTTTTCTTTCATTTTCGCAACTCTTGAATAACCCTAAAACCAAAACATATACCAATAACTAAAGCGGTAAGTAGACCAGCATAAAATGCGCCTGAAACACCGAAATTTATAATGCAATAATACCCTGCTATTGCACTAATCAATACAGAGAAGGACATGACCTTCATTTGAAATTTGAAGATCCCATGTGCCGTCAATACTATGCCACCCACGGCTTGAATAGCAAGGGCAAGGTTAATTAGAGCGGCCAATACAACAAGGCTTCCCAACCCATTAAAACTGTCACCATAGACTAGCTGTAAAACCCATTCACCAATATATACGGCTAAAAACACTCCGATTAGGCCATATGCAATTGCCAATAAATAACAATTCTTAGCCAAGGTTATAATATTCGAATGTAAGCGGTCTTTTAGATGAGCAACAATAATAGGGGAGATGACCTGCAACACAGATTGCATGATTAAGCTGCCGGCGGTCACAAAATAAAAAACTGAAGCATATTGACCAACCTGAATGTCGTCGGCCATTTTTGCCAAAATAAACAAAGGCATGCTCACTACCAACAACACTAGAACCGAAGTAATACCCAGTGGATAAGCGTTAACAAGGATAACAGGTACAAAATTCACCTTATTTAGCCCTTGCTGTTTTGTATCCATTGCTTCTTTATCAAACACCATGAAAATTATTACCCATGTAATTAACATGGCAACACATGCATATGAAATATTGTCGGTGTTGAAAAAGACACCTAGGAAAACTAACGGAGTGAATATTGAACGAGCGATCCTCGACCGCGCTATCTGCATTACCATAAATTTACGTTGATAAAATCCATGGGCTAAATCAGACATGTTTTCAGCAATTTTGGCTAAACCAATCAGCAAAACCAGCCAAAAATAAATATCATCTACGACTAATAATGCATAGAGAACGAGTAAACCCCAAGTCAAAATCGATGCAAGTAATCGCGTTACAAACAATTGTTCTAGTTGATCTACGTTTATGCTGCTTGACAAGATATATTGCCTGAGACCCACTTGCCCAACAGTCAGAAAAAAGCCCGCCAAAGCCAAGGCGTAGGAATACTGACCCACCACGCCTATATTGCCAGAGTAGTTTAGACTGGCGATTAGAACCCATTGAGAAAACGCTAGCACTAGATTCGAGAATAAGGTGATTAATATATCTTTCTTTAATTTCACAAATTCCAGTGCTTTTTTATTATTTGGTAAGCGAGTTTATACTGAACGTCAAGTGCAGGGAAGTGAGCAGCCTTGATCCGTAGTATATTTAAACAACTTCACAGTTAAAACTGGTTGAACAGGTCTTTACTAGAGAAATGTAAGATTCACTTTTCATAAAAATAGCCCCTTGTCGCTTAAAAGTTTCATCTGTTAGGTATAGACTAATGGCTAATACTGCCGAAAATATTTGTCAGATATAGTATAGTGGAGACAAGTGCAAGATATAGAGAGGTTAATCATGATTGAATTAAAAAATGAACATCACGCAAACACAGCTGAAGTAAGTACCGATCAAACCCGTAGAGATTTCTTAAACAAATTTGGCAAATTAGCCGTAATCACGCCTGTCGCCATGTCGGTTCTAATGACTCCAAGAACCTCGGCGGCGCCAAAATCATGTCGTGGTAATGGCACTAAAAAATGTAATTAGTTAGTTGAAACTAGCTAATTGATAAAATTACCTAATCATATATTTAGGGGTTATTTGAGAGCACAGTCCGTTACTCTGAATTACTTTGGCAAAATAATTATAGGTAACTGAATTCCGGATGCCAATAACCAAGTTCCCACTAAAAACTTCACATTTATCTCTTTACCTTGAAGAAAGTAAAGGCATCGTTTATCACAAAATCAGTCATAACCTATACCACTTGCCCACATTGTCTATCGCCATACTATTTTCGATAGATGAAGGCCAAAACCAACAATCCATAATCAATTCCATAGCCAAAGAATATCAATTATCCAAGCAACTACTGGAGCCCATTTATCACCAAATAAACACTCTTTTTAGTTCTCCCAAGCAGCAAGGTACATATTTAGCCGGGCGTTATCCTGAATTTGAAGCCAGCCCAAAGCAAGTAAAATTAATCAACCACATCCAAGTAGCGTACTTCCAAGTTGCTGATACCATCTTTTCTATCGACACTAAGGATGAAGATTTATTTATAGCAATCCAAGCGCTTTTATCACCTTGCCGCTGTTCTTCAATTAAAGTAGATTTTGTTATTTCCATTGCTATAAGTGACGATAATTATCAGATTTTTTCTAACGGATTATTAGTCGAAACAGATCTTAGTTTTAATCATGTGATGCCTCTTATTATCGATAGATTGCAGATATTGTCATTTCAAAAAAGTGATTATACTTTTTGTTTTCACGGTGCAGCGCTTGGCACTCCACGGGGCACTTTATTGCTACCAGGTAAATCAGGATCTGGAAAATCAACATTGAGCGCAGTTTTAGCTGGTGTTGACGGTGGTTTATTTTCTGATGAGATCATCGCTTTTAACAAGAATTTTGAATTATGTCTTTTGTCTCTGCCAATAGCAGTTAAATCTGGCAGTTGGAAAAGTCTTGATATTCAATATCCTAATTTAAAACACATGCCTACTTGGCATAGATTGGATGGTCGCCGCTTAAAGTATGTATGGCCTAATGATAAACAAGCTAATAAAACCATAAGCAAAAATGATAACGCTAAATTTTTACTCATTAATCCAAAATTCGTTACACAACCGAGCAACGCCCAAGAGGCGCAGCCTCAAGCGGTAGCTAAACCACTAGACGTAATTGATACCATTGCTATGCTAACCGATAGTGGCTATCAACTAGGTTTCGAACTTACTGAATCAGGATTTGAAGCGTTTCTTAACTTCATTGAAAAAACACCTTGCTATCAATTGTCCTACTCCAGCAGCCAACAAGCCCTAGATAAACTTGATGAATTATGGCTACTGCAATGAATAATGATGAAGATGAAGCACAAGTTACAATAACCCAACAAACCTTCTACGACATGGGTACTTGGCTATCTGAGAAACAACAATATACCCAGACACAGCTCTCACGTTTGCAACTCGAAGAACATTATCTCCCATTGGTAGCTTTAGCCAATTACAACTGGTTGACTGGAGCGTTAGCCAACAGTCTCAAGAAAAGTGACGTTTGGTTATTAATTCCTAAAACGTTGCAAGAATACTTGTCTGAAATGGAACGGTTTTATCGACAGCGTTCAGAAGCTATACAACAAGAGGCTATTTTTTCTTGCTCTTTGTTACTAGACGCTGATATTAAAGTAAGTTTATTAAAGGGCGCAGCCAATTTATTTAACGGCGCAGCTAACCCCATATCCAATAGATATATGAGTGACATAGATTTATTGATACAAGAGAGCAAACTAGAAGACAGCGTATCTACATTAGTGGAAAACGGTTATGTGAATCCAGACGATGACGAAGAAATACTAATTAAAGCCGATGCGCATCATCATGCCCCACCACTTATTAGAAAAGATGGTATATGTTACATAGAACTTCATCGCTGGGCTTTACCGCTATCAAGTCATAAAATACTAGAGACCAACGAAATTTGGCAACAGTCTATACCACTATCACTTACGCCTGAGTTAGAAGTTTTACAACTACATCCAACCCATCAGATTATTTTGGCAATCGCGCATAGTGAAATATCCGACTCTGCTTTTAAAGACAATCATATAGATCTAAGACAACTATTTAACTTGTATAGCCTAGCCAACAATTTCAAACTGCAAATAGATTGGACGGTCGTAGAGCACCACTTTCAAAGAGCAAACTTAACCGAAGTTCTGTACTCAATTTTGTTTTCTATCTACAAAATTTTTGGTCTTATTACTCCAGTCACTAAAATAGATGATATAGATGCTCAAAAACATTTTTTGAGTTGTATAGATCTATACACAAAAACCCAGGGCGACAACCTTAAATTCGGCTATTTTCTGCAAGTTTTTAGAGGTTACCAAAAACAAACCATTATTGACTTATATGGTAACAATGGCAGATACCCCATTCTATTTGGAAGGTTAAAACATTTTAAACGACATCTTCATTTACTATTTACGCCCAAATTCCTTACTCGGTTTATAAAACGAAATTTCAATAAAGATTAGCCACATAGATTGAGCAAAACTGTAAGACGTCTTGAAGGGTGAATATCGAACATTAAGGTTTAAAAAAACCAATTCCGAACATCTCCTATTCCATTAATTTGAAACAACAAAATAGAATGCCACCTAAGTTTTGATCAGAGATCACCTGCTTTAAAACTTATTTGGACGTGGGTTTCACTAAATTTCAGCCAAAAAAAAAGCCACCTGTATAGGTGGCCTTTCTTCAGAATGGGAGTCTAGCAATGTGCTACTCTCGCAGGAGGGTGGAAGTGGGGCATTCAGTAGCACGGCTTCTGCCACTGGAACGGTACGAGCTCTGCGAGTGCCCGGATAATCCACTTCGTGACGAGTTGACCGCGGGGTTGCAATACGCGATAGCGCTTAGAGTAAGGGCTATCCTTACGCATTCCCAGCATATAAATACATTAAATAAACACACAAATGCAAAAAAAGGCCACCTGTATAGGTGGCCTTTCTTCAGATTGGGAGCCTGGCAATGTGCTACTCTCGCATGGGGAAACCCCAAACTACCATCGCCGCTAATGTGTTTCACTTCTGAGTTCGGAAT
>Ga0105350_10000757_pt1 | contig 21496 bp, 19 predicted proteins | sample EN1Hudsemesocosm_FD_83506 | JGI IMG/M metagenome (GOLD analysis project Ga0105350, IMG submission 83506) | Methane-oxidizing microbial communities from mesocosms in the Hudson Canyon - EN1E Hudson Canyon | ecosystem: Environmental > Aquatic > Marine > Cold seeps | place: Hudson Canyon... | reverse complement strand
TTAGAAGCTAAGCTCGATACCCAGCGTCAGATCTATGCCAAAGCACCACGCATTCAACGCTTAACAGCGGCATCGACGATGAAAGCTAACGATGCCTATTATGTTAATAGCTGGCGTCGGAAAATTGAGAGTATGGGTCGTATTAATTACCCTCGCGAAGCAGAAGGCTGCTTTAATGACTGCTCGCTACGCTTATTAGTTTCGATTAATCCCAATGGTACGATCAATAACTTAAAAGTCCTTGAATCCTCAGGTAAAAAAGTTCTCGATGACGCGGCAATCCGTATCGTCCGTCGCTCAGCACCATTCGCCCCTTTCACAGAAGAAATGAAGCGCGAAATCGACTTATTAGAGATCATCAGAACCTGGCAATTCAAAGGTAACCGCTATATGACAGACGTAAACTAATGGCTGGTAATGATTCTTTCAGCAGCTTAAAACATCACTTTCTAATTGCTATGCCCGCCCTCAAAGATTCTAACTTTGAACACAGCATCACCTACATTTGCAGCCATGATGATAATGGCGCAATGGGCTTAGTTTTAAACCAGCCGACGGATTTAGATCTGAGTGAAGTATTAGAGCAACTTGAAATTGAAGGTCCTCACGGCCACGATCGCCCCGTTTTACTCGGCGGCCCGGTACATCAAGAGCATGGTTTCATACTTCACCAAGGGAAAGGCGATTGGCGCTCGACATTATCCGTCACCGACAATGTCCATATCAGCACCTCTAAAGATATTTTAACCTCGCTCGCCCAAGGCACCGGGCCGACTCATTATAAGGTGGCTTTAGGCTATGCCGGCTGGGATGCAGGTCAGCTTGAACAAGAACTTATCGATAACTCTTGGTTAACCGTCGAAGCAAGCGAAGACATTATTTTCAATACTCCAGAAAAAGACATGTATTCAGCGGCGCTTAAGCTGCTGGGTATCGATGAAGGCTTTCTCAGTTCCGATGCAGGGCACGCGTAATGGCACAAATATACGATCATTGGATGGCATTTGATTTTGGTACCCAGCGTATAGGTATTGCTGTTGGCCAAAGAATTACAGGAAAAGCCACACCCATTGACCCGATAAAAGCCCGCGATGGTATTCCTAATTGGGAGCAGCTGGGAAAAATTATTGAAGAATGGCAACCGCAAGCCTTTCTCACTGGCCTACCTTTGAATATGGACGGCAGCCCAAGTGACCTCAGTCGTCGCGCCAATAAATTCGCTAATCGCCTCGAAGGCCGTTTTCATCGCCCTTCTTTTACTCATGATGAGCGCCTAACCAGCTATGAAGCCAAAGGCCGAGTCATTGAAATGGGCGGCAATCGTAATTTTGGTGAAAACTCAGTCGATGGTATTGCTGCGCAACTCATTTTAGAAAGCTTTTTGAACCAGTATAATGCTGAGCAAAGCGAATAAGGATTCCAAATCATGACCTCTTCAGCCACGGCATTACCTGACGCAGAAGCACTCTGTCAGCAGCTAAGCTCGGATATTAAACAACTCATTGTAGAAAAAGAGCTAAAGCAGCCACTATTAATTGGCATTCGAACCGGTGGCGCTTGGTTAGCTCAACGTCTACAGCAATCATTAGAATTACCTGAGCTTGGGATATTAGACATCAGCTTTTACCGCGATGATTTTGATGAACGTGGCCTAGCGACTCAAGCGAAAGGCTCTGAGCTGCCTGATTCCATTGAAGACCGCGCAATTATATTGGTAGATGATGTGTTAATGAGTGGCCGCACCATACGTGCAGCCATGAATGAAATTTTTGATTATGGCCGCCCGACCAGCATACACCTAGTGAGCCTTCTCGATATTGGTCAACGCCAGCTCCCCATACAAGCTGATTTAGTCGGTGCCTCAATCACTATAAACCCTGAACAGAAAATCAAATTATCGGGACCGAACCCGCTGCAACTGTCCATCGGATAACAAATTTATTAAGAGCTATCTATTATGACACGCCACTCAGATCCTACTCAGGTGCAGCTTACTGCTGATGGTCGCTTAAAACACTTCCTCACCACCGAAGGCTTAAGCAAAGACTTACTAACTGAAATATTGGACCTTGCCGATTCGTTTATTAGCACACAAGAGCGTGCGGTAAAAAAAGTACCCTTATTACGGGGTAAAACCGTTGTTAACTTATTTTTTGAAAATTCCACACGTACACGCTCAACGTTTGAACTCGCAGCAAAACGCTTAAGTGCTGATATTTTAAACCTTGATATTGCACGCTCAGCAACCTCTAAGGGTGAAACCTTAATGGATACGTTGTGGAATCTTGAAGCTATGTATAGCGACATGTTTGTAGTTCGCCATGCAGATAGTGGCGCGGCACACTTTATCGCCGAGCAAGTAACCCCAGGAGTGGCGATTATTAATGCCGGTGACGGCCGTCATGCGCACCCAACGCAAGCCATGCTGGACATGCTGACAATTCGTCGTCATAAAGGCACTCTTGAAGGTCAGACGGTTGCCATCGTCGGTGACATTTTGCACTCTCGAGTTGCCCGCTCTCAGATCCACGCCTTACATACGTTAGGCGCGAAAGAAATTCGAGTCATTGGTCCAGCCACACTGGTTCCTAAAGAAATGGAAGAGCTGGGCGCGAAGATCTATTTCGACATGGAGCAAGGCCTTGCAGGTGTCGACGTCGTCATCATGTTACGCCTACAAAAAGAACGCATGTCCGACGCGCTACTGCCAAGTGAAGGGGAATACTTCAAGCTCTATGGTTTAACCGAAGCCAAGCTGGCGCTAGCAAAACCCGACGCTATCGTCATGCACCCTGGCCCAATTAACCGCGGCGTTGAAATTGATTCTGCTGTCGCCGACGGTGACCAATCCGTTATTCTTAACCAAGTAAGCTATGGTATTGCCGTTCGTATGGCGGTAATGGCCATGGCCATGAGTGGTCAAGCCGCCGAACAGGCCGCCCAGAAAAATGAAAGCCAAGAAACGACAGGAGACGACGCATGAGCACATTCACGATAACCCGTGCACAGCTGATGGATCCTAGTCAGGGATTGAACGAGCTTAGCGACATTATTATTGAAGATGGAGTCATTTCCAAGATCAGTAAAGCTGGAAGTACTGAGCCATCTAGCCATCAATATGATGCCCAAAACACTCTATTATTACCGGGCCTAATTGATCTAAGTTGCCATATTAATAGCATTGTGAGCGAGACCCGAGCCGCCGCTCGAGGAGGAGTAAGCTTACTCTGCACGCAGCCAAACAGTAAGCCAATCGTCGATACTCCTGCCGATGTAAGTTCAATTCAACAAGCGTCAGACCAAGCTAATAATAGCCAAATACTACCTTTAGGGGCACTGACTCAAGGCTTAGAAGGCGATCAACTGGCTAATATGGTGAGCCTCAAGCAAGCAGGATGCATTGCCTTATCGAACGCCCGCGCACCGATCAAAAATGCTCTGGTACTCAGACGCATTATGGAATACGCCAAGACTCACGACATTTTGATCATGCTAACCGCCGAAGATCATGATTTAAGCGCTAACGGAAAAATGCACGAAGGACCTACCGCGAATCGCTTAGGCCTTGCCGGTATTGCGGAAGTCGCTGAAACAACAGCCCTAGCCCAGCAAATATTACTGGTGGAGCTAACAGGTTGCCGCGTTCACTTCAGCCAAATTAGCTGTGCGCGCTCGGTTGAGATGATTAAAGCCGCCCAAGATAAAGGGCTGCCCATCAGCGCCGACGTAGCGATTGCGAATCTTCTGTATAGCGATTGTGATGTAAATGGATTTGATAGTACTTTTCATGTACAGCCACCATTACGTAGCGAACAAGACCGAAAAGCCTTATTAGCCGGGATTAATGACGGCATCCTCGCTATTTGCTCGAATCATCAAGCGCGAGACATTGCCGCAAAAAAAGCCCCTTTTGCCGCCGCAGAGCCTGGTATGAGTACACTCGATAGCTGGTTATCAATGATGCTTACACTGGTAGCAAAAGGCGAACTTGAATTGAACTCGATGATCAATGCATGCTCGATTCTACCGGCAAAGATTTTAGGGCTAGAAGCTGGGTTAAAAGAACAGCAACAAGCGAACCTTGTTATTGTTGATCAAGCTGCTGATGTTTGCTTTGGCGCTGATGATCTGGCTTCTATCGGCAAAAATAATCCGGTACTAGGAGAGCCTTTAAAAGGTAAGGTATGCTTAACCCTTAGCTATGGTTGTGAGGTTTTCCGCGCCTAATACTCAGCTCATTACGAGCTTAAACAGAGCTTATTGAACCGTAAGCTCTTCTTTCTGCCAGTATTGAAACAGCTCATCCGCCGGGATGGGCTTACAGTACAAATAGCCTTGCACATAATCACAACCTTGCGTTTGTAAGAAGGCTTGATGCTCTAAGGTTTCAACGCCTTCTGCCAGCACATCAATTTCCAACTGCTTCGCCATCGCGATGATCGCACTGACAATGGCCTTATCACTCATATCCGTGGTGATATCACGAATAAAAGATTGGTCGATCTTTAGCACATCAATGGGGAATTGTTTTAAATAACTCAACGAAGAATAGCCGGTACCAAAATCGTCAATCGCCAGAGTTATGTCCAACCCTCTCATAGTATTTAAGATATTTAGGGTCTCCTTAATATCATCAATTAAAATACTCTCCGTCAGCTCAAGTGCTAATAACTCGGCAGGAAAATCATAATCCTCTAACGCCTTACAAATGACTTCTGTTAAGTGTTTGCCATGGCGGAACTGGAACGCTGAAACATTAATCGCCACTTTGATTTTTGGAAAACCTTGATCTTGTAAGGCTTTCATTTCCCGACAGGCTGTCTCGATAACCCAATCGCCAATTTGTCCGATTAACCCCGTATCTTCTGCTAACGGAATAAATTCCGCCGGGGATATCATGCCTTCTTCTGGATCAAACCAACGAATCAAGGCTTCGGTACCAATGATTTCACCCGTGCTCAAATCCATTTGCGGCTGATAAAATAATTTAAAGTGGTTTTGCTCAATGGCATTACGTAACTTATTTTCTAGCAATAAACGATGGTGCGCTTGTTTATTCATCGCCGGCATGAAGAATTGAAAGTTGTTCTTACCCTCTTCTTTGGCGTGATACATCGCCATATCGGCATTGCGCAATAGCTCATCATAACTAGCAGCATCATTGGGATATACCGCAATACCAATACTGGTACCAATAACCACCTGATGGCCCGAAATATTAATCGGCTGCGATAACTTTTGCAGAATACCATCGGCAATTTCAGCAATTTTTTCAATCTGCCTCATGCCTGCTAGCACAATAGTAAATTCATCTCCACCTTGGCGTGAAACGGTATCCTCACTTCGAACTTGCGACTGAAAGATCTGCGCCACATGTTTTAATAAGTCATCACCATAATTATGACCCAGAGAATCATTCACTGTTTTGAAATTATCTAAATCAAAAACCATGACGGCGACCATTTGCCCAGGGGTTCGCTGAGCATGCTCTAGGGCTTGCTGCAAGCGGTCAGACAATAATCGACGATTAGGTAAATTCGTTAACGGGTCATAAAAAGCGAGCTGCTCAATCGTCTGTTGAGCGTCATGTAGATCGGTATTATCTTCGGAGGTTGAAACATAGTGAGTCACTTCACCATCATCGTTTTTAATCGGTACAATCGACTGCAGCGCCCAATATAATGAACCATCTTTTCGCTGATTCCGAATTTGTCCGCTCCATTCACGTCCCGCATTCAGGGTACGTCTAATCTCATCATAAGTATCATCATCAGTATAGCGGCTGCGTAGAATTGCCGGCGTTTTATTGATCAGCTCTTGCTGTAGATACCCTGTTAATACGGTAAAAGCTCTATTCGCATATTCAATTTTGAAATCAGTGTCGGTAATTAATATCGCATGAGCATTTTGCTCCACTACTTGAGATAACTGATGAATTTTAACTTCAGCCTGTTCTCGCTTCTGCTTTTCCTGCAAGCGCAACATCGCCGCACTAATATCTCGGCCTAATGAAGAAAATAACGACAGCATTTTCTCATCAAAGACATGGGCTTGCTCTGAGTAAACTGAAAAGATACCAATGACTTTATTGTTTAAGCTTAACGGCACAGCTGCCAACGCCTTAAAACCACGCTCTTCCGCGGCATCACGCCAAGGTGCAAAATCTGGATCTTGGCGAGTATCATTAACACACATGACTTGATTTGATTTAGCAGCACGACCTACCGGTCCCCGTGCTAATGCTGATTCATCCACTCTGATTTCCATTGTAGATAAATAACCATGTTCATCACCAGAGTGAGCTTGTGGCTTTACAACTTTTTGATTAATCAAGCCAATCCAAGCCATTTTAAAACCACCATGTCGCACAGCAATATCGCAAATATCAACAAACATACGCTGGCGAGAGCTCGCATCAGCAATGGCTTTATTGGTATGGCTTAACACCGTATATAAACGATTAAAGGTATCTGAACGCGCTTGAGCTAGTTTCGCCTCGGAGATATTGCGTCGCACATGCACCATAGCGACAGATTCATCGCCATAACCTACAGGTGATAAACTAACCTCATACCACTGTAGATTCAGGCCACTAAAAAACTCATAAGCGCTTAACGCTTGACCTGTGCGAATACTTTGACAGATTTCGCATTGCTGCTCACTCACCGTAATATCGTGCTGCAATTCATGACACGACATACCGATATAATCACGGTCCTGGTCTAATTGAGAAATATCACGAATAGCGCGATTTACCTGGCGTACAGCACCCGAACGATCAACGACTAAGGTTTCATCGGGAACCGCATCATAAGTATTGGCATCTCGGGCTAGATTACGAAAAGGACGACGCAAGCTGGATTCGATTAACGCGATATAAATCGCCCAAAAGGAAATCAGCTTCAACATGTGACCCAGCATAATCATGAGATCACTAAAATTACTGTATAAGGTAAAACAGAACTCGGCTCCCATGGTCATTACGATAGAGAAATTAATTAACCAAAAATTAGCTTTCTCCATCTCGTTACGTTGCTGCCACAAAGTAAAAAGTGCGCCACATAAGAGTAAGATGATTAAGTATTCTGAAACGACCTTGGCTTGGGTTAACCCCTTACCATCGACATACAAATCAGGAAATAAGCCATATAACACCGCAACTGTAGCTGAAATGGTCACTACACTAAAAAAGACAATGAGATAACGCGGATAGATAACCGATTTAATAAATAGAGGGGCGATTAATAATAAAGTTGCTTCGAAAAAACGCGCTAAAATCCAAAACTGGAGACTAACATTACCCGCCTCGTGCTCTAGAAAGGGTAAGCCCTTGAACGTTAAAGTATGGGATAAATCCAAACCCCCAATAAAGAAATAGCCGCATCCGAGCAAGAGTAAATAATGATTTTTCGCTAACGTATAGGTGTGCCAAGCCACAATGGCACTGATAACAGCAATTGTGATGGCAAATAATTCTACTAGGGTATGAAACAGTAGAAAATTAAGCTGGCCAATAGGGATTAGAATTAGAATTAATAGGCTAGGAACCCACCAATGCTGAGACAACGCTCCCGCTACCATGTTGAATATCGTATTTGATATCGCCCGCAAGTTACTTCCTATAATATTTACTTAGCCTTATGGCTCATCATCCAAGCATAGTTAAATGCTAACCTTCAAACAGTATCATTTTGTAACTACACCTAGGATGAATCTTAATCCTGTAGTGTTAACCCTTTGGTTGCACCATCTAATTGATCACTATCCGTCTCTGACCCTAACTTAATCATTAAGCGCAGATCGTTTGGAGAGTCCGCATGAGAAATCGCATCTTCATAAGTGATCTCACCCGACTCATACAAGGCATATAAAGCCTGATCGAACGTCTGCATGCCTTCATCATTCTGCCGGCTCATTAAACTTTTCAGCTCATGAACCTCACCTTTACGAATCATGTCGGATACTAATGGAGTATTCACTAATACTTCAACGACCGCACGGCGGCCTTTACCGTCGGGGGTCGGAATCAGTTGCTGAGCAACAATCGCTCGTAAGTTTAATGATAAATCCATCCAAATTTGCTGATGGCGCTCGGGTGGAAAGAAGTGCAATACTCGGTCTAGCGCTTGGTTAGCGTTGTTCGCGTGCAAAGTCGCCAGTGCTAAGTGACCCGTTTCGGCAAATGTTACTGCATTAGACATAACATCCGAACTTCGCACCTCACCGATCATGATTACATCAGGGGCTTGGCGTAACGCATTCTTCAAGCCAACTTCAAAGGTTTCAGTATCCAGGCCAACTTCACGCTGGGTTACAATGCAACCTTGATGTTGGTGAATAAATTCAATCGGATCTTCAACACTTAGAATATGGCCCTTACTATTACAGTTACGGTGACCAATCATTGCCGCTAGAGACGTTGACTTACCCGCCCCCGTCGCACCAACGAATAGGATCAAGCCCCGTTTAGCCATGGCTAAATCTTTTACCACATCCGGTAAACCCAGCTCATCAACTGTTGGAATCTTAGTTTCGATACGACGCAGTACCATGCCAATCACATTACGCTGATAAAAAGCACTGGCGCGAAAACGACCAATACCAGTGGCATTAATCGCGAAATTACACTCTTTATGCTCATCGAACTCATCACGCTGGCGCTGATTCATTAAGCCCAAAACAATATCCCGGCTCTGCTCCGCCGCTAATGGACTCTTGGTTAACGGCATAATGCGACCATGCACTTTAATAGAAGCCGGTACTCCCGCGGTAATAAATAAGTCAGAGGCGTTTTTTTCCACCATGACCCGCAAGAATTTTTCCATCGACATGAGCTATAACTCCGAGCGTATAAAGTTCTAAGTATTGAACGAATATTATTTAAAAGTTTTCTGGCATCTTGGCTTTATCGCGAGCTACTTCTCGTGAGATCAAGCCTTTACTCAACATAGTCTGTAAACATTGATCCATGGTTTGCATTCCTAACGAACCACCGGTTTGAATGGCAGAATACATTTGCGCAACTTTAGCTTCACGAATCAAGTTACGGATCGCTGGGGTGCCAATCATAATTTCATGGGCGGCAACTCGCCCACCACCGTTCTTTTTCAATAACGTTTGCGAGATTACCCCTTGTAGGGACTCCGATAACATCGAACGAACCACCTCTTTTTCCTCTGCTGGGAATACATCGACAATACGGTCAATGGTCTTAGCGGCTGAACTGGTGTGCAAGGTACCAAATACTACGTGACCCGTTTCTGCTGCAGAAAGTGCCAAGCGAATAGTTTCTAAATCTCGCATTTCCCCCACCAGAATGACATCGGGATCTTCACGCAATGCCGAACGTAGAGCTTCGTTAAAGCCTAACGTATCGCGGTGAACTTCACGTTGGTTAACTAGACTTTTTTTCGATTCGTGTACGAATTCGATCGGGTCTTCTACGGTTAGGATATGGTCATATTTAGTATCGTTAATAAAATCGACCATCGCTGCTAGGGTGGTAGACTTACCCGAACCTGTTGGGCCGGTTACCAATACGATACCGCGAGGGGTCATGGCTAAATCTTTAAAGATCTGCCCCATACCCAAGTCATCCATGCTCAATATTTTCGATGGAATAGTACGGAATACCGCGCCCGCACCGCGGTTATGGTTAAACGCGTTCACACGGAAACGAGCGACACCCGGCACTTCAAACGAGAAATCAGTCTCTAAGAATTCTTCAAAATCCTTACGCTGTTTATCATTCATAATTTCATAGACCAAAGAATGCACTTCTTTATGGTCCAGCGCCGGCAAGTTAATACGGCGAACATCACCATCAACTCGAATCATGGGTGGCATATCAGCTGATAAATGTAGATCCGAAGCGCCTTGCTTCGCACTAAATGCCAATAACTCAGTAATATCCATACTTGTTCCTCAACCTAACCGGGGATTTCGCTTATACTCATTTGTGTCGCTAAATGTGGACACTTAAGATTCAGTATAGAGAATGATCCGCCACTGTATCTAATACCAATTAACTAATCCTAAAGCAGTTATTAAGAATGTCTACACTAGAGCAGCGATATAAAGACGTTAAAGCCCATATTTGCTCAGCTTGTGAACAAACGCACCGTTCCATTGACGAAGTAAAACTGCTGGCCGTCAGTAAAACCAAACCCGCCCACATGGTCGAAACTCTCTATCAACTTGGCCAGCGCTCGTTTGGTGAAAATTATCTGCAAGATGCCGTTGAGAAAATAACCACTTTAGCCCACTTGAACGATATTGAATGGCACTTTATTGGCCCGATACAATCCAATAAAACTCGAACCATTGCCGAGCATTTTCAATGGGTGGAAACCCTGGACCGAGAAAAAATCGCGCAGCGCTTAAACGATCAAAGGCCAGACCAACTGCCCCCGTTAAATATTCTAATTCAAGTCAATATTTCTCGAGAAGTGCAAAAGAATGGTATATCACCAGAACAGATTGAAAGCTTTGCTAATATTATTGAGCAATTACCACAATTGTCATTACAAGGACTGATGTGCATACCCGAAGCGACCGACGAAGAAGAAAAGCTCGCGGCGCAGTTTGACGAAATGCAGCAACTATTAAAGCAACTGGCTAACAATCATCCGCAATGCACAGTATTATCCATGGGCATGTCGAATGATTTAGAATTAGCGGTAAAACACGGCAGTAGCGAAGTAAGAATTGGCACCGATATATTTGGTGCCCGCGACTAATTATTATCCCGTCGCAGTAGAATTTATTATTGAGAATCGAAGGAATTTACATGAGCAACATTTGTTTTATTGGCGGCGGCAACATGGCCACCAGCCTTATTGGTGGTTTAATCGCTCAAGGGCATGCAGCTTACTCAATCAGCGTCAGTGATCCCAATGAAACTCAGCGCAGCCAATTAGAGCAGCAGTTCTCAGTGAATACTTTCGCTGATGCCAGTACGGCGATTCAAGATGCGGATATCGTTGTGCTTGCGGTTAAACCTCAAGTCATGAAAGACGTTGCTTTAAGCATTAGCGCTGCCATGAATGCCACCGCCAAACAGCCACTATTCGTTTCCATTGCCGCGGGGATTAATTTATTTTCTCTGCAAACTTGGTTAGGTGAAGAGCAAGCCATCGTACGTTGCATGCCGAATACCCCTTCTCTAATCCAATTAGGCGCCAGTGGTTTATTCGCCAACGAACATACCAGTATTGTACAAAAGAACCTAGCTGAAACCGTATTGAAAGCCGCGGGAATAGTACAGTGGGTTCAGAGTGAAGCCGAGATTGATGCCGTCACCGCAGTGTCTGGAAGTGGCCCAGCGTATTATTTCCTATTAATGGAAGCCATGATTGATGCCGGTACTGAATTAGGCTTAAGTCGTGAAACCGCTAGCGAACTGACCATTCAAACCGCCATCGGTGCCGCACAAATGGCAAAAGAAAGTGATGTGGATACCGCTGAGCTACGCCGCCGTGTGACCTCCCCAGGTGGCACGACGGAACAGGCGATCAAAACATTTGAAGGCGCTCATCTACGCGACATCGTAAAAGCAGCGTTAAACGCGGCTAATCGCCGCTCGGGTGAGCTGGCGGAAATGTTGGGCGAAGAGATGCCAAGTAAAAAGTAAGAATTTGTGTAGTAATATTTTTTATAGATAGGCTGCTGTATTCACAGATAAGGACAGAATGAGGGTAGAAAATTATCCTTTTCGCCCCTATCTTTATAGCAGCATTAATAACACGGATTATTAGCCGTGTTTTATAAACCTCATTATCGTTTCGGAGATGTATATGACCCCTCTTACCCAAGTGGGCATGTTAGTAATCAATACCCTCGTTGGCCTGTATCTTTTGGTCGTGGTATTGCGCTTTTTATTACAGCTAGTTCGCGCTGACTTTTACAATCCGATTTCTCAGTTTATTGTTAAAGCGACCAATCCACCTCTACTGCCATTACGTAAGTTCATTCCAGGCTGGGGCGGCATCGACATCGCATCCTTGGTATTAGCGCTATTAGTACAAGCGATCGCGATCGTCTTAATATTACTGCTAAATGGTATTCAGCCTCCTATTCAGGTCGCTATATGGGCCGTCATTGGGGTGTTGAGTTTAGTTTTAAAGATCTACTTCTGGGGCTTACTCATTACCGTCATCGCCTCTTGGATTGCGCCTAACTCTTACAATCCGGCGCTGATTCTAATTAATCAAATTTTAGAGCCAGCCATTAAGCCAGTACGTAAGCTAATGCCGGATATGGGCGGCATCGATATTTCTCCGATTATCGCCTTCTTATTGATTCAAGTTTTAGAGATTCTAGTGGTCAAAGGACTAGCCCAGATGAGCGGTATGCCCTCAGGCTTAGTTTTAGGGATTTAACCTTCAAGCCAAGTTATATTCTAAAAAAACGATCAGGGGCAGATTGCCCCTGATCTTCTGACCAAATCTCGCTATAATCCCCCACATTCAAACTGTCTTAAGTGTACAAGCATCCATGCCAGCACAAATTCCAGACGATAGCGTCGGTATCATCAGCCCTAAAATTCAACGTTTTGATGAACCTCTTACGCTCCGTAGCGGCCGAGTTCTAGAGTCTTATGAACTGATCTACGAAACTTATGGCGAGCTCAATGCGGATGCCAGCAATGCCATCCTAATTTGCCACGCCTTAAGTGGTGACCACCATGCGGCCGGTTATCACAGCATGGAAGACAAACGCCCAGGTTGGTGGGATACCTGCATTGGTCCCGGTAAAGCTATTGATACCAATAAATTCTTTGTTGTTTGCCTGAATAACTTAGGCGGCTGCTCTGGCTCCACAGGCCCAACCAGCATTAATCCTGAAACCGGCAAAGCCTACGGCCCCGACTTCCCAATCGTTGCGGTACGTGACTGGGTCCGAAGCCAAAAACGCCTGGCGGATTTCTTAAATATTCAACAATGGGCCGCCGTTGTCGGTGGATCATTGGGCGGCATGCAAGTTCTACGTTGGTCGATTCAATACCCTGATCGTCTACGTCACGCATTAGTAATTGCCTCTGCACCTAAATTAAGCGCACAAAACATCGCCTTTAATGAAGTGGCTCGTCAGGCCATTAGTAAAGACCCCGACTTTCACCAAGGCCGCTATATGGACCATGGGGTCGTACCTAAAACGGGTTTATCCCAAGCTCGTATGCTGGGCCATCTAACCTATATGTCCGGCGATGCGATGAAAGAGAAATTCGGTCGAGAACTAAAAACCGAAGAACTCAGCTTTAGTTTCAATCCAGAATTTCAGGTCGAAAGCTATTTGCATTATCAAGGGCAAAAATTTAGCACTCAGTTTGATGCGAATACCTACCTATTAATGACCAAGGCGTTGGATTATTTTGACCCAACCGTCGATCATGATGGCGACTTAGTGAAATGCTTAAGTCAGGCTCAGTGCAAATTCTTTGTTACCTCTTTCACCACGGACTGGCGCTTTGCTCCAGATCGTTCGGAAGAAATTGTTAATGCCTTAATGCAAGCGGATAAAGACGTGAGCTACGCCTGTATTGAATCTGAAAATGGCCACGATGCGTTCTTATTACCGATTCCTCGTTACCTAGACGTATTCAGCGCCTATATGAGCCGAGTAGAAGCCGACATTCCCGCGATCACTCAAGCAGGAGGTCAATAACATGAGTACTGCTCTCGATAATTTACGTCCTGATCTATCCATTATTCAGCAATGGGTAAAACCCAATAGCCAAGTACTCGATCTAGGTTGCGGTAAAGGTGAACTGTTAAGCTTTTTGAAAGCCGAGAAAAGTGTACGCGGTTACGGCTTAGAAATCAGCCCAGAAAAAATCACCCACTGCATCTCTAACGGTATCAATGTCATTGAACAGAACCTGGACTCAGGACTAAGTAACTTCAAAGATAACAGCATCGATACCGTCATCATGGCGCAAGCACTGCAAGCGGTTCAGCAGCCCGATGTCCTTGTGGAAGAAATGTTACGCATTGGTAATCAAGCAATTGTTACATTCCCTAACTTCGGTTACTGGCGAACACGCCTATACTTGTTATTGAAGGGCCGCATGCCGATGTCCGAATCGTTACCGTATAATTGGTACGATACTCCGAACATCCACTTGTGTACTTTTAAAGATTTTGAACAGCTTTGCCACAGTAAAGGCATCCGCATATTGAATAAAACAGTAGTGGATGACCAGCATAATGAACATTGGAGCATTGGCCTTTGGCCTTCTATGCTCGGTGAAACTGCGGTTTATCATATCAGCCGATAGGAGGCACAATATGTTTAAGTTCGAAAATGGCTCTCTGCTAACCCGCTTACCTTATGTCATCGGTGCATTTTTACTGTGCTTGGTTTCTATTAGTGCAAGCGCGGAACAGAAACTGGTATTTGGTGAATATGAAGTACACTACATGGGCCTGAGCAGCGATTTCCTCACCCCGGAAGTTGCCAAAATTTATGACATTCCTCGCTCGCGTTCGCTAGGCTTCTTAAATATATCCGTATTGCAAAAAACCAAAGGTGGGCAAGTCCCTGCTGCCCTCGATGCTGAATTAACAGGCAGTATTCGCAACCTCATAGGCCAAAGCCGCGAACTAGAATTCCGCCGTGTCCGTGAAGGTCAGGCCATCTATTACATCAGCACCTTCCGTTTTGATGATGGTGACATGTATAACTTCGATCTCGATGTGGTACCTAGTAATGCCCGTCAGAAAAACTTTGATGTGAAGTTTAGCCAGCGCTTCTACGAAGAAGATTAGAAACAAACGAAAGTAAGTAAAAAACAGACAACAATATGATTGAAAAACTCGTTCTAGCCAGTGGCAACCAAGGTAAGCTGCGTGAGTTCTCGCAGCTTTTTGCTGATAAAGACATTCAAGTCATCCCCCAAAATGAGTTCGATACCTTAGGAGCGGAAGAGACAGGTTTAAGCTTTGTTGAAAACGCGATCATAAAAGCACGTAACGCCTGTAAGTTCTCGGGACTACCTTCCCTCGCCGATGATTCTGGTTTAGAAGTTGATGCATTGCTCGGCGCTCCAGGTATCTACAGTGCTCGTTATGCAGGTATTAATGCCAGTGATGAAGATAACTATTTGAAGTTGCTAGAAGCGCTGAAAGATGTACCGGCGGAGAAGCGGACTGCGCGCTTCCAGTGTGTACTTGTATATATGCGCCACGAAAATGACCCTACGCCACAGGTCTTTCAAGGTAGCTGGGAAGGTCAGATCCTTTCCGAACCATCTGGTGCGGAAGGCTTTGGTTATGATCCTATCTTTTTAATCCCTAATGAAGCGTGTAGCTCGGCTGAGTTAAGCAAAGAACGTAAAAACGCATTGAGCCATCGTGGCCAAGCAATTCAAGAATTGCTTAGAAACTGGCGCCCTTAAAGCAGCTCAAACTTATAGCCAACCCCATAGACGGAGTGAATAATCTCTGTCTCTGGGCACTTTTCACTAATGCGTTTGCGTAGTTTACGAATATGACTGTCGATGGTGCGGTCACTGACGACTCGATGGTCTTGGTAACCTCCATCCATCAACTGCTGGCGACTAAATATGCGTCCAGGCTCATTAGCTAAAATTGCCAATAGTTGAAATTCTACCGCGGTAAGATCAAGCTCCTGGCCATTCAAGATAGCTTTGTATTTCTCTTCTTCTAATACCAAGCCCGCTAACAGTTCAGCCACCGGCTTTTCATCGACCCCACCTTGCTTATGAGATTGCATCAGCTGGCTACGACGAATAATAGCTTTAACCCGCGCGACGACCTCCCTTGGACTATAGGGCTTACACAAATAATCATCGGCACCAAACTCTAAGCCAATTAAGCGATCAATTTCTTCTACCCGCGCCGTCGCCATTAATATCGGCAGACTAGAGTACTTGCGAACGGCTTTACAGATTTCCATCCCATTTAAGTTAGGCAGCATAAGATCAAGAACCATCAGATCGATCTCTTGGTGATGCTGATCAATCCAATCTAAGGCCTGCTGCCCATCAGAAATTACTTGAGTTTCAAAACCACTTTGAGTGAGATAATCCACCAGCAGTTGCGCTAATTTAGGCTCATCTTCAACAATTAAAATTTTATCGGCCATTGTCTTTCCTTTTGATTCTAATACCCTGCCCCGCTAGCAACGGGGCAAACAGAGCACCATTTTAATTCCACCTAAATCTGACAAGCTAGCGCTCAGTTCACCACCATGATTTTGTGCAATTTTTTTACAAATGGCTAACCCAAGACCTGAACCTCCGGTTTTACGATTCCGGGATTGCTCAGCCCGATATAAGTGATCAAAGATTTTATCCAGCTCTTGTTCTTTCACACAGGGGGCTGAATCTATCAGAGTGAATATAATCACATCATTTTTCAATACCAAATCAGCCACTAAAGTTCCCGGCGCATGAGTATACTTAATGCTGTTATTCACCAAATTGTGTATTAGCTGTGATAACCGGCTAGCATCACCATTGACCCAAGCTTCCTCGCGACTTTCTTCAATGTGATTGACAAAATTGAAGCTTAATCCGGCTTTATCAATCAGTGGCTGAAAGCGCTCAAGATCATCTTCAACCAGAGCCGAAAAATCTAATTCCTGTTTTTGATAACTCATCGCGGCCACATCACCACTAGCCAAATCACTGCTGGTCAGCTGATATAAATCTTCGACTAAACGCTGTAAATGCAGTGCCTCTTGATGTGCCGATCCTAGGTTATCTTTATTCATCTCACGAATGCCATCCAACATCGCTTCAAGCTCGCCACGCATAACCGCAAGTGGCGTGCGTAATTCATGAGAGATATTTGCAAGCCAGGTTTTTCGGCTGCTATCGATTTCTTCGAGCTGTTGTGCGAGATGATTAATATCTTCTGCTATACGCCCAATTTCATCTTTACTCTCTACTGGCGTGCGATGCGAAAAATCTCCCTTGGCTAAGGTGTGTAACGAATCAACGATCGGCCTTAAGGGTCGTAATAATAATTTAGCAAAGGGTAATGCTAACGAAGCAGAGAGCAAGACCATCAATACCGCAATCCACCATAAATTACGACTCAGCTCTGCCGATAAATCTAGATCATAATCATCTAATAAGCGCTCTCTATTGGTATAGCTTAAATAACCAATAATATGACCTACTTGCTCACTAGCGGAGGCTTCTTTTGAGATAACATGACTATAAACTGCTAAGTATTGCCGATGCTCAGGCTTAGCCAGAAAACCGGTAATTAACTCTTTATCCGCATTTAATAAAGCCAACGGGTCTTGCTTATCTTTTTTACGCGGAGGCGGACGCTTGTCTGGTCTAGGCTCTCTTCTATCGCTCTCTGCTCGATAATCTCTCGGTGGCCTGAAATCTCTGTGTGGCCGTTGAGGAGGCCTATGATCACGGGACTTTCGATCAGGCCGAAAGTCATTATGATCCTCAAATCGGTGATGCTCAGGTGGGCGATGATCTCCATTACGCCTTATTTTTCTGCGATCTGCTTGCGACTGTTCTGCTTGCTGACGCGCTTCCTTTGCACGAGCACGCTCTAATTCTCTCGGCTGAATATCAATGCCAGCGTCAGTCTGCATTTGTAGCCAGCGATAGCGTGAAGCTTGTAATACTTGCCAATCCTCTTGCTGCTGATAATGCTCCGCTAGCTGCAACGATAGATTCTGGTATTGCTGCAAAGCCCGCTTATTAACGTGCGCTAATAAACCACGATCAAAACTCCATTGCGCCAGAGCCATCATAAGAGAGACAAGCAATAAAGACGCTAATAACGTAATCGCAAATAACTTGTATTGAACCCGCACGGTATTTGTTCTCAATCATATATAAAAAAGAGGAATCAATACTATACGAGAAGCCCATCACATTTTCTGCCTTAATCCACAGAAATAGCGATACTTACACATTGCCTGCACATTTGATCCATCGGACTTGCACATTGGAGCTCTAACCTGAGACTCAGCATCACAAAATGATCACAAGTCAAAAGAGGCAAAGAATCTCATGGCACAGTCAATTATTAAAACCAGTATTAGTATGGGCTTAGCCCTCGCATTAAGCGGTTGTAACCTACCTTCAAGAGAAGAAGTTATTGAACAGGCCGAGCAGTTGGCAGAAGAAAACCAGCCGCCAGAAGAGCAAGAGAATGACCAACGACCTCCTCATCCAGAACGTCCACAAAGACCTGATCAAGAAGCCCCTCAGCCAAACGACCCCATCGTCACGATGCTGGATATCCAACTCAATCAAATGATTGCCCAGTTCAATCTAAATCAACACCCACAACGTGACCTTCCAAATATTAATGAAGCCTTACCTCAACTCGGTAAAAAATTATTCTTCAGCAAAGGCCTCGGTGGAGATTTTGATAGTGCGTGTGTGACTTGTCACCACCCAGCATTAGGCGGTGCCGACCAGCTATCATTATCAGTTGGGGTTGATGCCCAAAGTCCAGACCTATTAGGCCGTGGGCGTATTCATAATAATGGCCTACCAGAAGTCCCTAGAAATGCACCCACGGTATTTAATATTGGCTTGTGGGATAGAGGCATGTTCCATGATTCACGTGTAGAGTCACTGAACTTTATCGCCGGTACCAATGGTGCTAATGGCAACATCCGTACTCCAGATTCAAACTTTAATACCAACGATGCGAATGCAGGTCAGAATATGGCAGCCGCTCAAGCACGCTTCCCAGTAACGTCTGCGGAAGAAATGCGTGGCACAAGCTTTGAAGAAGGCAATAGCAACGAAGACATTCGCAATCATCTTGCGGCCCGCATCGGCGATTACGGCGAAGGGGCTGGTGAGCTTGGAGATAACGCATGGCTGATTGAGTTTCAACAAGCTTATGCCACCAACGCCAGCGCAGAAGAAGTCATTAGCTTCGACAATATCGCCCACGCCATCGGCGAATATGAGCGTTCGATGCAATTTACTGATCACCCTTGGCAGAACTATATGGATGGCGATATAAGCGCCATGACAGAGCAGCAAAAACAAGGGGCGATATTATTCTTCAGCGCCCCTCAAGATGGTGGCGCGGGTTGTGCGGCTTGCCATAACGGCCAGCTCTTTAGTGATGAACAACATCATGTTGTTGCTTTCCCACAAATCGGCTCGGGTAAAGGTGACGACTCAAGTATTAATGGCCAAGAGGGTAGCGATGACTTTGGCCGCGCTCGAGAAACCGGCAATGATGACGACAGATATCACTTCCGCACAGCTTCCTTGCTGAATCTCACCGTAACAGCTCCCTATGGTCACGCCGGTAGCTTTGATTCTCTAGAACGTATCGTGCGTCACTACATCAACCCTCAAGGCTCAGTGCAAGGCTACTTCCAGCGAGATGAACACTGTCAACTTGATCAGTTCGCAGACCTTATCCAAGCCGGCCATACAAGCTGTGCAAACTTGTACCCCAGTGCGGCGATGAACAGTCAGCAAGCAGCCAATAAATTAACCCAAGAGCAGCAAGCAGGTACCAGTCGTCTAGGGCGTATTCGTTTGAATGATAATGAAGTAAATCAATTAGTAAGTTTCCTTGAAGCCTTAACGGACCCCTGTGTAGAAAGCCGTGATTGTATGAGCGACTGGATTCCCACGACAAACGAAGCGGTGGACAACCACCAGCTCAATGCCATTAATCAAAATGGCCAAACGCTTTAAATTTTTACCAACCGAAGTCTGATCGACCCCTTTGCCGACTTAATTGATGTTCATCGATAAGTCGGCGTTTTTTTACCAATTTTGGCGCTTTTTTGAGCTGTTCATTTCCAACAAATCTCTCTAGACTATTTCTGCACATATGTACCACTTATAAAAAAATTAATAGTGTACAGCTCAGACTCACCGTCTAAACATAGCTCGCCTAGGTATCGCCTTGCCTAGAAGTAGCGCAAAAGGATTCGTATGAAAATCAACAGCACCTTGCTCGCCAGCTTAGTGGCAGGTTCAACTCTATTGTCATCATGGCAAACCCAAGCCATGAGTGAAGCCCCGGTTCCAATTTCCGATGATTATAAGGCCATGACCTTTAACATCCGAGATAAAGAGCCGGAAAGCGATGTGGGTAATGAGATCTGGAAGAATCGTTTTGGTGCTGTCATTCGTAGTATCGAATCTAATCAGCCCGACTTTGTGGGTACGCAAGAAGGTTACCATTCTCAACTGCAATCGTTGGATACAGGTTACCATCATGTTGGTGGTAAGATTGGCGCTTCCATCATCGAGCTTTGGCACAATACCGAAACCAAATTAAGTGATGATTATTCACGCATAGGCCAAGGTGATGATGGCCTGACCATCGGTAAATTCAACGCTATTTATTACAATAAAAATCGCTTTGAAGTCTTAGAAAAAGGCAACCGTTGGTACAGCTTTGAAGGCTTAAAAGATAACGCCATCGCTGCCGCAGTAGAGAAAGGCATCGCGGAGATTGCGATCAATATCGGCACTGAAATCATTCCTGAACTAAAAACCATCGCCATTGATTTTGGTGAGTTCGAAAACCGCATGTTCACCTACACCAAAGTACGCGATAAAGGCACGAATCGGGAACTGTGGTTATTCAATACCCAGATGTACGAGAATAAACGTCCAGAAGATGCGGGCCACGCTTTAATCGTCACCGCTGCGCGTACTTTTGCCATCGATCAACTGCGTAAATTCATGTTTGAAAAAGCCATGGTCGACGGTCAACTGCAACCTGTCGTATTAATGGGTAACTTTGGTGCGAACTACTTAAACCTACCAATGTCGATAGCACTGTCTGCGATGAAGAATGGCCAGGCAATCAACGACGATTATTTCCGTTTGAATGCTCGCTGGTGGGCACTCGGCACCTTGCCGGATGAGTCTGAGAGCTATCATGCTTTTGGTACGATCGAAGGTAAATTTGGTAAGCCTGTTTACCCGGTTGATTGGACTTATAGTGGCGGTAAAGATGCGACGGGAACAGAATTCCGTCGAGTGAAATCTACTATCGATAAAAACAAATACCAAGGCTATTCAAATAGTGAAGAAGTATTCCCCTCTGACCACTACCCAATTGTCAGCGAGTATACTTTTAAAACTGAATAAGCTTCGGAAGTAAAAATTTTCATCACCCTAGCCCTCTCTGCTTTATAGAGATAGCCGTATGAAATGCAGTAGAAAAACATGCAGTAGGAAAACAAAAAAGGCCGCAGGGAAGCGGCCTTTTTTTCGTCTTTAATTCCGCGATTAAAGCTCGTTATTCATTGCCTTAATCGTTTTCTCACCCACGTTTACATGATGCATCATGCTGCCGTAGTTTTTGATCACGCTTTCAGGTCCCCAAGCAATCACAGCAACCGGAGTAGAAGTATGAGTTCCGGTACCCCAAACGGTATTCTGGCCTGCTGCGACTTGACGTGCCATCTGTGGCGCGTGATCTTCTTCTACATACACATAGAATTCACTGAAATCAGTAATCTTAGGTAGCTCAGCAGCCCCTAGGTACTTATGGCC
>Ga0105350_10000754_pt1 | contig 21512 bp, 51 predicted proteins | sample EN1Hudsemesocosm_FD_83506 | JGI IMG/M metagenome (GOLD analysis project Ga0105350, IMG submission 83506) | Methane-oxidizing microbial communities from mesocosms in the Hudson Canyon - EN1E Hudson Canyon | ecosystem: Environmental > Aquatic > Marine > Cold seeps | place: Hudson Canyon... | reverse complement strand
CGTTCGGGTTGCATGTAGGCTCTTTTAAGTACCAAAGAAACGCACAGTAATTAGCAACATCTAACGGATCTCCTTTTTTAATGTGCTGTAGTAAAGAATGCCTACACTCATTAGCCCATTCTTGATTTTTCCATTTATTTGCATATCCATATTTTATTTCTGACTTTCTTAATTTCTCAGCCATTGCAGATGAAAACTGCCAAACAAGATTTACTGTATCCCTGTGCAGCTCACTGGGTACAACAACGGATATTGTTCGCTTTTCCGTTTTTCTAAATGAATACCAATCAACTACATCATAATCACCAGTAATCACTTTCCAAGCGTTGCTAATTCGGTTAAATAAACCTTCTATTTTCCAACCATCAGATCTCGCAGGTATCCATCCGCTAGTGCCTGCGTCTTGATGATTTTCCCACTCAGTTAATTCTTGCGCTGTAAATTTCATAATACCACCACCCTTGCATACCCATCACCTTCTACATCGTCCAACTGATCAGCTAATGCTTGTGCACTTCGTAAATCAGAATAAACATCATTTTCAACGTCATCAGCCAGTGTAAAAGGCTTTGCTGTGTATGGGTTCTTGCACCCCACAATTACTATGTAGTTCATTATTTCATCCTTTCTTGTTAATCGTTAAGTGCTGTCAGCAAAACTAACAACTCAAATCAGCGCGACAAATAACAGCTTGTCGCTTCGCTCTGGCGCATTTATTTGCACCTGTTTGCAAGGGTTATATTGCCTAATTCATCTTTGCCATTCTGCTCGCAATTCATTTACAGCCCTCTTTTTAGAATGATACGCTCGCAGCAAGCTAAAAACAGGAAATAGCGGTATAACTATAACCAATCCGAGTAGTTCCCCTAACGTTACATCTTGCGCTGGCTGCCTTGCTACCTGTTTAATATCGACAGTAAGTCGTTTGGCGCTGTACATAAATAGCTGAATAAAAGTTTTATTATATGTTGCCAAGTCACTATTACCAAGTGGGTCGTAATAGTCTGTACTTAGCGCTTCTTCTGTTCTTTTTTGTACATATAAATCTAAGCCTTGCATTCGTTTCTACTCCTGTGTTTGCGGCAAATATAACAACCGTAATTAAATCTGACCGCAAACATCGCGACAGTTTATTGCATGGTTATATCGAGCCATTCAATTTTAACTCACTCATTAACAAACTAACCCGTTTAACATTGTTTTCTGAGTTATCAAGCAAATCGTGTAGTCTGTCGTTATCCGCTTGAAGTGCTTTGTTGAATGCCTTCTCAGCTTTAAGTTCATCAACTAGTTTGTTTATTCTCGCATCAGCTACCTGAAGCATAAAGTCTTGTGTTGTCTCCTTATTTGTCATTGAGTGACTCCTTTTTAAATGGTTTAGGCATTACCGACTTAGCGAGTTCAATATCTTTAGCTCTATCACCAGTCGGGACAATATTCTTTCTTTCAAGTAAGGCTATTAACCCTTCTGATGTAGTTGTCATAGTTAGTAATCCATTGTAGGACAATATTTATCTTTTATTTTCTTATACCAAGTAAGCACAAAAGAAGGCTCTTTCTTATCAACAAGTCCTGCAGACAGGTCTGATTCGTACTTATTGTTACTTTCCGTTCTTGCTGATTTATATTTTTCTTGAGAATAACAAAACAATGCGATGATACCTATACCCATCATAATCCCATGAGTAAGAATCCAAGCAACATTATTATTTCTAAATAACTCAAAGTCACCGCCAGAAAATAAGTTTGCCCACCCTGCGAAATAACAACCTAAATACGCGCCTATAAGTAATATGCTAGCAGGGATAACAACTAAAAGCTTCCATAAAAACCATCTAGTATAAGAGCAAAAATCACTATGTTTATCATAACTACTTATTCTGCCGTCAATAGCAAGGCTTGGAAAATGCGTAATCTCATGATGCCAACAATACCCTTCGTGTTTTAATTTCATTTTTCTTTCCTTTCGTTTAAGTTGAAATAACTATACACCACAAACTCCATTTAACTGCTCCGACCAGTTAGCCTATTACCAAAATAAACCAAAATAAGTTAAACTTACCGCTTTGGAGTTAACATTATGCGCGAGAGTATTTACGATTACATTGAGCCAATCAAAAGCGGTGCTGGCGTTGTTTTAGGTTATCAGGTAATGAAAGATAAAGATTACTTTAGCAAACGATATCAAAAGCACTTAAAGATTAAAGCCTCTGATGCGCCATATGACGGTGCATCGGGTGCGATGGATATAGATAGCTTTGGCTGGTTATTTCATGACGTAGCTTGCCGCGAGGGTTGCTTTAGCGATGGAACTCCGTGTACTAACTGGCAAGCATCTAAAGTATTAAGCGACATATTAAAAAGCGAGGGCAGATGGTTCCGCTCTCGCTCATGGTTTGCTGCTACTTGGTTATTCGGTGGCGGTAAGGCTCGCGATAACGGTATGTTTTAACCTGTAAGCGCTAGTTAATTAGCGCTAAACCTTTTCCAGCACCATAAAATAACTATGGAATATCCGAGCGTGCTTCTGTACTTTCTTTTTAGTTCCTGCTTGTTGTGGTATTGCCATTCGAGATTTAGCAGGAAGAATAAATAAATCCTTTAGCCTGAACAATCCTTTTGACCATTCCATTACGTTCATGTGCGTACAATGCATTTTATGATTATGAATAATATCTTGGCACTTAAAAACCATAATCCCTTTTTTATCTAGCACCCGATGAGCTTCTATTAATGTTTCCCGGTAATGTTTTTCTAATTCATCATATCGCCAATAACCGCCAAAACGCTTAGCCATTATCATATCACCGTTACCTTCCCGCGCTGCTCTAACGTAAGTTAAGAATGGGGGGTCGAACACTAAGCTTTTAAATGACAAGTCATCAACTGGCAACTTTGAACTTGAACAGTCTTGAACTCCTTCGACTTGTGGCGATATATCGCCTTTAAACTTTGGCTGTTCAATATCACCGTAAAACTTACCGTTACCGTAAGTAACATCAGCACAAAACCTTTCAATACCGCACAGCTCCATAATTGATTTTAATATTTCTATTTGATCGTAATATACTGTTCTAATCATCTCTTACACTCCTTAAAATAAATCTTCACTAGTTAACTTAAAATGTTTAGCTAGTGCTATTGCGTCATTTTTGTATATATTAATCAAAGAATAACAATTTCCGTCATGCTCCATATAATCAGGATAAGTTAACTCAACGTAATCACCTTTATATGTAGCCTTGTTTTCTGGTTCGTAAAACTTATGATTTTGTATGTCCATCTTATAATCCTTATGTTTTATGCTTTAATTTAGCTCTAATAGCATCAAGGTGCTTTAAACCTCGCGCTCTTTGGTCTTGCAATTGCGTTGGACTCATTCTTTTACTGGTAACTTCGCTAGTCTCTAATCGTTGACTAGGTGTTTCAACTGGCTTTTGATAAGTCGCAATTAAGTTTATATATTCTTCACGAAACAATTTTTTAGCAACAGCAATTTGATTCTGACTATTAGCCGTATTCATTAACCACCAATCAACGCACTTGCAGAGCGTTTGTATAAAATGGCTGGCGTGACTATCAATGTGCATTTTTTCCTTGTTACGGTGCGTTATGCATTGCTCTAGCGCCTTTGCTTCACTTGGGTAGCCTAAATCTTCAGGTGAAGGAGTACACCAGCTAATAAACACACCACAACTAGGTAGGAAATTAGTTTCAGATTTACGCGCCTTAGCGAAACCGTAACTTATTTGCTCCATCGTACAGATATTGTTTTCAATGAATGCTTTAGTCCATTCACGTTTGGCTCCATCAATTTGATCTTGTGTTTTCCAATTATACTGCCAACCAGGAAATATAATTGCCAAGTTATCAAATACACGATTAATAATGCCTTTAGCGAATTCATCAATGACAGGCTTTTCTTGATGCTCGGTAATATTATTTCGATTCATTCCTTTAGCTATTTGAGATAAATCTTTCATGTTAAAACCCCGTATCTTCTTTTAAGTGCCAATCGCTATTGGATGAATCTTGTAAAATGTTTTTACTGGCTGCTGAGTTATTAGCTTTTAATGGAAATAACCCTTGATACTCTAAGTCGATAGAGTTTTGAACTATTAATGCTTGCTCGTCAAAGTTGCCCATTTTCGCCAGTTTCTTCATAGCTGCATCAGTTTTATACTTTTTAAACTTAGCTTTTTTTCTAAATTCAACCCATAAAAGCCAAGCGTCAACATTTAAACCGACCGGATACTGAATAGCATCAAAAGGTTTTAGTTCAGTTTTGGTTTTTGGCTTAACCTCCGCTTTAGTCCGTAGGTGAGTAATTAAATCATCCATATACATTGACCTATTGTAACGGTGATTGGTCTCTTTCTGCTTTGCTACGACCGCTTCTATATAGGCGTGATTATCTGGATGCAGTGAAAAGCTAAGTGGTTTTTGTTTTTGCTTCATTCTTGTTAAGTCCTTGTTTTGTTATCTGTTGCAAATATTATAATAATTATATTGACGTGTCAAATGTTATGTATTATATTTAATTCCATCAATAACAACTAACCAATAGAGAGATAGGAAAATGCAGATCACAAAAAAATTAATTAATAGTTACGAAGCTATGAGTTTAGAAAAGCTTAAGGAATTTTCAGAGGCAAGATTCGTGAAGTTACAATCCAACGGTCACAGTAAAAAAGGTAGATTAACAAGCCCTCCTTACTTTAAGGTTTCACATATACTAACTACAAGTGACAGCCCTGAGCACGCGGAAGGTTCTTGGTGGATTGATGTTGATGGTGATTCGAGATCGTTATTAGACTATAACGTTGTACCTAACGGATACAACCATCATTCAATGACAGTTATAAAGGACTTTTCATGAGCGTAGAAATAGAAATTAAAGAACTTAGAGATCGTAGCCGCAATATAATATTAAATACTTGCAATACTATTGGCTGTAAGGATTGTGATTTAAAGTGGGAAGGTGGCTGTGCTTCATCTGAATTAGAGTCGAAAATTATGGATTTAGAGTATCCAGAATTTAACCAAGGAGATAGCAAGTAATGTTTAAAGTTAAAAAGAAATGTTGTGGTCAATGCTTATTTAGTAAGAATAAGATCGTTAGCGACACAAGGAAGGCTGATATACTTAAAGGCTGTGCAACTAATGATAATCATTTTGCTTGTCACAAAGCAACGATAGACAACGAAGATATTTGCTGTAAAGGCTTTTACGACACGCAAACCAGCAACATGATAAGGATTGCTAGTCGTTTAAATATGGTTGAATTTGTAGATTAATAAACTTGAAAATAAAGGAGACTAGTGTAAAATAAGTATTGTTGTTTAGTTGTGGTGACTGAAGAATAAATAAGGTTTAGTAAGTATTTCTGGGGTTATTAGGTTAACCCTCACCACCAGAGATACTCACTAAGCCTTTTTTATTGCCTCAAATACTCACTTCAAATAGCCAAGTTAATTGGTATCTTGTAAAAATCCCTAACGGTTTAGCTAAAACTGTAAATTAGCAAATAGTTTAATACAAATAAACAGACTCCATGACGGTCTAAACAGCGTAAAAAGAAACATAGTTCTGCATAACTGAATATTTATATTTGAAATGTAGAGAGGATGAGAATAACAACTCAATAAAATAGTTTGCTGATATTGTTTATTGTATTTGTGATTAAGATATAGATTTATTAAATAGAGGTTTCTTTTAATAGTCATATAGATTCTATTGCCTAAAGGTTTATAAATGAACAAAACAAAAGAATTAAAAAGCTGGAATACTAAATTGAGTAATAAGAATTTTGGTATGAAGTTGAAAATCGAGAAACTAGAAAAAAGGCTTATTTGGATTGATGACATATCGGTCATATGGCGTCATAAGGATAAGATTAAAGAACTTAAACACAAGATACTTATCAATGAGCAGCAAGTAAGATTTAACTTAATGACAATGTTGTCAGGCTCAGTTAATAACTAATCAAACAAAAAGGAATAGAGTAATGAAATATGACGATTTTGTTTCTGATAATATAAGGAGCTTCATTCGATCAACCGGAAAGCAACCTATTTATATTTATGTTGGTACGCAAGAGTTTCAACAATTAATGAATAGTGAGTTAATGCAATTTAATGAACGGTATTATGATAAGGAAACTCAGCTATATGGCTGTCGATTCTTTATGGGCTTAAAGGTAATGCAAGTAATGCAAAGTACGCATTTTAATATCACATAATCAAACAAAACAGGGGAATGAATGATGCCAAACTATTTTATACCAGATAGCGAACAAGAGCTAAATGATCATAACGAGCAGTTAGCGCAAATTGAACAAAACGAAATACCACAAGAGCAGCACGAAGCTGAAATAATAGCTAACATGATAACCGAAGCACAAAAACATAACCTGCTAGTTGAGGTGGTTTACTTCTTCGGTATAGCTTGCCGAAATAACAGGCCATTAGAGGTAAGTGAATGGAAAGATTGTTGTGATGAAGCGCTTGGCGAATGGATTAAATGATTTTTAACAAACACCAAGAAGGGATAGAAGAATGAATAAGTTAAAAGTAATTAGCGAGAAAACAAAGCTTAAAATATTAAAGTACGCTGTAGTTATAATTAATGAACACGGATCAATTGCTGGTGATAGGTGCTGCCAAGACTGGAGTATTGACAAAGAGGTGATTGATCCGCCTGAAGATGGCTTTACAAAGCAAGAGCAAGAAGATATTTCATTCAATTATCAGCAATGGAATAGTAATGGCGAAGATTACGATCCTGACTTTACAGGGTTTGGTGATGAGATGAGTGTTTCGTTCATGCTTTCTAGGGCTTTAGATATCATGGTTAAAGAATTGGATTTAATTAACAACGGAGATAGTAACAATGGATAAGTTAACCTACATAGTAAAAAGAGAGCGTGACAACGTTTTTTATTCAATATTTAAAGGTGATGAGTTAGTAACAAAAAGAGAGGTGACATGGTACGACTTAACTCTTATACAAGCTGTTTTTCGTTGCTCGCCAAATAGTGAGAAATGTATTGCATGGTGCTTGGAGGCTTCACATAAAATAGCAAAGGAAGCCATATTAAATATGAACAAGCATGAAAAACTTAACAACCAATAACAGGGGTAGAGAGATGGAAGCAATAGTGATATTAGTATTAATTACAGCAGGTGTATTATTTTATTTTTTCGATATAGATATAAAAGTTACAAGGGGAAAAGGCTCTTGGTTAAAGCCTAGTACGTGGTTCAATATTAAGATAAATAAGGAGTAGAGATATGAATAGTAAATCAATGGAAAAGTGGAGTGGTATATTTTTATATTTAGCTGCTCTAGCTTTAATTTATATTATGCTTACAGGTAGCAATCAGGCTGGCGGAGCGTATTCACTTTTAATAATGTCAGCTATACACAATATTGGCGCATCAATAATGAAAAAGTTAGAGGGTATGTCCGATGAGTGACTTATCAATTACAGTTCAAACCGATACACTATCAATTTTATTATGCAATCAGGTACACAAGTTTTTACCAGAAAAGGCGCGAGCAATTAAGATATCAAAGTGTTGTAAAGTTATTCGCGATAGAACCAAAGACAAAATATTGTTTGATGCTTGCAGGAGCGTTATAAAGGCAACATCTAACGGGCTTTATGGTGATGTGGTAAAAAGTATTCAGCAGACAGAGTTTAATTATTTAATGGCGTATAAAGCGTGATACACTGAACACGGAAAGAAAGTACCCGACAAGATACATCTTTCATTTTTACCTCGTTAGCGTGAGGTATTTTTTTATCTCGAATTTCACGCAATAAAAAAGAGCCGTTAAGCTCTCTTTAGTAAGTTATAAATGGCATCAATAATCAAGCTGCATGCTTTTTTCAATTCGTTTAGCCTCCAATATATCTTCTATACGTCTGCGGTTAATAGGTCGCTCATCTTCCTTTTGCTTTTTTACGCTTGTGATGGCAGATTTAAGCAAGCATTCGCGCTTTACTTGGTTGTTTAGCTCCTCGTTAATTCCTTTCATGATTAATCCTCATGCGCTTCTATTATTGCTAGGCAGATTGCTTTGCTTGGTGAGTCATCGTAAATACTTACCGCGTCAGCGCAATTATCTGTGAATATCTGACACTCCCAATGAGTGTCGTTGTTTGGTCGGTATGGTGATATTACGTCGCAATCATACTTAACCATTAGCTGAAAACAAAGCGCATCGTCTGTTAGTGGATTGTATCGATGCCATATCGGTAAGTCGTCATCACCTATGTTAGCGTAAATGTCAGCTCCATCACACGATGGATTTAATATACCTTCTATCTTAGCTATGCGTTTACGTATCTCTAAATCTGTTAATTTATTCATATTATTCTCCACGCGCTTTAGCTAAAAGAGTCAAAACTTCTTTTTCTATAGAATTATCATTAATGCTATCGCCATTAACTAACATCTCTAACATTGCGTACATATCAGGAACAGAGGATATTAAACTTGCATCGTGCGGACTGCCTTCCATATCAAATACACGGGCTATCGTAAACCCTGTGCCCGAGTCGATATAAGTGGCATCACCAACAAACGAAATATTCCAATCGCCTTTTGTAAATTTAGTATTCATATCAGCACCCAAACAGTTCATTAAAAAATTCAGCGGATTTGTTTATTAAGTCGATTAGTTTCATAGTAACTCAGCCTTCTTAAGGTTAATTAAATCATCGGCAGTTAAGCCAGCTTTAACGAGTGACAGTACATCGTTTTTTGGTGCCTCACTTAATACAGTGCCAACAGCTAAGCAATATTGTGAGCCATCAGGTAGGTGGATTGTATTTGTTGGCTCGTTTAATTCTACGATTACATTTTTCATATTATTTACACTCTTTATCAAAAAGTTTATTTACTAGCTCGGTTAATATTTCAGTTTGCTTGTTTGAGTTCTTCCCGTCTTGCTTTCGCTTTAATGCGATTGCTTTTAGTTTTGTTGCTGTTAATGGGTGTAGTTGTGCTGTTTTCATATTTAGTAGCCTTTTGTTTGAGTTGATTGAATAGTAATTCATTATCACACTAAAGGCAATAGAAATTAAATAGCAAATAAATAGAAATAATGTTTGCAATCATTTTTAATTAGCGTATATTTAGAAACACAAGAAGCAAGCAGGCCCGCTGGTGTCATCCCGTTACACTTCTATAAAAAGTAACTAAGCCAATACCAGCAACTAATTTTAATAGTCTGTATAAGTGAAGTGAGTTAGTAGTTGAGGAATATCTTCTGCGGAGACTCTGGGTTAAAAACCCATTTGTAGGTTCGAGTCCTACCCTAGCTCATTTCACTATACAGACTACAAGGAGAATGATTTTGATTGCATCAACACATATAAACGCAAAGCTTCAAGCGTTAAATGACTTACTAGCAGAGATTAACGCAGAAGGTTATGAAACTATCGCACAGGTTAAAGGTTCGATTCATTCAAGTATTGAGTCGCTAGAAATATTAAAGGAGAAGTGCAGTGAATAGCGAAACTATCACGGTAACGATTAAAGGCGTAATTCATTACTTTAACGGCAATGAATTATTATCACCAGCTCAAGAGGCTATTATATTCTTGAATGCTATAGATTTAGAAGAGAGGGATTTTTAATGGAAAAGTCAGATTCAATTAAAAGCTTGGCTATTGCAATGTGTAAAGCTCAAGGTGAAATGGGAGGTGCTCACAAAGGCGCTAACAATCCTTTTTTTAAAAGTAAATACGCTGACCTATCGTCAGTAGTTCAAGCAGTTAAAGAGCCGTTTGCTACTAATGGATTAAGTTACGTGCAGTTCCCTATTAACGATGGTGACAAGATAGGTGTTGAAACAATATTAATGCACGAGTCAGGCGAGTGGTTAATTAATCGCTTTACTGTAAAGGCATCTAAGCAAGACGCTCAAGGCGCTGGTTCAGTAATAACATATTGCAGGCGTTACGGCTTACAGGCTATCGCAGGAATACCTAGCGAAGATGATGATGGTAACGCAGCAAGCAAGAGTCAAAGCGGCAAGATAACCCCAACAAAAGATGATTTGTCATGGGTTCAAGCTGTGAAGACTGATATAAATAATTCAAAGCAAATAAACGATCCTGTTTACTTGGCTAAAATTCAAATGTTCATTGCAGAAGGTTACTAAGATGGAGATCACAATATTCAAAGAGATAACTACCGAAGGCGTTATAAAGTCCATTGAAGAAAATAGCGCCAAGTACCACCAGGGTTTTTATGCCAACATGGATAACTTGCCAGAACGCACACTAGTTAAAAAGAGTGCTGCCGACATTGGCGATATAATCAAAGAACTTAAGGCATCTAGAATTAAGATTACAAAGGCTAACACTGCCGCAGTAAATAAAGAGCATGACGCAATAGTCGCAAGGCTAGAACTGGCTAATAAACCGTTTACAGACTTGATAGATGAATACAATATAAAGCGTAAAAAGGTTTTAGCAGATGAAAAACGTGTCGTTGAATTACGCGCTGCAATGTTACAGAAAGAAGATGATCACGAAATGGCTTTACTCATCAATAAAACGTTTGAGTATGACAAGGCTGAAGCTATTAGGATTAACAACGAGCAGCTTCATGCTATCAAAGTTGAAGCAGAGCGAGCAGCAGAAGAACGCCAGCGCATCTATAATGAAAAAATCAAGCAAGATGAAGTTAACGCTGAGAATGCACGACTAGCAAACGTTGAGCATGTAAGAAAAGTAAATACAGATATATTATTTGTATTAGTAACCAACGGAATAAGTGAAGAAGATTCAAAAACAATGATTCGCTTAGCCGCTAAAAAAGAATTACCACAACTATCAATCAACTACTAGGAATTAACATGGCACATACAGTAACGGCAAAACTTAACCAAGCAGCACGACAGCACCAAGGGCAAGCAGGAACTACATTTTTCGTTAGTTTGGGTGAAAAGAATTACGACTTTAAAAATAAAACAAATATATACACTAATTATGATGCGGCTTTATTTGCTAAAGATGCTCAAGTAGGCTTTTACGCCAGCGCATTAGTTGAAGGTGCTATTGTGTCGGTTACCGGTAGCGGAATAGTTATCGATGATAGCAATAAAGAATATAAGCCAAAATTAGCTATTCAAGATGCTAAGTTAGAGTTTGTTCACTCCCCTCAAGGCGCACAAAAAGCAGCACCACAGCAACAAGGAGGATTCCAACAAGCACCGCAACAGCAAGCGCCTCAACAAGGGGGCTTCAATCAAAACAAGCAAAACCAACAACAGCGGCCGCGACAACAAGCGGCTTATAATCCTGGTGATGGATTCAATAATAACACGCCACCTTTTTAATCAACCAAACACGCCAAGGAAGGCAAACAATAAGGATATGTAAAAATGTTAAATAAACACGATGTAAAATTAAAGCATGACAGGCTTAATCACTTTATAACTAAAGGTGTTATTACAATATTAATTGGAGCACTTGGTTTATGTCTAAGTCTATTGATCGTGTTATAACAAAGCTACATATCTATCTAACAATTGCGGCTTTATCACTAGCTGCAATAACAACTTACTACCCTGAAGCAATAAGGTTTATATTGTGAGATTAACCAAAAATTACTCATCAAAAGAATACAAGGCTGAAATTATAAGGCTGAGAGAAAGAGACAAGAAGCAGCGCTCAACTATCAGGTCGTTAACTGCTAACAGAGACAACCTAAATTTAAAGCATGAAAACAAATTAAGAGCCGTATTAAAATTAAAAATAGACGGTCATTTAAAGTTAACACACAAAGAAATAGCAAAGCGTTATTTCGTTAGTTACTTGCACGTTAAAAACTTAAGCACTTTAGTTCATAGGGAGTCAATATGAATATATCAACACTTTTAGCAGATTGGAAAAGAGAACCAACCAGTCCGTACAATCAAAGGTATAGAAAATCACAGTCCACTGGTAAATACAGCGCTGATGATGTTAGTAAGTTTTTATCAGATATTAAAAGCGGAAAATCAAAAGCTAAGGCGGGTAGAGATAACAACATACCAAGCGGCTCGGTTTATCATTTATCAGAAGGAGTTAGAGTGTAATGGATTCTATAAAGCAATATCATAGCCTACAGGATAAAGTAGCATCTCTAACAAAAAAGAATGCTGAACTATCTAAGAAATGCGAAGAGTTTAGAGCTAAAGCAGCATGGATTACTGAAAATAGAGACAACCTAAAAGCTAAGCATAAGCGGTCTACTCTAATGCTTGCTGAATTGCATGTAGATAATTGCTTGAATATATCAATTAAAGACTTGGCTGATAAATTTTTTATGACCGAGTCTAATATTAAAAACTCCATCTTACTAGTTAAACGTTCGAGAAAGTGAATGTAGAAAGCCTGTTTCAAGAGTGGCGATCATCAATAGATGAAGCTGCAAAGGCTAAAGCTGATGAGGTTTATTTGAGGGAGTTCAGAAAGTCAAAGAAAGCAATGTTAATGCAAGAAGGCAAGGATAAGGGGCATAAGACAGGGCAAGAACGTGAAAGTTATGCCTATGCTAACCATGAATATTTAGAGTTGCTAGATGCGCTAAGGGTTGCCACAGAAACAAATGCTAAGTTTCAATGGAGAATGAAAATAGCAGAAGAAAGAATAGGAATTTATAGGACTCATGAAGCAAGTAAGCGAAAAGAGTTTGGTAATTACGGTAATTAGATAAGCAAGAGGAATGATTATGGACTTATGTACTAAAGTTAGGTACGCAAACAAAGCATGTGCAAAAGAGCAGATAAATAAGCTAAAACAAAAAGGTGGCTATAAAAAGGCATCTAGTTACAGTTGTTGTTCTTGTGGTGGATACCATATTACACAAGCAACAGGTCATGATAAAAAAGTTATCAGAGAAAATCAGCAGAAGTTTAGCGTTGGGCAGGTGTGGAGAAATATAAAATCAAACAAAGAAAAATTCATAGTTGTATCAATCCCTTGTAACGGTGAAGGATTGTCCTTTATTCTTAATAACTTTTATTTGAGTGAAGGGTGAGATATGAATATTCAGAAAGTCTCTAAAGATGGTAACAAATCCTGTAAATGTGGGTATATATTTCAGTCAGGTCAAACAGCATATAGAGCGAGATACGACGAATTTAATCGCCCTGTATTTATTTGTGATAAGTGTAAGGATAAGCAATGGTTGAATTAATAGTTGTGTGTGTTGTTGGTGCTTTGGTTGTATTTGGGTGGTTTGCCATTTGTATTGATTGCCAGAAAGGTGTAGTAAAAGGGCTGGTAATGGCGACAGGCCTTCCATTCATGGTCATTTCAATAATTGGGTTGTTTATTTATGTAGGCTATTGTTTTGTTACTGTAATAAATTAAAGAGGCTCAAATGCTAAATAACAAAAAGACCAAGCAAAAATTAAAGAAGCGCTGGATTCCTCGAAATAATGGTGGTCAGTAATGGCTAAGTGCAAGGTATGCAAAGTTAAGTTTGAGCCTAGATTCTTTTTGCAGAAAACTTGCATAGAGCCTAGATGTTTAGCTGAATGGCAGAAGCTAGATCGAGAATTAAAGGCTGACAAAGCACACAGTAAAAAAAAGAAGGAGCTAAAAGATAATGATAAATCGTACAGAGCCAAAATGGCTCAACAATCCTTTAATGCTTATATTAGGTTTCGTGATAATGACGATCCTTGTATTAGCTGTCAGCGCCACCATACTGGTCAATATCATGCTGGGCATTATAGAAGCGTTGGGGCGCACCCTGAGCTTAGGTTTGAAGAATACAACAACAACAAACAATGCGCTCCTTGCAACAACCATCTTTCTGGCAATATCGCTGATTACCGCATTAACCTAATAAAGAAGATTGGGCTAGAAAAAGTTGAATGGTTAGAAGGGCCGCACGAACCTAAAAAGTACACTTGTGCTGAATTAAAAGAAATTGAACTACTTTATAAACAAAAGCTAAAGGATTTGATATAATGAAACTCCACACACAAAGTAAGGAATTAATATGTTATACATAGCTGGAAATGGCAAAAAACGCAAAAAAACCACATCAAAAAAACCGTCGAGAAAATGACAGCGTATCAATTGATAATTATATGGGCTTTCGTGGCCCTTTTAATTCCACATAAAACAAGATTTGCGGCAGTGGTCATACTGTCTTTTAACTTTATTTACTTTGAATTTGTGTCAAGCCTTGGTTGGACAGAGTATTATCATTACTCAGCTACAATATCTGCTCTAGTTGGCGTTATATTGTATAGGCAGTACAAGCTAGTCTCTATATTATCATTCTTACTTATCCCTACTAGTATCATAGGTTATTTATTGTGTAAGAATTATTATGATCCATATATATATGATAACATTTGCTTAACAATTATTTTACTTCAAGTTTTAGTGCTTTTATCAAGAGGTTTGTCTGATGGATTTAGTTGGGGAAATAAAAGGAATCCTTTGGTTTTCCTTGCTGATTTTGATAGCCGTAAAAACCATGCTAAAATACAAAAAACAACCTAAAAGCAAATTAGATGAACGAATCGACAAAACAAGTAATAGAGACGATAGCAAGTAGCCCAAAGGTTACAGCGGTAATTACAGCAACAGTTACTTCTAACGTTTGGCTTGATTATGGAGAGCCTGCTGTTAAGGTTGTTACTAGCCTTATGGGTTTAGCTGTACTGGTATTATTGGTTGTTAAGCATGCTTTAGATATAAAGAAAGAGCATTTCTCAAATAAATAAACAAGGGTAAGTAATTGATAAACTTTGTTGCTTCAGCAAATACAACAAGTACCCCAGCAGCAACTATGGTGGTAACTTTGCCTTCTCATTCAGAAGGCGATGTTATAATACTATCTTTTGTGCATAACTATAATTCAGCAGTACAAGCGCTTACTGCTGTTAGCGAGGGTTACACAGAGTTAGCTAGCTTGGCTATATCAGGATTAGGGCACCAAGCATCTATATGGTACAAAAAGGCTGGAGCATCTGAAGTAAATCCTACAGCGACCTACAGCGCATCATCTCAAATAATGGCTTGTCTAGCCTCTTCATATTCAGGTGTTGATGCTACTGTGCAAATTGATGTTGGGCCATCTTTGTGGACGACTGAAGACCCGGGTGATACCACAGTAATCGCCCCATCTGTTACAACCACCTTAGACGGGACAATGCTGGTTAATGTTGCCACGGCAGATGATGACGATGCATTTACTCAACCATCAGGGATGACGCTCGTTGACAACCTAGAATTCAACAGTATGACCACAGCGTCAGCTTACGAGTTAATAGCTACGGCGGGGGCTACTGGCGATAAAACATGGACTTTCGCTCAAAATACCGATGAAATTACAGCGGTATCATTTGCATTAAGGCCGGCAGTAGGTGGTGGCGGTATATCTATAGTCGGCGATACTGCTTTATTTGATTTTAACGCTTTAGCCGGCACGGTTGAGTTGGGCGGTGAAATACTAGTTACTGGCTCAACAGCAAGCTTTGATTATGCTGCTATAAGTGGAACAGTAGATTTAACTGGTCAATTACTCGTAACAGGTGATACGGCTAATTTTGATTATACTGCATTACCGGGCGGTGTAGATTTAACTGGCGAGATTATCGTTACAGGTTCAACTGCTAACTTTGATTATACTGGTGGAAACGGAATAGTTGAATTAGGCGCAGTTATCAATGTAGTTGGTCAAACAGCTAATTTTGATTTTAATGGTGTGAATGCTGAAGTTTCACTAACTGGTGAGATAATAATTATAGGCGATACAGCTACATTTAATTATCAAGCGTTATCAGGCCTTGTTGTTATAGGTCAAGGTCAAAAAATAGGAACGGTCACTGCTGGTTTTGCTGAAAGCATAATTGGTGTACAATACAAGCAAAGTACTATTACAGTTAATTTCGGAGAATAACATGGCAGCAGGCGCAACCAAGGCATTTAACGATGCAGTATTAAAAACAAGAAAGGGTGTTTATGCAGAAGGTGACACATGGCAACTAGTGTTTTTATCTGATACATACGCAAGTATTGACACAGACTTAATCAACCCGACGAGCGCAAGCTTTACACCTGTTGTTGGTGGTAACGTTGCAGCTAGTTACACACTAAGCAGTATTACTATTGATCGCGTATCTAACGTGATTAAATTTGATGCGGCAGATATAGGGCAAATACTTAAAAACGCCTCTAACCCTGTTGACTTAAAAACAGCGCTATTACGAAACGCAACGGTAACAAACGATGCGATTCAAGCGTGGGATATGACAACGGACGGAACAGCCTCATTAGACTTAATTAATAATGATTTTACTTTTAGTTTCGGTGCAGGTGGAATTAATACAAGTACTAATCAATCAGCATAAACATAAACGCGGTGTAAAAACCGCTTATCTCTGAGAGATAACATTTAAACCTTGGGGGTTGAGATGTCATTAGAAAATAGTAAGCACGAACAATTCTGCCAAGTATGGCTAGAGACAGGTAATAAATCAGAAGCCTATCGAGTATCACACCCAAGCAGCTTAAAATGGAAAGACGATACCGTTCATAATAAAGCTAGTGCATTATCAAGACAGGCACAGGTTTTGGCTAGGTACGAACAATTACAAGAAGATACCGTTAAAGCTCACGGTGTGACGATTGAGAACCTTATACTTGAGTTAAACGAAGCAAGGGAAGCCGCACTATCAGCAGACACCCCGCAATCATCAGCAGCCATTACAGCAACAATGAGCAAAGCCAAGTTGGTTGGTCTTGATAAGCATACAGAAACAAATATTAGTGTAAATGTAAGAAGCTCATTAGATGACTTCTACTAGAGCAACGCTAAACCCCGCATTAAAACCATTTTGGAAAACTCGCACATTAGATGACGGAACTCCCGTTAGTATGCGTGTACTTCATGGTGGTCGAATGTCGTCTAAGTCTCATGATGCGGCAGGTATGGCAATTGCGAGAGCTAACCACCATAAGGAGTTATTCTTATGTACTCGTATGTATCAGAACAAAATAGAGGATTCTGTATATACACTGCTTAAAGATAAAATTTCATACTTTGGGCTAGATGATAATTTTAATATCTTCGCTAACTCTATCGAGCACAAAACTAACGGCTCAATGTTTAAGTTTTACGGTATTGCGAGAAACATCGAAGAGATTAAATCATTCGAGGGTGCTACTGTTTGGTGGAATGAAGAATCACAAAGCTTAACTAAAAAGATGTTTACTACTATACGTCCTACCATTATGCGTAATGATGGTGCTGAGATGTGGTTCACAATGAACGGACAGATTGTTTCTGATTACTCTTGGCAGAGATTAGTAGAATCACCGCCTAAAGGTGCGCTGGTTCGTAAGATTAATTATGATGAGAATATGTTTTTAACTGAGTCAGCGTTAAGAGATATCGCAGAAGAATTTGAAGAGGATTACGAGTTAGCTGACCATGTATACAATGGCGTACCTTACGCTGATGATGATCAGTCAATCATAAAGCGCTCATGGGTGAATGCCTGTATTGACGCTCACACTAAATTAGAAGTAGATTTATTTGGTGCTATTTGTGCTGGCTACGATGTTGCTGATAGTGGCGCTGATAGAAATTGTGTAACTGTATTTAATGGCGCAGTAGCTGTGGCAATGGATGCGTGGAAAGCGGGAGAGGATGAATTAGAGCGCTCATCAGTAAGAGCCTACAAACACCTTGGTGAATCAGGCGGGATATTATCTTATGATTCTATTGGCGTTGGTGCTGGTGTTGGCTCAATACTAAAAGGCAAAGGCTACAAAAACTATTGTAAATTTAATGCTGCCGCTGAAGTGTTTAACCCTACAAGAGAATACTCACCTAAGATAACGAACAAGAAGAAGTTTGAAAACCTAAAAGCTCAAGCATGGCGTGATGTTGCTGACAGAATGAGAAATACATTTAACGCAGTTACAAAAGGTATGAAGTACGAGTTAAACGAGTTGATTAGTATATCACCTGACTTAAAAGGGTTGGAAGAATTAAAAAGTGAGTTATCAGCACCAAGAGCCGACTATTCTAAGCGCGGTCTTGATATGGTCGAGTCTAAGAAGGAAGTTAAAAAGAGAATTGAAAAGTCCCATGATTTGGCTGATAGCTTCATCATGGGCGCATGTCCACACTTAGTTAAACGCAGTGGCGGAAGGTTAAATATTGATGGCTAATGATCTACCTTATTAATCTTAACCAACTCAGCAAGTATTTTCTCTTGCAACTCTACCCGCTTATTGATTTTAAAGTACCAGCATATCAACTCACGTATAACAGCGAATACCGCTAGGCATATCGCAAATACTAGGAGTGTATTCATTATTTGCTCATGTGTCATCTACTTAACCTCTACTGTTAATGGTTGAATGTTGCTCGCTTCAGCTTTGCCGCAAATTTTATGACTCTTTAGCAAGCCATCAAAGAATGAATTCCTTACACTACAGTAATATCCAACACGATAATCACCAAAACACAATTCAAACTGATAAGCCTTGCCATCTATTAATTCTATAGGTGGAGTTAGTGGTTTAAACTTAAGGGTTTTTACGTTATCGCAGCGCTCGCCATTCTCAACATAAGCATAAATCACCAAATCACCAACGTATTTTATTAAGCCTTTTATATATTTAGGGTGGGCGCAGTTAGCATTAAAAATCAAGCACTCCATACCCACACTAGGTAACTCACCGTTATCAGCCATAGCTTGGGTGTATGTGAGGATTGGTTCAGGCGATAAATGATAATCAAATTTATAATCACTATAACTCTGCTCACACTTACCAAAATTAGTTTCCATTTGTGATACTAGATCGTTGAATTGATCGTAGTCAGCAATAGCCCCTGTGTCACAAATATATACTTTATCTTTACTTCCGTACCATTGACCATTAAACTCATTAACTGCATCGTATGTTGTTTTCATATTATCTTTCCTTTAACCCCTTAATTGATAGCATAAGGAAGTCATTATCCTTACCTGTTGAATGCTTGTGAGTATTCCACCATGTGAGCTTTCTATTTATAACTAGTAAGAATTCGTTCACAGTGTAACCCTTCTTTCTTAATTGCCTTGTTGCTTCGTTCATACCATCTCGCGTAGTTAAGTTATTTATCTATCGTAGTTCAATGGTTATAGTTAGTCAAACAGTAAGTTTAAATTATTTACCTATTAGTGGTATAATAAAGAAAATTAAATAAGGCTGTGACGATGGCATTAAACACATTAGACAAAGAATATATCGAGCAAGAAGAACTGCGCGCTCAAACACGCGCGGCTATTGCTGGTAAATATGAAGTATTAAAGATAATTACCTGCTTGCCTGGGCCGCAATATAAAACCTTTACCACTTTTGATGGCATGAGCGAGCAGGCTTTAGCTCAGGCTCAGCGATGTAATATACAAAATGCTTTACGTGTTAACTCTTATTGGTCGCGTGGTCGTTGGTTTCCTGCTACTGGTCGAACTTATGAAACGCTTGGCGGCATGGTTTGGAGTAAAGAGCCTGAGTCAGATATTCAGCCTAAGCTAGAATACTTAGTTGATAATGCTGATGGTTCAGGCTGCGGCTTACGTGAAGTAGCACAGAAAGTTACTGCTGAAGTTATAGCTGTTGCCCGTTATGGTATTTTAGTTGATATGCCAGCATCACCAGTTAATGAAAGTGGTGAAAGAGTTCAGTTAACGCGCGCTCAAAACGAAAGTGGGGATTTTCTACCTAAGTGGATTCAATATAAAGCTGAACAGATTGTATACACCCGCAACAATGGCAAATCTAATTCAATTGACGAGGTACGATTAACCGAAGTTCATAGCGAACAGAAAAGCGAATTCGAGTGGGAAGATAAAACATATATTCGGCGCTTAGTTATGCAAGACGGTGTTTACCATAATCAACTATGGAGTGATAAGGATGAGATTGTTTCTGATGTTGTCCCTATTGCTAATGGCTCAACACTAAAAGAAATACCTTTTCAGTTCTTCGGTGCTGATGATAATAGCCCTGAATACTCTAAACTTCCTTTATACGATTTAGCCAATGTAAACTTAGGTCATTTTGTTTTAGATTGTGATAACCGAGATAACCTGCATTTTCATGGTCAAGGTATGACTAATGTATTTGTTGAAGATGGCGATACTTTTACGCAAGATAACCCTAATGGCTTAGATGTTGGCGCAAAGGGCAAGAATCAATTTGGCATTAATGATAGGGTTGAAATATTACAATTAGATGCTACTGGCGCTATACCTGCTGAAATGCTTCGTGATGAAGATCGCATGGTAATGTCAGGCGCTCAATTAGTTACTGACAATAGTGCCAATGAAACTTTAGGCGCCAAACGTATTGATGCAAACGCCTCAATGTCAGCACTTAAAAGAATCTCATATAATATCAGTGACGGCTTTAAGCAATTATTCACATGGACCGCGCAATTCTTAGGCGAAGAAAGCACATCGATATATAAACTCAACTCTGATTTTATTACTGATGATTTAACACCTGAAATGATTAACGCTCATATGGCATTAGTTCAAGGAAATATTTTACCTGCTACTACACTGAATGAGACAGCTCGAAAAGCTGAGTTGACAGACAAGACAGATGAAGAGATTGCGCAGGCATTAACGGATCAAAACTTACTAACTGGTGGTGGACCTGAAGAAATGGCAGCGTTACAGGCTCAGTTAGATGATGCTTTAGAAAAGCTAGCCGTAAGAGACGCTGAATAATGCCAGTTGAGAAGTTAACAACTATATATTCACAACACACGATCTACTTACAAAGGTTAGGTGCTACTGAGGGCTTTAAGGTTATTCCATACCTTGAGTCTATAGAAAATGATGTTATATCTATTCTTAATAAATACCGTAAGCGTAAAGTAACTATCGCTTTACAACTGGACATACAGAAGCAAATAAACGAAGCTACACGCAAGCACCTACAAGATTATACCTCGCAACTTAAAGTTGAGAATAGGTCGGTAGGGGCTTACGAGGCAGAGTTCGCAGCGACTACATTAAATGGGTTGGTGAAAAACGAAGATTTTAATTCAACGGTTCCGAGTGCGGCTGCTGTTAATAGCGTTGCTACTATCACACCTGTTAAATTGGGGGCTAATAGTTATTCTGCTTATTCTTCTATGATGTCGAATTATTGGCAGAAGTGGACGAATGAAATTGACGGCATTGTTCAGGCTGGATTTTTGGAAGGGCAGACCATTGCAGAAATAACAAAGGCTATCACTGCTCAAATGGATTTATCAAAGTCAGGCACGACCAAAAGCGTATTGGATAGAGCAACAAGAGCAGCAAAGCAATTAGCTGTAACTGGTACTAATCATTACGCTAATACTGCAAGAATAGCTTTCGTTGATGCGAATGATGATATATTGAAAGGCTATAGGTTCTTAGCTGTTAACGACTCAAAGACTTCGAGGACTTGCGCAAGGTTAGACCAAACTGTTTGGCCTGCTAATTCT
>Ga0105350_10000732_pt1 | contig 21844 bp, 15 predicted proteins | sample EN1Hudsemesocosm_FD_83506 | JGI IMG/M metagenome (GOLD analysis project Ga0105350, IMG submission 83506) | Methane-oxidizing microbial communities from mesocosms in the Hudson Canyon - EN1E Hudson Canyon | ecosystem: Environmental > Aquatic > Marine > Cold seeps | place: Hudson Canyon... | reverse complement strand
TGACTAGACCTGTGTCGGATATTGTAGCGATGCTCTCATCAGAGGATGTCCAGGTTACTTGAGCGCTTAAATCCTCATTACTGCTATCAGAAAACGTGCCAGTGGCCGATAGTTGCTGAGTAATGCCTGCCTTAAGTGTAAGCGAAAATTCGCTCACGGCTAGGCTAGAAAGTGCAATCATAGTGCCTGAGGCAGTGCCAGTTTTGCCTTCTAAGCTGGCAGTTATTGTTGCTGCCCCAGCCGAAATTGAAGTGACTAAACCTGATGTAGATACAGTCGCGATACTGTCATCGGATGATGACCACGAAGCTTGAGTACTAACGTTTTCTGTTGCGTCATCGGAATAACGCGCAGTTGCGGTAAGCTGCGCGGTTTCATTTTGTTTAAGTGAGTCAGAAAATGCACTAACTGAAATAGAACTTAAAGACGGCGATGAATTGGTTTTAGAGTTCGAGTCTTTGCTGCTTCCACCTCCGCCACCGCATGCGACGATTAAAAATGTACACAATACATACAGCAATGCGTATTTTACGTTATGTGTTTTAGCTAGCACTACTTAAACCTTTTAGAATGTTTGAGGTTCGAGTTTAACGTTTTTTCTGGTAAATGTAAGTTGTGATTTGCAAGCAGCAAGACAAAAGCAAATATCTTAAACGGATGAGGAATAAAAAAATCGAATTGTACGTAAAAAACTCTATAATGCCGGTCTGCTAAATTGACAGGATTGTTTATGTACAACCTTTTTCTATTGATCACCTTATTGTTTGCAACATCGAGTTATGCTGACGAATTGCCAGGTAATGCATCGAAATCACACAAACTTATTCAGGTGGTTACAACTTTTAGTGTGCTGTCCGATTTGGTTAAGCAAATAGGGGGGGAGCATGTTGAGGTCTATTCGCTAGTAGGTTGGGATGAAGATGCGCATGTTTTTCATCCTTCACCTAGCGCAGTTAAAAAGCTAGCACGGGCAGACCTCCTGATAGTCAATGGATTGGGGTTTGAGGGGTGGTTGGATAGATTGGTTTCTGTTGCTCAATACAAAGGTGTCTTGCAAATAGCCAGTGAAGGGATTGATGCGATTCATTTGGAGGGCAGGGATAAACACGAGCATCACGGACATGATGAAGGTGAGGGTCATGGAGATGATCATGAGGGTGGCGGCAGAGGTTCAAAAGTATTCGACCCTCATGCTTGGTTGAGCTTAAAGGCTGTTAGGCATTACCTAACGAATATCAGCAGTGCTTTGCAAGCTCTAGATCCGAATAGAGTAGATTATTATCGAGATCGCGCTCAACAATATTCATCCTTGCTTAATGAGCTAGAGCGCAGTATCGATTCGCGATTTTCTGCGATACCTCAAAACAGGCATGTTGTTATTCCGCACAACGCTTTCGCTTACTTGGCGAGAGACTACGGTCTTCATATACATAGTTTGAAAGGGCTCAGCACTGAATCGGAATCATCTGCCGCGCAGATCGCCAGGACAATCCGTGAGATAAGGTCTAATAATATACGTGCTATCTTTTCTGAAAATATTGTCAACTCACGCATAATTGAAACGATTACGCGTGAGACCGGGGTAAAGTTTGGCGGGAATCTGATATCTGGAGCTTTATCGAAAGAGATTGCACCGACTTATCTTGCCATGATGAGGCATAACGCTAATTTGCTAATTGCTGCCTTAGAGCGCTGATTTCTATAAGCACTGTGTTTAGGTGAAATCATAACTCAAGGTCAGGAATACTCTGATCTACAGTGAAGTGTATGACTCCATCTTTTAGCGTTGCGCTACCTTTTGTTCCTGCATTAACGTTTTTAGCGCTAGTAAGTACTTTATTCTTTTCACTTTTAATAATCGCATAGCCTCTGCCAAGTGTGGCGAGTGGGCTCGCTGTATGTAGTGTTTGTGCACAAAGTGCAAGACTGTGTTTTTTGCCTTCCACTATATTTGTCTGATTTCGAACAAGTTGTAAATAGAGTTGCTCTACACGCTGTTGGTACTGATTGATATCATACGTTGGTTTTTGTGCTAGCAAGCGTTGGAATTGTAATTCAACTACCTGCTTTGCTAGAGATAATTTATTTTCGAGTGCAAGCGCCAATCTCTTTTCATAGTCCGAAAGTCGAGTGTGCTTGTCTTTTAGCGTCTCACCTGGGTGTTTCAATCTATCAGCTATTGCGAGGTATTTATCGTTAGCTTTTTGCACCTTATTCGTGACCAGAAAATCTAGGCGACGCTGTATTTGGTCGAGTTGTTGCATCAAGTCAAACTGATCTGGAGTGATTTTCTCTGCAGCGGCCGACGGCGTTGGTGCTCGATAGTCTGCAACTAGGTCGGCAATCGTAAAATCGGTTTCATGGCCGACGGCGCTTATAACAGGTATTCGACTAGCAAAAATAACACGGGCTAGATTTTCGTCGTTAAATGCCCATAGGTCTTCTAACGATCCGCCGCCACGTCCGATAATGATCACATCAGCAATGTTGTTCGTATTAACCTGTTCGACAGCCGTGCACAATTCACCCGCAGCATGTTCGCCTTGAACCACAACTGGCACGACGATAATGTCGAGAGAAGGGTAGCGTCGCTTAGTGACCGAAATAATATCGTGAATGACTGCGCCAGTTGCAGACGTAATAACGGCAACTGTTTTTGGTATTTCAGGAATGCGCTTTTTGTTCGATGCGTCGAATAATCCCTCTAGTGACAGTTTCAATTTTAGTGCGTCGAAGGCAGCTTGAAGTTGTCCTAAGCCTGCGGGTTCCATCGACTCTACAATAAGTTGGTATTCTCCCCGGCCTTCGTAAAGGCTTGCTTTAGCTCTCAGGATAATCAGGTCGCCTTCGTTTGGCTGAAACTTTAAGCGTTGATTGTAGCCTTTAAACATTGCGCAACGTATTTGTGCTTTTTCGTCCTTGAGGGTGAAATACCAATGGCCAGAGCGGGGCTTCGATAAGCCTGAAATTTCTCCGCTTACCCATACTTGTCCATAGCTAACTTCCAGCATCCTCTTGACCTGTCTATTTAGATCGCTGACGGATAATGCTTTCGAAGACTTATTGCTGTTCAAATCTAGGGTATCGATCATCTTGAAGGTGCTCTACTCACTTCATACGGGTAGGGGATTTTGAGGCAGTTTAAAGTTCTTGGCATCTATTTACAATTAGGGTTTTACCTGTCTGCACTAAATCAGTATAATCGCGCGTTTTATCTCGACATAAAGGTTGCTCAATATGTTGCGGATCGCCCAAGACGCACTTACGTTTGACGACGTACTTTTACTGCCCGGTTACTCAGAAATACTCCCTAACGAAGTTTCGCTTCAATCTCGCCTAACTCGAAAAATTACCTTGAATACGCCGCTTGTTTCTGCCGCGATGGATACGGTTACAGAAGCGCCTTTGGCCATTGCCATGGCACAAGAAGGTGGTATTGGTATTATTCATAAGAACATGACGATCGAACAACAAGCTTCGACCGTTCGTGCTGTTAAAAAGTTTGAGAGTGGTGTTGTAAAAGACCCCATAACGGTAACTTCTTCCACGTCGGTTAGAGAAGTTCTGGAATTAACAGCAGCAAACAAGATATCTGGTTTGCCTGTAGTTGATGGTAAAGAACTGATCGGTATAGTCACAGGACGAGATATTCGTTTTGAAAGTCGACTAGATACACCTGTTGCTGACATTATGACGCCAAAAGAAAAGCTCGTCACCGTTCAAGAAGGTGCCACCACCGAGGCCATAAAAGATTTATTACATAAGCATCGTATAGAAAAAGTTCTGGTCGTAAATAAAAGCTTTGAATTAGTCGGCCTCGTGACGGTAAAGGATATTCAAAAAAATCTAGATTTTCCGAATGCATGCAAGGATGAGCATGGCCAACTAAGAGTAGGGGCCGCTGTTGGAACTGGCGCGGGGACCGAGGAGCGTATCGATGCCTTGGTGAAAGCGGGTGTTGACGTATTAGTGGTTGATACTGCTCATGGTCACTCAAAAGGTGTTATCGATAGAGTGCGTTGGGCAAAAGAAACTTACCCAGATGTACAAGTGATCGGTGGCAATATCGCGACAGCAGAGGCCGCCGTTGCGCTAGCCGATGCGGGAGCCGATGCGGTTAAAGTCGGAATAGGCCCAGGTTCGATTTGTACCACCCGAATTGTGGCAGGTATTGGGGTTCCTCAAATATCTGCTGTGGCCAATGTTGCTGGTGCTCTTGAAGGTCGTGACGTTCCGGTTATTGCAGATGGTGGTATTCGTTTTTCAGGCGATATCGCAAAGTCTATCGCGGCCGGTGCGAGTAGTATCATGATCGGTAGTCTTCTAGCTGGCACAGACGAAGCACCTGGAGAAGTCGAATTATTCCAAGGTCGAAGCTATAAAGCATATCGCGGCATGGGGTCGATTGGTGCCATGGGGCAGACTCAAGGGTCTAGTGATCGTTATTTCCAAGATATTGAATCTGGTGTTGATAAGTTGGTGCCAGAAGGAATTGAAGGGCGTGTTGCTTGTAAAGGGCCTATGACTGCCATTATTCACCAATTAATGGGTGGCTTACGTTCAAGCATGGGATACACCGGAAGCGCTAATATCGAAGAGATGCGAACTAAGCCGACCTTCACGCGTATTACCTCTGCTGGTATGAAAGAAAGCCACGTTCACGATGTGACCATTACCAAGGAAGCACCTAATTACCGAATTGGTTAATTGAGTTTGCTGAGTACTATTTTTACACGGGGCTATCTATTTGAACGCCCCGTTTTGCGTTTACCAGAGGTTTAAACTTTTTCATGTCTACAGAAAAAAATATCCATGCACATCGCGTATTAATCTTAGATTTTGGTTCTCAATACACACAGTTGATCGCACGACGTGTGCGGGAAATCGGTGTGTTTTGCGAGATTCGTGCATTTGATATGTCTGATGAAGAAATAAAAGACTATCAGCCGAAGGCAATTATTTTGGCGGGTGGGCCTGAGTCTGTGACGGGTTCTGATACACCTCGTGCTCCAGATTCTGTATTCGATCTTGGTGTACCCGTGCTAGGTATTTGCTATGGCATGCAAACCATGGCGCAGCAGCTTGGTGGAAAAGTCGAAGCGTCTGATGTTCATGAGTTTGGTTATGCGCAGGTGTATGCCTGTGGTACTTCTGCTTTATTGGAGGATATTAAAGACCATACCAGTGAAGATGGTCGACCTTTATTAGATGTTTGGATGAGCCACGGAGACAAAGTGGTTGAAATGCCAGAGGGTTTTGAATTACTAGCATCGACCGAATCTTGCCCTATTGCGGGTATGTATTGTGAGGAGAAGAATTTTTACGGTGTTCAGTTTCATCCAGAGGTGACTCACACACTTCAAGGTTTGAGAATTCTTGAGCACTTTGTACTCAAAATCGGACAGTGCGATGCACTGTGGACCCCAAGCCAAATCGTTGAAGATGCGATTAACACAATTCGCGAGCAAGTGGGTACAGATCATGTGCTGCTTGGATTATCGGGAGGAGTAGACTCATCAGTCGTTGCGGCAATGTTGCATAAAGCGATTGGTGACCAGCTAACGTGTGTGTTTGTCGACAATGGCTTACTTCGTTTGAACGAAGGCGACCAGGTCATGAAAATGTTTGCCGATAACATGGGCGTGAAGGTGATTAGAGCAGATAAGGAAGAGCTATTTCTTTCGCGCCTTGAGGGCATCTCCGATCCAGAGCAAAAGAGAAAAGTAATAGGCAACAGCTTTATCGATGTCTTCGATGAGGAATCGGCAAAAATTGATAACGTCCAGTGGCTAGCGCAGGGCACGATATACCCTGATGTTATCGAATCGGCCGCGTCAAAAACTGGGAAGGCTCACGTGATTAAATCGCATCATAATGTCGGTGGCCTACCCGATGATATGAAGTTAAAACTAGTGGAGCCACTAAGAGAACTGTTCAAAGACGAGGTTCGAAAAATCGGCTTAGAACTTGGGCTGCCATACGACATGGTTTATCGTCACCCGTTTCCTGGTCCGGGCTTAGGCGTGAGAATTCTTGGTGAAGTGAAAAAAGAATATGCGGATATCCTGCGCGAAGCTGACGCGATTTTTATCGAAGAGTTATATCGTGCAGATTTATACCATAAGACTAGTCAGGCGTTTACCGTATTCTTGCCAGTTAAATCTGTTGGTGTCGTTGGTGATGCTCGTCGTTATGAGTATGTTGTGACACTTCGTGCGGTAGAGACGATTGATTTTATGACCGCTCGTTGGGCGCATTTGCCATACGAATTCTTAGAATTAGTTTCGGGGCGAATAATTAACGAAATATCAGGAATATCTCGTGTAGCGTATGACGTTTCGTCGAAGCCACCCGCTACGATTGAGTGGGAGTGAGCGGAGTCGACGCTGACCAGAAAAGACAACGCGAGATCGACGAGCGATGGATGAATTATGCGCTCATTCTTGCCGCCAAAGCGAGTGACGAAAACGAAGTACCTGTTGGTGCTGTTGTAGTAAGAGACGGTGTGATCTTAGGCGAAGCTTGGAATAGGCCCATTGCTTCTTGCGACCCGAGTGCTCATGCGGAGATTAACGCTCTCAGAGCTGCTGCTAACAATGAGAAAAACTATCGTCTGCCTGGGGCTACTCTTTATGTAACCATCGAACCTTGCACTATGTGTGCGGGAGCCTTGATTCATTCTAGAATCGATCGCTTGGTATTCGGTGCGAGAGAGCCAAAAGCCGGTGGTATTGTTAGCCAGAATAACTTGCTCGATCATCCTTCCATGAATACGGATATAAGCTATGCTGAAGGAATATTGGCCGAACAATGTAGTCAGATAATTAGTGATTTTTTTGCCTTTCGCAGGCAGCAAAAAAAACAATTGAAAACAGATTTAAGCGTCTCAGATAAAAAAACAAAGGAATAAGCTACGAATGAAAGTCTTAGTAACAGGCGGAGCAGGGTATATCGGCAGTCATGTCGTCAAGCAGTTAGGTGAAGCAGGGCATGAGATCATTGTTTATGACAACTTGTCGACCGGCTACGAATGGGCGGTAACTCATGGTGAGCTAATAATTGGTGATGTGGGTGATTTTGACAAGCTAGACTCTGTATTCAGTGAGCACAAATTCGAAGCGGTCTTACATTTTGCTGCGAACATCGTGGTTCCTGAGTCTGTTGAAAACCCCTTGAAATACTATCGGAACAATACTCGAAATACTTTGAACCTGTTGGGTGTTATTGAGAAACATAGAACGCCTTACATGGTGTTTTCATCGACGGCTGCGGTCTACGGTATGCCTGATGAGAAAGTGCTCGCCGAAGACATGCCCTTGTTGCCGATCAACCCTTATGGCGCGTCGAAAATGATGAGCGAGCAGATGATTCGTGATCTATCGTTTGCGACTGATCTGAAGCATGTGATTCTTAGGTACTTCAATGTTGCTGGTGCTGATTTGTCTAGTCGAATAGGGCAAGCAACGCCAGAAGCGACTCATTTGATTAAGGTGGCTTGTGAATGTGTCACCGGTGCTCGCGAAGGAATGGTAGTGTTTGGCACCGATTATGACACGCGAGATGGCACCTGCATTCGAGATTACATTCATGTTGATGATTTAGCAAAAGCTCACGTGATGGCGCTTGATTATATGGCTAAAGGTGGGAAGTCGGATATTCTCAATTGTGGTTATGGTCGAGGCTTTACGGTTCAAGAAGTCATCGATACAGTAAAAGAAAAATCGGGTAAAGAATTTCCAGCAGAAAATGTCGATAGAAGGGCTGGTGACCCTGACGCGTTGATGGCAAATAATGCCAAAATCAAACGTGTCTTGGGGTGGGAACCTGACCATGATGATCTTGGGGTTATCGTGCAGTCTGCACTTGACTGGGAAGCAACTTGGCAACAGCGGCAAAAAGGGTAAATAAACTATGTTTACCATGGATTCTCGCTTAAATAACGACACAGTAAAGATCGCCTCATGGCCATTGTGTGAGGTGCTCTTAATGAATGACGCACAATACCCTTGGCTGATTTTAGTTCCAAGGGTGAGCGAGGTAACTGAGCTATTCCAGTTAGATAAGTCTCAGCGAGAGCAGCTTGACGCCGAGTCTACTATTCTCGGTAAGAGCCTAATGGGCCTATTTGGTGGTGATAAGCTTAATGTCGCCGCCTTGGGGAATGTGGTCAGTCAGCTACATATTCACCATATTGTTCGGTATCAAACTGATCCTGCTTGGCCTGCGCCGGTTTGGGGAAAGTTACCCGGTGTGCCGTACACCGCCCAAGAACTAGAGTTGGTTATACCTCAGCTCGCTGCCATCACTGACTATTCGTGGTGAGTTTGCTGGTCAAACAGCGAGATAGACTAAGCAAAGATCTAATAAAATACCTGTCACACTATGCCGAGCCGGAAATTCAGCAGCTCAAATTATCCGTTCGGCTCTCCTCAGACGCATTCTTTGTGCTACCTATATTTGATGAGGACATTCCCAGCTTAAGCCGCCTTCTAGAACAAAAGTCTTCAAAATGCTTTACTATGATTTGGGTTTTCAACTGCCCTGAATTTAAAGAAGAGGAGAGCGACTATATGCAAGGTGCTCGGGCTCGCACTAGCGAAGTGCTGAAGTACTTCATCTCAGAGTTTAAATCAATAGAGGTGAGTGAAGGTCTGCGCTACATACGTACTAGCGAGTACTCTGACCTATACATTCTTGACCGTTGTGAAACTAAAGTTCCTATTAAGCAGGGAGTCGGACTAGCCAGAAAACTGGGCATGGACCTAGCGATATATTTGAATCATCTTCAGTTCGAAAAAAATGCACACAATGCCCAGTGGATACACAGTTGTGATGCTGACGTTGAGTTGCCCGCTAATTATTTTGATATTGACCCTCCGCATGAGGGTGAATCGGTGGCTTTATACGAATATGAACATCGTGCCGAGGAAGGCTTTGGTCAGGCAATGGCGCTTTACGAATTCTCACTACGTTATTACGTGCAGCAATTAAGTTTGGCCGGTTCGCCATACGCCTTCCAAACTATAGGGTCTCTTATCGCCGTTACACCGCATGCTTATGTGCAAGTGAGAGGGATGCCCAAACGGTCAGGGGCTGAAGACTTTTATTTTTTAAACAAGCTAGCCAAAGTGGGTAAAGTAAAAAGTTTGAACTCTCCGGTACTGATGATTAAAGGTCGGCCAAGTGAACGAGTACCGTTTGGTACAGGGCCCGCGATCTCTAAGATTGAACAAATGTCTTCGCCTGAGTTGGATTACAAATTTTATTACCCCCGAATCTTCTTATTGTTGAAACATTTGATATCGCTTGTTTCATCTCCCGAACATTGTATTGCCTCTTATGAGGTTTTCATTGAATCGCTCGTCAGTACAATGGAGCAGAATGATGCGAACAATGTTGCGGCTGCGTTGACCGAACTGAAGTTTGAAAAACAGTTCCGACATCTAGCAAATAAAAAAGATAGCGAAAGTTTTATCAAGGCGTTTCATACTTGGTTTGACGCATTTGTCACCTTGCGTTTTATCCACATCATGCGTGATAAAGCATACCCAAGCATTTCCATTAAAGAATTAGAAGAAATAGGAATTAACATTGAGCATTATTCAAAGTCTTCAAACCTGGGAATATAAACTACCTGCCGGATTTACTGTTCGAGGCTTACACTCAAAGCCAAGCGGAAAGCCCGTTATTCACTTTATTCATGGCACGGGTTTTTGTGGTCTTACCTTTGAAGTACTGCTTTCGTATTTAGTTGACGACTACGATCTGTTCATCAGTGACGGTCAGGGGCATGGTGAGAGTGATTCAGGAAAACACTATCCTGGATGGAACAAAAGTGCAGGAAACTTTGCGCGTGCTTGGCGACACTTCTCCCCACTGTTTGGCGATGCTCCAAAAATTGCAATGGGACATAGTTACGGAGCCGTCATTTCGACCTTGATGATAGCAAAGGATGCAAATATGTTCGACGCGGGCGTGTTATTGGACCCGGTTTATTGCTCTCCTAAAATAGCGACAACCATGTCGTTTATGAGTCATGCAGGGTTGATGAAAAACACGCAAATGGCCAAGCAAGCAAGAGTTAGGTCAGAAGAGTGGGCTAGCGAGAAAGACGCGTGGGATTACTTCTACCAAAGAGGTACTTTCAAAGGCTGGGAGGATCGGTGCTTGCAATCCTATATAGATCATGCGCTTGCCAAACAAGAAGACGGTCGGCTGTTATTGAAATGCCCTGCTAGAATCGAAGCCGCTGTATTTTCCAAATACGTTAATCGACTGTGGTCTTCGATCAAAACGGTGAAGCGTCCGATGACTATGTTGTATGGAAAAGATACCTATTCATTTGTGCTAAAGGCATTGCCGCAAATCAAAAAGAAAAATAAGAATTATGATTTTATTGAAATGCCGGGCGGTCATTGTTTTATGCAGCAGCATCCAAAGCTGACTGCTGAGAAAATTAAGAATAGCTTAGAAGTGCAGTTGAGTAAGATGTAGTGTGGTCAAAAAACGCGGTTCAAGACCGCGTTTTTTACAATAGCGTTGTTAATTCTATTTATGGCAGCTTTACCGATTTTATCACCGTTCGAACACGCTCTTCAGGCTTCAGGTGATAACTTACCGGAATAGGATAGTATCGACTGCGTGACTTTGGTTTGATTGCCTGTTTGGTTTTCCAGGTGTCTTCTTTTATGACTTTGCCTTTATCATTTAGTAGTTGGCTCAACATGGTGAGTTGCTTGATTTCAAGTGGGCTTTTGTTTTCGATTGAAATTAGCAAAGGGCCATTCGAATCTTGTTGATGTTTAACCTTTAAGTACTTTGACGGCGATTTATGAATTTCGAGAAGCGCCATTTTTCTGCTAGCATCGTTGCCAATATCGCCGCCAGCTGTTGCTGCTTGACCGTAAAATGAGACGGCTTTTTTTGTTGATCCTGATTTTTCGAATAGGTTGCCCAACTCAAGTGCGGCAACGCTTGTAGGCAATAACTCCATACTTTTTAGGTAATCAGCTTTGGCTTTGTCATCTTGTTTTAACGATTGATACGCAGTGCCACGTTTCATAAAGTAAGAAAATTGATTCGGATTGAGCTCCGTCGCTTTATCGTGCGATTTTAACGCGAGGCTAGGCTGATCCTTGGCCTGGTAAATATCACCTTGAATTGAATGAAATAGAGATTCTTTTGGTTCTATTTTCAGTGCATCATTTATCAGAGATAGCGCTTTTTCATACTTTTTCTTTGCGAGCTTCTGGTTTGCCTGGTCTGCTAACTCATAGGCCGGTGCCTTTTTCTTTAAATAGCTGAGCGCTGCCGCATATTCGGATTTACCAGTGAAGCGGTCCTTACTTTTGTACTCGGAAGCATGTTTTTTATTTTCGTCTACTCGCTCCTGAGATGGAGGGTGAGAGGCGAATAAACCATCTACCCACGAGCTTTCGCGGCCTTTAGAAAATGATAGAAAAATTTCTTGTAAATCTACCGCACCCTGAAGATCGTAGCCCGCTTTGGCCATATATTTCATGCCAAATTTATCTGATTCTAGCTCATGATCTCGGCCATATTTTGCCACGGTAAGTTGTGCCCCAAGGCCGGCTCCACCAATTACCAGCTTTCGGTAGTCGTTATCGGGTAATACCATTCCCAATCCAGCAAGCCCAGCCTGAACGAACATATTGTCTTGCATTCGTTGAGCGCCGTGCCTGGCAGCCGCATGAACGACTTCGTGGCTCAAGACTGCAGCCAATTGAGCTTCAGTGTCTAACTCAAGCAGAAGCCCACGATTGATTGCGATTTTTCCGGACGGTAGTGCCCATGCGTTAGGTACCGAATTATTTAGTACTACAAATTCGTAGGGCAGGTCAGGTTGATCGCTTAGCTTAGCAAGTTTATGTCCGACGCCTTGAATATATTTCGTTAATGAGGGGTCGAGAATATATTGGCCGCCTTGTGACTGCTGAGCGGGTTTATATTGCTCTTTGCCAATTTTTATATCTTCAGACGAAGATGAAAATAGAAGCTGTCGCTCTCCAGTCACCGGGTTAACCGCGCACCCGGAAATTGTGAAAATAATAGTTAGTATCAATAAACCAATATAGTAGGGCATTAGGTCGTTCCATGGATTGAGCAGTGAGCTATTCTTATCCATTGCTGGCCGAAAATTCAAGAAAAAAATTTTGTAAAGTGATGAGCTTGGCTATACTGCTTTCTTTTTAACCATTCGAAGTGTATCTGTCAGCTGGAGTATTTATGAGAGACGAAACTGAATTATTCGAGCAAGTCGATAGCTTTGTTCGCGTGTTGGCACAATGCCAAGAACTGGGCATACGGGTTGTTTCGGCACGGGAAAACGAATTAATTCTAGAGTTGCCTTATCATGAAAAGATCATTGGCAACCCTGAAACAGGTGTTATTCATGGTGGTGCGATTACAACTTTAATGGATACAACTGCTGGTGCGGGTGTGCTGTGTGGTATGCCAGAGTTCGAACTGTGTCCGACCTTGGACTTACGTGTTGACTATATGCGGTCGGCAAAACCAGGGCAGTCGGTATTCGCACGAGCAAGCTGTTATCGAAGTACTAGAAATATTATTTTTATGCGTTGCGAGGCATATCAAGTTGATAGAACTGTCGCACACTGTGTCGCGACGTTTATGAGAATGGGCGGTAAAGGAATACCTTCCTTAAATGTAATGACCGACAACATAGATATACATAAGCCAAAGAAGTGGGCTGGGACGGTGGGAAAAAGCGACTTCAAACAACTTGTCCAGAGTGTTAGAGCGAGTGGTGAACATAGTGAGTTAGTTAACGCGATTCCATATGCGCAGTTAATTGGCGTTGAATTTGACCATAGACAGCCGACTTCATCGTTTAAACTGCCTCAACGAGCAAGCAATATTGGAAACCCAATCTTACCCGCAATACATGGTGGCGTGTTAGGTGGGTTTATGGAGTTATCGAGCGCATTGCATTTGATGGTGTCGCAGTCGGCCTTGAAATTACCTAAAATAATCGATTTCTCGCTAGATTATCTACGGGCGGGGCAGAATAAAGACACCTATGCGATTTGTGATGTCACTAGGCAGGGTGGTCGAGTTGCTAACGTCGAAGTGCACGCGTGGCAAGACTCTCGTGACGAACCTATCGCGCTCGCCCGGGGGCACTTTTTGTTAGAGGGCTAGGCATGAATTATTAGAAGACTAGTGCCCAGGTTCAGCTATAGCGTTGGTTTGTAACCTATATATTTGGTATGGACCGTGTTCTGCGATGTACCTATCAGGTTTGGCGATGACGGAATGTAGAGAGCTTGCCGTCACGTATAACCAGCCGTCTGGCCCAAAACTGAATCCGTCAGGCCACCTTAGTTTTTTGTCTTTTATTAGCGTTTCCATTGAACCATCTCTTTTCATCTTTATGATGGCCGAGTGCTCTAAATCACTTAGGTAAAGATTTCCGGAAGCATCACTGGTAATACCGTCACTCATGGTTTTTTCGCCAAATCGTTCCACTTTCTGTTCGAGCTGTTCAGCAGTGAGTGCTAGGTTGTTCAAGTCGGTCACACGTATGCGATGCATGTGCTCATCGGTAACGGGGGCAAAATATAGCCACTCTTCTTTTCTGTCCAACGCGATGGAGTCGACACCGGGTCGTATAGCAAATACACCGAACATCAGCATTTTTTGTCCTTCAACATAAGGCACAAAGTAGTCAGGGTCGACAGATTCATGACCTTTTAATACTTGACGCGCTGTTCTATCTAATACGTCATAAATGATAATCGAAGGGCTCTTTCCGAGAATGCTGGCGTTGGCAATATAGATAAGGGAACCGTCGTGACTGACCTGAAAATCGTTAAGGTGAGAGCCTAAGCCCGCGATGTCAGAAGGGAACTCAAAGTGATGAACAACTTCGTTTGTATCTATGTCAATTGCGACTATTTGTGGTGTTTGTTGTCCATGGTTAGCGTAATCAAGTAACCACAATCGATTTTGTCGATCAACGCGCATAGATAATACCGAATGAAGTTTGATATCTAGTTTGAGTTCCTGAGCTTTTCCATTTACTAGCTCTGCGATATTGAATATTGGAAACCCTTCGGGATGGAAAGTGAAAAATATGCGATTGCTCTTGGTGACTGCAATATTACCAGGGGGGAAATCTAAATCGGCGACTTTCTCTAAAGCACTTTGATCAAGTGTTGGTACAGTACTTCTATCTGGAAAGATATCGCCTCCGCCATAGATGGCATCTAATATCGACGCAGAGATACCAATAAATAGTACGCATGAGAATAGTAATATGGCCAGGGATCTAATCATGATGTTTTATATTCGGTGATGGACAGGTTTTTATGTTTGATGCGTTTCTATTAGAGCATATTCATCAAAATAAGCGAATGCGCTTGAAATAAAAAAAGCCACCCCCACATAGGATTCAAGGTAAATGGGTGGTGCTATGACCACTGAGATATATTTTGAATAACACGAAATTGAGAGATTAGTTTTATGACCACAGCAGAAAAGAAACAAGAAACCCTTGGATTTCAAACCGAAGTCAAACAACTCCTACATTTGATGATTCATTCCTTGTACAGCAACAAGGAAATTTTTCTGCGTGAATTAATTTCTAACGCGTCTGATGCCGAAGACAAACTACGTTTCGAAGCGCTTTCGAATGACGCTTTATACGAGAATGATGGTGACCTTAAAATTCGTTTGGCGTTTGATGAAGAAGCGAAAACAGTGACGCTGACCGATAATGGTATCGGTATGACACGAGACGATGTTGTCAATCACTTGGGAACGATTGCAAAGTCCGGAACAGCTGAGTTTATGAGTAATCTAACTGGTGATAGCCAGCAAGATTCTCAGTTAATTGGTCAGTTTGGTGTTGGATTTTACTCTGCCTTTATTGTCGCGAAGAAAGTTGAAGTGTTCACGCGTAAAGCCGGCGTTGATAAGTCGGAAGGTGTTCACTGGAGTTCAGAAGGTGAGGGTGAGTTCACTATTGCTGATATCGAGAAGGCTGAGCGAGGCACAGAGATCGTACTTCATCTAAAAGATGAAGAAAGTGAATTTGCAAATGGTTGGCGTCTACGCAGTTTGGTGAAGAAATATTCTGATCATATAGCGTTCCCTGTTGTTATGTTATCTGAGCCTACTCCAGCACCTCCAGCTGCTGAAGGCGAAGAGCAAGCAGAGCCAGAAGAACCAAAAGATGAAACGGTTAACGAAGCGACAGCACTTTGGGCGCTGTCTAAGTCTGAAGTGAAAGACGATGACTACAAAGCGTTCTACAAGCATATTTCTCATGATTATCAAGACCCGATGACTTGGTCGCATAATCGTGTTGAAGGTAAATTTGAATATACGAGTTTGTTGTACATTCCGTCAAAAGCACCATTTGATTTATACAATCGTGAAGTACCTAAAGGTCTTAAATTATATGTTCAGCGCGTCTTTATTATGGATGAGGCGGAGCAATTTTTGCCTCTTTACCTTCGATTCGTAAAAGGGATAGTAGATTCTAAAGACCTATCTTTGAACGTATCTCGTGAAATCCTTCAAAGCGATAAAACAGTTGAAAGCATGCGCACAGGTTTAACTAAACGCGTATTAGACATGTTAAGCAAAATGGCTAAGAATGATGCTGAAAACTACCAGTCTTTCTGGGATGAGTTTGGTGCAGTTATCAAGGAAGGTTTGGCAGAAGATCAGCCAAATAGTGAGAAAATTGCTAAGCTACTACGTTTTGCGACCACGCAAACTGGTGATAATGCTCAAAATCAATCGCTGACTGCATATGTTGAACGCATGCAAGAAAAGCAGGAGAAAATCTTCTATATCACGGCAGAAACGTATGCTGCTGGTCTAAGTAGTCCGCATATGGAAATCTTCCGCAAGAAGGGTATTGAGGTTCTTGTATTAAGTGAGCGAATTGATGGTTGGATGATTTCGTACTTGAACGAATTCGATGGCAAGCATCTTCAAGATATCACTAAAGGCGAGCTTGATTTAGGTGAAGCAGAAGCCGAAGAAGATAAGAAGCAGAAAGAAGAAGCGAGCAAAACATACGAAAGTTTGATTTCTCAAATCACAGAGCTCCTAAAAGATAAAGTCGATGAAGTTCGGGTAACAAACCGTTTAACAGATTCGCCAGCATGTTTGGTTTCAGGCGCTCATGATATGGACGCACAAATGAAGAAGATTATGGAGGCCGCCGGTCAGGCAGTCCCTGATTCTAAGCCAAGCTTCGAAGTGAATCCTGAGCATCCTTTGGTTATGAAACTAAATGAAGAATCGAATGATGAACGTTTTAACGATTTGACTCATGTGCTATTTGATCAAGCGGCACTAGCGAGCGGCGAGCAACTCAAAGAGCCTGGTGCATTCGTGACTCGTTTGAATAAGTTGTTGTTAGATTTATCTAAGTAGGCTTATCCATTACTAAAAAAGGGCGCGTTTCTATATGATGCGTGCCCTTTTTGCGTTTGGCGATATTAAGTTGATTATATAAGGGCGCGATTCTTTAGTCGCTTAAACCCCAATACGATTAGCCCAAGGGCAAACATACCTAGAGTCCCTGGTTCAGCAACATCAACTACTCCCCCAGACCCTCCGTTGGAACCGCCAGGATAGTCGTTAAAAATTTCTTCGGCTGTACCTTCAATGCCTACAGTAAACCCGTTCCAGTATTCGTTTGATAAACTCTGCCATGACACTTCGTCAAAAGCGCCTGTAAATCTTAGTGTTCCATGGGGTTCACCTGTACCTAGTAGCCTGTATTCCATTACACCACTGCCTAGATCTACAACTTCTTTATACGATGTTCCCGTGCCCCAGTATCCCGGCAGGTTATCTACACCGTCCCCAACGCTCAATATTTCAAAGTCTTGGTCAAAGGCATACCCGTTTCGGTTTAGGCTCACGTACGCAAATACAGGGTTAGCAACCGTTTCCGAAAAGGAAAGTGTCTGTGTACCTTGATATTGAAGTGCCACCATTTCTGCTGGTGGTGGAATATTGTCTACAAAGTCGCTGGTATAGGGCGATATCGAGATATCTTGGAGATTGCGATAGAAGTCGATGCCGACCCCCTTCTGTAGAAAAGCAATCCCCTGTGTGTTCTCGTAGCTGATGTCTATTTGTGAGGTGGGTGTCACAAACTCTCCCTGAGCCGAGGTATTAGTTCCGGAGGTCCAGTCTGCCCAATGAATAACCGCTGCATTTGCAACGTTCAGTAAGCTGTAAATAAATAACAGGATAGTAATCTTTCTGGTAACTTTAATTATACTTTTCATAAATGAGCTCCGTGTTAAGGATTAACTTGTACTAAGAAGTTATATTGTTTTTTATGTCATAAATGAAAATAGTTAGTAATAATAAAAGATTCGGTATTTCAGTGGTTTACAATCTAATTCTTATCGCGTATTTATTTACTTGAATGACAATTCAGTTTCCTTCAACTGAGTATCTGGACTTATATTTATGTACTGCTTTGTATTATTATTGTGACTCATGTCTCAGAATAGTGTGCGAATATTAATTGTTCAAGGAAGGTTCAAAGCTAAATTGTTCTAAAAATGATCAGATAATTGACTGTATTTGCATATAGGAAATTTCTGATAAGAGGGAAAAAATATTGAGAACGCACCACGTGGAGCAACAATTTTTTTGGTTAGTGTTCTGATTAAACTGAAAAAAGAAGCTCGTCAGTGTATAGCGATTAACTTGAGTGCAGGTTTGGAGGGGCGTTACTTGCTGTGGTTGTCGATCATGTTAGCAAAACAGTGTTCCATATCTTGCGTGAATTGTTTTGCATTGCATAGATCAGATTGGACCATTCGTTCTCGTATAGAACTTCGCAAGTTGTTTAAGTATTGAGTATCAGAGGAGAGTATTATTGCCTTGTTGAGAAAATCGGTTTTATCAGAAGCGACAAAGTTGTCTAGCCCAGCTCGACACATGATGCTAGTACCAACTCGACTTATATGGTGTGATCCTCTAATTGTGAGAGTGGGTACTCCCATCCAAAGAGCCTCTACTGTTGTAGTTGTGCCGTTATACGGGAATGGATCTAACGCGATGTCTACTTTGCTATATAACCTTAGATGCTCATCATAACTGTTGACCCTGCCTAGAAGTGTCACTCTTTCTGTTTGGACTCCCTTACTATTCAGTATCGATATTACGTTTTGTTTGGTCATGTCATTAGCTAACTGAGACGCTTTCATCAAGAGTCGAGATGTAGGAATAGCTAAAAGAATTTTACTCCACAACTCTAGTACTTCAACGGTGACCTTTGTGAAGTTATTGAAACTGCCGAAGGTAATATAGTTATTCGTCAAAACGGGCGGATTTTCTTCATACTTAATGCTTTCGTCGCCCTTAAAGCACAAGAAGCCGTGAGGTAAACGGATCAATTTCTCGCAGTGAAAAGAGCCGTTTTCAGATTCGGGGTCGCACTGCTCGTCGGTAATGCGATAGTCAATTGTTCGCAACCCCGTTGTATTCGGGTAGCCTAACCAAGAAACTTGTATTGGCGCTGGTTTATAGGCGAATACCGGTAGGCGGTTTTTGTCTGTATGGCCAGATAGGTCGACGAGAATATCAATCTTATCTTTTTTGATTTTCTTAACGACTTCAGCGTCTTCAAGTGTATATATCGGCCGCCAATGGTCGCAATGAGACTGAATTTTTTGCGTAACATGATCAGATTCGGTGTTGTTGTAATAACAGTATATTTCAAATTTTTCTTTGTCATGGTTTGCGATCAAAGGCTCAAAGAAATAGCTGACAGAATGCTCTCGAAAATCAGGGGACACATAACCAATTCGAATGGGGCCTGTCTGAGAAGTGCTTAATTTTTTATGTTTTATTTGAGGCGAAGGCAGTTTAGAAATTAGGTCATTGCCCCAATCTAGATGAGACTGATAGAGCTCAGCTTGATCAAATTCGCTAAAGCAGTTCATTTGAATTAGGTTCCCAACTTCGTTCGGGTCTATCTGAATGATCTTTTTGTAAAACTCTACGGCTCGTTCACTCATGCATATATCATGATAGAGGAAGGCGAAATTGGTGAGAAACGTCGTGTTCTGAGGCTGAAGTGCGAGAGCTTGTTCAAACGGTTTTACTGCTTTTTCAAATTGTTCTGCCTTTTTATACGAGCGACCAAGGTTACTATATGCTTCTGCGTAATTTGGTTTATATTTGATGGCCGACTGGTAGCTGGAAATAGCGGCCTTGTAGTTTCGCTTATCAAATAACGCGTTTGCTAAATTATTGTGAGCTTCAGCAAAGTTTGGTTCCAACTTAATAACTTTACTCAAGCAAGAAATAGAGTCATCTAATTTATCCAGCTTACGATAAATTACTCCTAAAGTATTGTAAGCATTGACGTAATTTGGGTTGAGTTTGATAGCATTTTTTAAACTATCAATGGCCTTACCATACTCTTTCTGTGCGTCATAAACTGCGCCTAAGTTACAGTGAGCGTCAGCGTAATTTGGTTTCAACTTTATAAGTTTTAAGTAGTTGCTAATCGCCTGATCTGGTTTATCCAATTCCAATAGAATGACGCCGAGATTGTTATAAGCTTGAAACATAGTCGGATCTAGTTTGATTGACTTTCGAATGAGTTGTTCTGCTTTCGAACTATTGCCTTCTTGATGCTCAATTGCGCCCAAATAATGTGTGGCAAGGGCATGACTGGGGTTAACTTTCACTATTTGCTGGTAGAGTTGTTTTGCTTGTGAGAAATTCCCCGATTGATGAAAGCCGAGTGCAGATTGTAATAGTTGCTCAAGTTGAACGATGACTTTAGGGGATAAGTGGATTTTTTTTGCCATCGGAAACGAGATCTCTAAAATGCATATTTAGTAGGAAACTTTTGCATCACTAAGAAGGTTTTGAAAAGCTCACAATCGGGGCGATGATTCTAACCGAGAATACGTATTGACTACAAAGTTCGACATCGAATATCTCGAACTCGGTCATACAAATGGAATAAATTAGTCTATGCGATATTATGCAAAGACTAGCTAGTTTCAACTCGGTTCCTGCCTTTTTCTTTCGCCTTATAAAGGTTTTGATCAGCTTTCTCTATTATTCCCAAATAATTATCGCCAGAAATCGTTTCAATCGTCTTTAGGCCCAGGCTGATGGAAACGTTAGTTTTGAGGTTTCCTGTTCTGAACGCATCACCAACCACGTTCTTGCGTATCGATTCAGCGACTAATAGTGCCCCTTCGATATGGGTATTAGGTAGGATAATAGCAAACTCTTCTCCACCATATCTCGTGATAATATCTCCTGGACGTCGGCAAGCTGATTCAATTTTCTTGGCGACAAATTTTAAGCACTCGTCACCAACGATATGACCGTAGCTATCGTTGAACGCTTTAAAAAAATCAATGTCGATCATAATAAGAGAAATGGGATGCTTCTCTCTTCGACATCGATTCCATTCCTTAACAATCATTTCGTTGAAATAGCGTCTATTGCGAACTTGAGTTAAACCATCGATAGTGCACAAAAACTCGAGCTTCTCGTTAGCGAAGGACAGCTCGCTCAGGGTGTTTTCGAGTTCTTGAGTTCTGTTTCTTACTTGGCGTTCGAGCTTGATAGATAGTGATTTTTGACTATCATGCGCCTCTCTCTGCGCTTGATGGGCCTTTTTCTCGTGGTTCAGCGCGACTTCTTGCATGTTTATTCGTTGCTTTCTCTCGATATCAACTGTTTCATTAACGGTTCGTATTTTGGCTGCGAGTGCAAATGACAATATGACTATTTCTAAGCCTGTTCCTATTTGCCAAGCATTTGAGGTGATGAAGTTGGTAGGCAGCAACCCAAACATACTCATCGTTAGAAGCGTAGCGCCAACGATCATTACGGACCAAGCTAGCACATATTGTTGGACTGCTTTGTCGCCATCCTTCCATGCATAACCTGTAGCCAAAACGCAGAGTCCCATTGTACACATAACCGAAATTGCGGCTAATTTAATCGACATACCATAGGGGGTTGAGAGCGACAAAATAGCTATAAATGCGAGAAAAGCGCAAAAAACGCGATAGGTTTTTGATAGCCTCAGTGCATGTTCGCGGAGACTTAAAAAATTTTTGGTAAAAAGGAGCATGAATAAGCATGAGGCAAACATAGAAATAGGAATCGCTTTGTTATTCCACCATGGCGAATCGGGCCATACGTATTGAAAGCTAAAACCATGCATTGTTGATTGAAGTACTAGTATCGATATTCCATATAAAACGTAATACAAATAGGTGGACGATCGGAACGCAAAATATAGGAATAAATTGTAAAACAACATGATGCCAATTACGCCAAAGTAAATACCCTGTCCAATGTAGAATGACAGCGATGATTTATTGTATTGGTCTTCAGTAAGGAGTGCGCCAGGAAGCTGAACTGTTCCATCGCTTCTAAGTCGAATAAAGAGGTCTTTTATTTCACCTGATTTTAGGTCGATAGGAATAACAAAATTATTTGACTCCATTGGACGATATGAAAAAGCAACGATGTCGCCCGTTTGGTAGCGCTTTTCGATTTGCCCGCCGGATACCAAGTACATGCCTACACGGTCAAGTACGGGATATTTGATTTGATAATAATACCGTCCTGCTGAATGTTCTGTTGGCGCTAGAATAGAAATTTTAAACCAATAGGTATTTTCGGTATAACCAAAGTTTGGCGTTCTACCAGAGGGAGGTGACCAAGCTAAATCAGAGAGCTTAACGATGTCTTCAATATTTGGTGTGTGATTGCCGGTTACTTTAAAGTGGTATGTGTAGTCTTCAATATTGGCTTGATTGGCTTGATTGGCTTG
>Ga0105350_10000729_pt1 | contig 21857 bp, 20 predicted proteins | sample EN1Hudsemesocosm_FD_83506 | JGI IMG/M metagenome (GOLD analysis project Ga0105350, IMG submission 83506) | Methane-oxidizing microbial communities from mesocosms in the Hudson Canyon - EN1E Hudson Canyon | ecosystem: Environmental > Aquatic > Marine > Cold seeps | place: Hudson Canyon... | reverse complement strand
GTTATTTTAAAGAAGAGTTTTCAAGGATGAGGCTAACACCATGAGTAAATCTCCCTTTTTGCAATCCATTGAGTCATTTATGCGAGTTCGGCGGTATAGTCGACGCACCATCACAAGTTACCTCTATTGGATTAAATATTTCATAGTTTTTAATAATAAGCAATATCCATCAAATTTTGGGGATGCTGATATTGAGTGCTTTTTGACTTATTTGGCGGTGGAAAGAGGGGTAGCAGCTGCAACACAATCGATTGCACTAAATGCCATTGTTTTTGTGAAGAAAAAGTTTTTGGAGGCAGCCGTTGGAGATTTAAAAGCCTTTTCAACGTCTAGCCGGCAACGAAAGTTACCTGTTGTCTTAACAAAAGCAGGGGTTTCCGCTTTACTTGGTCAGATTTTAGGTCGATAGTCATAAACATACTCACAAATTATGTTGCATTTGCAATGTGAGTCTAAGGGATGCCTTTTAAATACAGAATTAAAGAGTAGCGTCTCCTTTAATTGGATGTCTAGTCTTTTGGGGGAACAGCAAAGCGGCCCCTTTTAGTTACAGTATAAAAAGAGTAAAGCCCGCTCCTTAATAATCTCCAGTCTATGTTCAGGGAACTATCTACTGGATTGAGCCTCCAATGTTTTTTAGTTGATGAGTAGGACAAGTTTAATGAGTAGGATTGATCCGTTGCCACGTCAAAAGATCGCCATTATTGGCTCAGGTATATCTGGCTTAGGATCGACTTATCTGCTGGCCCAACATCATGACATCACTCTATTTGAAAAAAACAATTATCTCGGTGGACACAGTCGTACAGTAGATATAAAAACGCCGGAAGGTACGATTCCGGTAGACAGCGGATTTATTGTATTTAATTACCAAAGCTACCCCTTATTAGCCTCGCTTTTTTCAGAGCTAAAGGTACCGGTCGTAAAAAGTGAAATGTCGTTTGGGGCCAGTATTGACAAGGGGTGGCTGGAATATGGGTCGCATCCATTAAGCAGTTTATTTGCGCAGAAAAGGAATTTTTTACGGCCCCAATACTGGCGTATGTTGGCCGATATTTTACGGTTTAATCGTCGGGCACATCATTATCTGAACAGCGACCCTTCACTGACTATGGGAGCATGTCTCGAACAGCTTAAGATGGGGCGGTGGTTTAGAGAATATTATTTGTTGGCTATGGGCGCCGCTATTTGGAGTACGCCCTTAAACAAAATGTTAACTTTTCCTGCCGCTACGTTTATTCGTTTTTTTAATAACCATGGCTTATTGAGTGTCACCGATCAGCCTCAGTGGTATACGGTCAAAGGTGGCAGTCGAGAGTATGTCAAACGAATCACGGCTTCTTTTGAAGATCGTGTTCGCCTCAACTGCGGCATCACAAAGGTGGTTAGAGATCCAACTGGGGTGGTATTACATGATGTTCACGGCCACAGTGAACGTTTCGATGCGGTCGTGTTTGCCTGTCATGCTAATCAAGCTCTTGCGATGATTGCCAACCCACGCTTAGCTGAAAGAACGGTTTTAGGAAATGTAAGCTATCAGTCTAATCGTGTGGTGATGCATAGCGATATCAGTTTTATGCCCAAACGCAGAAAAGCCTGGTCGAGCTGGGTCTATTTGTCTAAACAACGCAAGACGGGTAATGCGGAGGTAAGTCTAAGTTATTGGATGAATAATTTACAACCGCTGCTGACTAAAAAGCCAATTATTGTGACACTTAACCCTACTAGAGAACCTTCAAAACATTTAATTTACGACGATTATTATTTTGAACACCCCGTATTTGATCAGGCCGCTATTAAAGCCCAGGGATCAATTGATACGATTCAAGGACAAGAACGTTTGTGGTTTTGTGGTGCCTATCAACGCTATGGGTTTCATGAAGATGGCTTACTTAGCGCCGTTAATATGGCTTCTAAGATGGGAGTACGTCCTTCGTGGACCTGAGCTCACAAGTATTGACGGCAAAAGTCATGCACCAGCGATTTTTCCCTCAAAAAAACAGCTTTAATTATAATGTGTATTATTTGGTATTGCCTTTACCCGCGCCACGGATATCTCACTGGTTTGCAACTTTTGAAACGCGTGATCTTGGTTTTAGAGATGGCCGTGATCCGAGTGTCTGGGCCAAAAAAATATTAGCACAACATCATTTGAGTGATCTTGTCGATAAGATGATGTTAATTACGATGCCTCGAGTATTAGGTTATGTCTTTAACCCTGTTAGCTTTTACTTGTGTTTTGATCACAAAAAACAACTGCGAGTGGTGATAGCCGAAGTGCATAATACTTTTGGTGAGCAGCATAGTTATGTCTGTGCTCATGCCGATCATTCGGTGATAGGTGCACAAGATTGGCTTGAAGCTGAAAAATGTTTTCATGTCTCTCCATTTTTGCAGCGAAATGGCCATTATCGATTTCGTTTTTCAGTAAATAAAAATAGTCTAGACGTGGGTATCGATTACTTTGATAGTGAAAAAAACAAACAATTATTAACGTTGTTAACGGGCACGCTTAGTCCACTGACAACAAGTACCGTTAGAAAACTATTTTGGTCGCATAAATTATTGACTTTCAGGGTAATTATTCTTATTCACTGGCAGGCTTTAAAACTTATTTGGAAAAAAATCCCCTATGTACCCAAACCTAAACTGCGTTCTGAAAGCCAAACGTCTAGTCATAAATCAAGCCGGTCTTAACAGCTGATACTTCTTACGGATCTTACATAATTAGCTGATAAATAGCACTAAAATTGGAATATAAACAGTATGTTAAAAAATCAAATAACTAAGCAGTTTCTTGAAACATTCGAACACCTCAGTCATGGCGTGATTACGATTACGATGCCTGATGGAAAACATCATGAATTTTCTGGTGAACAGGAAGGAACCCCAGCAGATTTAACCATTAACGACCTAGGGGCTATCACCGCTTTTGCTCAAAAAGGCGATATTGGTTTTGCACAAAGTTACCGGGAGGGTGGTTGGGACAGTAGCGACTTAACGGCATTATTTTTATTTGGATTAAACAATGCACCGGCATTAGATACTTATCTATACGGAGGGTTTTTAGCGCGAATAGCCTCTCGATTAGCTTATTATTTGAGTCGAAATACGCTAGGTGGTAGCAAAAAAAATATTCACGCACATTACGATCTAGGTAATGACTTTTATTCATTATGGTTGGACGCTAGCATGACTTATTCATCGGCTATTTTTGCTGATAAAAATGAGACTCTTTTAGTCGCCCAGCAGCGAAAATATGATCGCATTATTGAGCGGCTTGGTTCATCAGGAAGCTTATTGGAAATTGGCTGTGGTTGGGGCGGTTTTGCTGAACGCGCTCTGGAAAATCATGATTTTACTATCAAGGGTTTGACAATCTCAAAGGCGCAACATGATTTTGCCACTCAGCGATTGGCTAATAAGGCAGTTATTTCATTGGAAGATTACCGACATGAACAAGCGATTTATGATCATATTGTCTCTATTGAAATGTTTGAGGCGGTAGGTGAGTCATACTGGCCTGTTTATTTTTCCCAAATAAAAGCACTGCTGGCAAAAAACGGTAAGGCAATGATTCAGACGATTACCATTGAAGAGCAACATTTTGAACGATATAAGAAAGGGGGCGACCCGATACGTACCTTCATTTTCCCTGGAGGGATGTTACCATCGCCTGAACGATTTAAACTTAGCTGTTTAAAAGCCGGGCTAGTGGTGACCGACGAGTTTTCGTTTGGTAACGACTACGCTTTAACCCTTAAAGTCTGGCTCGCTAAATTTGAGCAGAATTTGGACCAGGTCAAAGCGCTTGGTTTTGATGAAGCCTTCATCCGAATGTGGCGATTCTATTTAAATTATTGCATTGCTAGTTTTACAGTGGGGCGGACAAATGTGATGCAAATGGAAGTACAGCATCTAGACAGTTAACAAGAAAAATTCTCCGCTGATTTTGGACTAGTTTAGTAGGCTAATGATGGAACACAGTAAGATTAAACCAGGAACGCTTTCTCAATATGGCATACTCGCTGCTCCAGTGGCATTTGCGGGTTTTCCTCTTTACATTCTTGCCCCCGACTTTTATGCCACGGAGCATAATATTTCACTGGCTGCGCTGGGTTTGACGTTGTTAATTCTAAGGCTGTTCGATGCCATTCAAGATCCATTAATAGGCTATTTCAGCGATCATTACCGTCGCCATCTTAAAATCATAATGCTATTGTCAGCCCTAATTTTGTGTTCAAGTATTTATGGGCTCTTTAATCATGTTTTTATCAGTCCTTTGGTTTGGTTCTCCTGCATGATGGCATTGGCGGTTAGCGCATATAGTGTCTTGAGCATTAATTTAAATGCCTTGGGTGCATTATGGACAAGTAACAGCCGTTATCAGACACGGATTGCTGCCTATCGCGAAACCTTTGGCTTAGTGGGACTAGTGATAGCTGTTTCTTTGCCTAATGTGTTGAGCCGAAGCGGATTAGAAGGTGAGTATCAATGGTTCTCTATTGTGCTTATAAGCTTAATGTTTATCGCCCTAATGTGTTTTTTTTATTGGCACCAAAATAATGTGACTACTTTGCGGCCAAGGCTGAAAGGATCTCCCTCAGTTTTTGCTTTAGTAAACGGGGTCTCTAGAGATGAAAAAAAACTGCTTATGGTTTACCTCATCAGTCTGACAGCATCAAGTATTCCTGCGGTACTGGTGATATTTTTTGTACGTGATTTACTGGGCGCCGAGCAACACATAGGCCTTTTTTTGTTACTTTATTTTCTTTCTGGCGTCTTATTTATGGGACTATGGAAACGGCTTAGTCATATTTATGGTAACTATCAGACATGGCTATTTTCGATGGCACTTTCTATTGTGAGTTTTATCGGGGCTTTTTTGCTAACTGAAGGTGATCTATGGCAATACGGACTGATCTGTATCTTATCAGGCATTGCTTTGGGAGCCGATCTGGTTATGCCGCCTTCCTTGCTAGCAGATCAAATTCATAAACATAAAATGCAGCAAAACGTATCCGCACATTATTCCTTGCTGACCTTGAACGCTAAACTGGCCTTAGCCTTGGCTTCATTTATAGTATTACCTTTGCTGGAGTGGGCCAATTTTCGTCCTGATTCGGTTAACACGGCCTCTGCACTATGGGTTTTAAGCGCTATCTATGCCTTGCTACCCTGCTTGCTTAAACTTATAGCAAGTATGTCACTTTGGTACTTTTTCATCCATTCTAACAAGGATAATATTGATGCATATACTCAAACTAATCACACTACTGGGAGTTCTCATGATGTTTAATGGTTGTAGCAGTCACTCATTGGATCAGTATAATCAAACTAGTCCAAAAGCAGATATCAAAGAGTATTTTAACGGACCAATCAAAGCATGGGGCATTGTGCAAGACTGGCGCGGAAGAGTAGTTCGGCGTTTTGAAATTGATATGGTGGGTACCTGGCAAGAAGACACCGGCACCTTGACTGAACATTTTAATTATTATGACGGAGAGACGCAGCAACGAATATGGACTATTAATAAAAAGGCTGATGGCAGTTATGAAGGTCGGGCAGATGATATTGTTGATAAGGCTATTGGCCACACCAGTGGGAGTGCAGTACGCTGGAACTATGTGATGGACTTACCTGTGGGTGACACTCGCTATCATATTCGTTTTGATGACTGGATGTGGATGATGAATGATGGAGTAATGATTAATCGTTCTTATTTGAAGAAATTTGGTATCAAGGTATCAGAGCTTACTATTTTTATGCAAAAAAAAGCACGATGAAAAAAAAAGCTTATTTCGGTGAGGTGATTTGGATTATTGGTGCTAGTAGTGGTATTGGTGCTGCATTAGCTAAAGAGCTCGCTCTGCGAGGTGCGAAATTGGCCCTTTCTGCTCGTCGTCATGAAGCCTTAGAAAAACTAACTCGGAATCTGGGTGATAAACACAAATTCTTTTGTCTGGACGTGACGGATCCAAATTTAATGTTGGAGACGGCCCAAGAGATAGTAAATACTTTTGGTCATATCGATCGTATCCTTTTTTTTGCGGCCAGTTATACACCGATGAAGCTTAGTCAACTGGATATCGACCTGACTCGAGATATAATTGAAGTCAATTTACTGGGCGCACTTAATACCATTCATGCTGCCATGCCGATACTTAATCAGCAAAGTAGCGGCCAACTTGCTTTATGTAGTAGTGTAGCTTCTTATATAGGTTTGCCAGGTGGCCAGCCATATAGCGCCACGAAAGCAGCGGTGACGAATTTAGCCGAAAGTCTGAGAACTGAGTGTTTAGAACACATTGATATTAAGCTAATCAACCCCGGTTTTGTAAGAACAGCTCTGACGGACAAAAATAAATTTCAGATGCCCTTAATTATGAATGTAGACACGGCAGCAATAAAAATAGCCGACGGTTTACTAACTTCAAAATTTGAAGTTAGTTTTCCAAAAAGACTTACATTTGTACTCAAATTATTGCAAATATTACCTTATACATTGTCGTTAAGAATAATGCGAAAATTGCAAAATTACCCGGTTTGAGGATTTTACTTACCCAGACGGTCAATCGTTATGAGTTGAAAAAAGGCACTGTATCAGCTGGCGGGTTGAATTAAGTGTGATTCTTGAGTAAGAATAAAAAAGAAAAGTTGCTGGCATGATTAGCTTATTTAGGTACTTTCCCATAGATTACCTGTTTGATTTTAATGCGTATCGAAGTGGCTTATCTACCTTTTCTGAGGTGTATTGATGAAGTAATGGTCTTATATGGACTCTTATTGCCGGGTTTATGTCAGGATTTGATTAAGTTCAACATGAAGCTGGTACATTTTAATGGATACATTAAATAGGTGACAATATGCCTTTAGGAATATCCCAATGACCAGCAACGGAAAACCCTACAAAACCGATACAGGTGAGTAATCTCCCCATTATTAACCTAAGTTAAAAATAGAGGTTTATGCTGCATCCAGTAACTGTCGAGCTGGAATCACTTTGGCTTGATGTTGTGCTTAGTGCTTAATAAATTAAGCAGTTAGATTGTTATGAGGCCCAATAATGCTGGTGCAAACATTATAGTTTAGAGTTAACTTTTATGCCGCCTTGTTCTATAGGTGTTAAAGCACCTGTCATGCACAAGATACCGTTCGTATTTTATGATGCTAAGGTGTCAGAAAAGCGTGTTTTTCTGCTATGTTTTATTTGGTCAAGCTGGCAAATAAAGCAGGTAGTTTTTCTGGTAATTTATTCACATTATCAATCACCATATGTTGATTACCAAAAATATCCCTTACATACTCATCTGCTTGTGGATCGAGGCTAATACAATAACTATAAATACCTTGTTGATCGAGTTCTTGGACCGCTTTATGGGTATCTTCAATCAACAAGCGATCATCATCGACATCAATATCGGCAGGCTCGCCATCTGTGAGTACTAATAACAATTTTTTATCTGCTTTTTGGGCTTCAAGGTAATGAGCAGCATGGCGCATTGCTGCACCCATACGCGTTGAATAGCCAGCTTTCAGGCCGGCAATACGTCCTTTGACATCATCATCCCAATGTTCACTAAAACCTTTTATATGGTGGTAACGAACATCATGACGGGTATTAGAATGGAAGCCCGCGATAGCAAACTTATCACCAAGTTGTTCGACTGACCAAGATAATAGGGACACTGACTCTTGGCACAATTCTAAAATAGTCTGAGTGCCACCTGCTGGAATATTATTAGTAGATTCTGATAAGTCGAGTAATAACATCACAGCAATATCTCGACCATCATGTTTATGGCTCATATTGATCCGTGGATCAGGCGTACTGCCGCTTTTGAAATCTATTAACGATCGAATAGCGACATCGAGATCAAGCTCTGACCCTTCTTCTTGATACCTAATTCGGACATGGTTTTGTGGTTTAAGTAGCTCTAATATTTGTTTAAGACGTTTCAATACTGCGCTATGTTTTTCCAGTAAATTATCGACATCACTAGGATTACCTGAGGGATGCAAAGCTTCATAAACACTAACCCAATCAGGTCGAAAAGATTGTGAATTATAATCCCATTCTGGATAGTGGCGGGGGGGTAAGCCTTGTATCTCTTCTTCTTCGGCCTGACTTTGATTATTATTATCAAAAGACTCTTCTTCATCACCTTCTTCGATAAAGATCCACATATGTCGGTTATCATCGCGATAATCAATTTCAGTGCCGTCAAAAAATACATTGGCAAGTTGATCGCTTTGGATACGTGTTCGGGCAACGTAAGAGAGTGCTATACCGGCAATTTCTTTTGTGCTTGATTCACCAGCTGCCATGGCAGTATGGAAGCGCTCAGCAAATTCAAGTAAATCAGGATCGCTATACCCATGAGCGGGATCGAGTAATGCCAGCGATAGCATGGCAATACGGTGACGCAGACACGATTGTGTTTGAGGATCGCAGGCAGCTTCAATGGGGCGTGGGTGCAACTGGATAAACAGTTGGCGTAAACCAGGATATTGCTGGATTGCTAAGTGTTCAACGCGGGCATCTTCAATAAACTCTACTGCCATGCGTTGGAATGGACTGTAGTTATCGGCAATGATTGGGCGAGTCCATCGTTGATGAGCGGCCATATGGGCTAAGGTTGCCCTATAGCGATCAATACCTGTGACAGTATTTATATCATCGTAGACATCAGGTATACGTAAGCCTAACTGATCAAAATAAGGTTGTGGTTTGCGTAGTTGATCAAAGCCGAGTGAGTAGGGAACAAGCTGAGGGTCTGTTTGCCACAGGCCTTGCATATATAGATTAAGTTTACGCTCATGGTCATAAAACAATGTGCCATGGCGCTCTCTTTGCAAAATGGCATGGCTATCAGCAGATTGCAGACTGAAAAAATCTTGCTGTCGTTCTGGATGATTATTGTAATATTGAATGCCGTAATCAATCCAACTTTTTAATCCAGCTAATGAAAGTTGCCCAATCAAAGTGGGCATTTTTTCTAATAATTTAGGTAAACCAGGGCTAGGAATTGTCGCTTGTCTACCGTGTATCGACTTGGTGGTCGCTTCCATCATCTCGAAAATGATGTCGATATAATTGCTGAGTGCAGGTATATCCCCTAAGCGCCTTGAAACGGCTCCCATTGTGTGTAGAAATAGTGGAATGGAATTGCCATTAGGTGTGCGAGACATTTTCCAAACGCTTTGTGAGACAAGTTCAAGTACTGGCTCGCCAAGGTGATCAGCAATAGCGGGCATATCTTCAAGGTAGCTGAGAACAGGTTCAACCCCTCGGCCAATCATGCAAACCAGTGATGCACCTTCTAAATAATCTTCAACACCTTGCTCAGAAAGTAAGGCACTTGCTTCTTCCATACATTTATCAAAGACGGGATCAATTTGATCAAATCCACAATTGAGTTTGTCGCGATAAGGATTTTGTTCCGCTTCGCTCATCAGTTTATCGCTTATGCAAAGACGGTATTAATAGCGTGATCTAAGGTGTCACGAATATCAGCATCATCAGTTATCGGTCTGACAAGTGCCATTTTACAAGCAGCTTGTGGTGTAACGCCCTTGTCCATCAATATTGCTGCATAGGTCAATAATCGCGTTGAGATACCTTCGTCGAGGCCGTGACCTTTTAAGTTACGGGCTGTGGCAGCTACTTTTACTAATTTATCAGCCAAATCAGCATTAATGCCGGTTTCTTTTTGCAAGATACTTGATTCCGTTTTAGCATTAGGATAATCGAATTCAAAGGCAGTAAAACGCTGTTTGGTAGATTGTTTTAAGTCCTTCATTAAACTTTGGTAACCAGGGTTATAAGAAATAACCAGTTGGAAATCAGGATGAGCTTCAAGTAACTCACCTTTCTTATCGAGTGGTAATACTCGACGATGATCGGTCAAAGGGTGAATCACTACCGTTGTATCTTGGCGCGCTTCAACCACTTCATCTAAATAACAAATTGCACCAATACGTGCAGCCACCGTTAAGGGACCATCTAACCAACGTGTACCATTTGCATCTAATAAGTAACGACCGACCAAATCAGATGCGGTCATATCTTCATTACAGGCAACGGTGATAAGCGGCTTATTGAGTTTCCAGGCCATATGTTCAATGAAACGTGATTTACCACAACCGGTAGGACCTTTAACCATGACGGGCAAGCGTGCTTCATAAGCGGCACTATATAGCTCAACCTCATCACTTTGTACTTGGTAGAAAGGTTCGTCTTTGATTAGATATTGGTTTGTATCAGTCATAGTACAGGCTTCTTTGTTAGAGAAAAGAACTCAGGAAAAAAATGGGATTAGTCATTCGTTTTACTGAATGCTTTTGATTATGGATAAATAGGCTAATCATTAAGCTGTTTAGGGGAGGGATAGTCTCCCCGCCGAAGCAGGGAGGTACCTTTTTTGTTTGGCTTTGAGCTTACTTATGTACGCCCAATTTTTCACGCCATCCTGGGAATATTTTATCAGCATCACCAGGGAATGATTCAAATGCACGAGCAAATTCATGATGCTCTTTAGCAAATTCAATTGGATCTGCACCCGCTTTCCAACATTCGAATGCTTGACGCAATGATGTTGCACCAGCAGCTGGGCTATCAATATGGCCATAAGCGCCACCACCAGAGGTGTTGATCACATTACCGTGACCCAAGTTTTCAAAGAAACCAGGGAGGCGTAAGGCATTCATACCACCAGAAATGATAGGTGTAGTTGGTTTCATACCATGCCATTCTTGATGGAAGAAAGGACCTTCAGCACTATCACGTTCGATCATATAAGCGATGTTACGGTCATCTGCACCGCCTTCCATTTTACCGTAACCCATTGTGCCTACGTGGATACCAGATGCACCCATAAGACGCGATAGTTTACCTAAAACAAAGGCATTATAACCACGCACAGACGATGGTGATGTAACCGCACCATGACCAGCACGATGGTAATGTAGATATTGGTTAGGGTAGTTACGACGTGCAGTTGTCACCATACCTGGGCCACCAACATAACCATCGACTAAGAATGCAACGTGATGTGCATTTTCAGCAAATGTTTCTAAAATATAATCAGCACGAGCACACATTTCATGGTGATCATCGGCTGTGATGTTAGCAGAGAATAATTTTGCTTCACCGGTTTCATCTTGAGCACGTCTCATTGAGTCAGCCACTAATGGCGTTACATCTTTCATGCGTGCGTAGACTTGGTTACCTTGTGGTTCATCATTTTTGATAAAGTCACCACCTAACCAGAATTGATATGCTGCTTCTGCGAAAGGCTTAGGACGTAGACCTAACTTAGGCTTGATGATTGTACCGGCGATATAACCACCATCGACGCGGCTACGACCAAGCGTATTCCACATATCGGTGATGTCCATTGATGGGCCATCAAAAATATCTAGCATTGCTTTGGGTACATAGAAATCTTGCATTTGGGCACATTGCACATCGCCCATGCCTTGGTTGTTACCAATGGCAAGCGTTAGAAATGATACAACCATAGTCCGACCATCAATGATATTGCGGTCAAACAGGTCGTTTGGGTAAGCAATTTTCATGATGCCTTTAGCTTCATCAATCTCGTAGACCATTGCATCGAGGTCTTTAGTGAAGTCATCAGTCGTTGAAACTTCAACATTGGTACCCGTTGATGATTCGGCTGCAAAATGAGCAGCTGTCTCTAAATAGCCGCCAAAGCCCGGCATAGGGGTCATGGTATAGGCGACAAGCATGTGGCCACCATTTGCAATTAGATCTTCTTCTTTCAGACTGAGATCTGCATAACGTGATGATTGATCCATTATTAATACCTTCTCTCTTTGAATTATAGTCAGTGGCGATAATTATTCGCCGTTCTAAAATACTCAGTAAACGTTTACGCTCTCTTAACGTGTGTTGATTCTAGGCCATTTTAAACTTAAATAAAACTCAAATGTTTTGATTTTTATCATAAGTAAAGCTTATGATAGGATTTATGAATATAACCATTAGACAGTTAAAAATATTTGAGGTGGTTGCGCAGCACTTAAGCTATACCCGTGCAGCAGAATTATTATTTCTAAGCCAACCTGCTGTATCTATGCAAATCAAACAATTAGAGTCTCAAATTGGCTTGGCCATAATTGAAAAAGTGGGTAAACGGCTGTTTTTAACAGAGGCTGGGGAAGAATTACTTGTCTATGCACGGACGATTATCAATCAGCTTACAGAGCTAGACGATGTAATGGATGAGCTTAAAGGTAGCCAACGCGGGCGATTGAAAATTGCCGTCGCATCAACAGCAAGCTCTTTCTCGCTCAAATTACTGGGTGAGTTTTACAAACGTTTTCCCGGTTCTAATATAAGTTTAGATGTCACGAATAGAGCCAGTTTATTAAATCACCTAGAGGACAATACGGTTGATATGGTCATTATGGGCCGCCCACCCGAAGGCATGAATGTTGAAGCTACTTCCTTCATGGAAAATGAACTTGTAGTGGTCGCCGAAGCAAACCATAAATTATCAAATAAAACAAAAATCCCATTAAGCGTGATCCAAAAAGAAACCTTCATTATGCGTGAGCATGGCTCAGGAACACGCATCGCCATGGAGCAATTTTTTAGAGAAAGTGGTTATGACATAAGTTCTGTAATGGAAATGAGTAGTAATGACGCTATCAATCAAGCTGTTGAGGCGGGGTTAGGTCTAAGTATTGTTTCTCGCAACACGCTTCGGCGTGAAATTCAGCTTGGCCAATTGACTATTTTAGATGTTGAGTCCTTTCCCATTATGCGTCATTGGTATCTGGTTCATCGCAAGGGAAAAAGGATCACAGCAATCATGGCTGAATTTAAACATATTGTTGAAAAAGAATCTGCCGAGATATTAAATAAATCAAAGTGACAGTTGTTTAGGTGTTAATCATTGAACCTTAGCAAAACCGGCTACTAATCTAATTTTCACTAACTTTAATAGCTAACACTGGAAGCCAGCTAGATCTAGAATTAAGGTAGAGTCAGGAAATTGTGCTAAATAAAGATCGCGTAATCTTAGTTAATTTTGTGCTGGAGTAGCATTTTCTAAGCAGGTAATACGGGGGCTAGAACTTGGGTTTTCAGTATCGCTATGATCAAAAAGGCTTAATGATACTTTTTGATTCGCTTTATTATTATGAGTATGTTCAGCAACATGGCTATCTAAAGATAGCGATCTGACCCTCATCAGTTGTGATGTAGGGTGTGATAGTAGCACATGGATAACCTGTTTCAGATAGTGAATGTGTTGATAACACCCCGTAATTTTGTTGTCTTATGAAATTGCTTGGGATAAGTTGTGTGATTGTGCAGGTATCCAATTTATTTCTTTTGCTGTTTGATCTGCTATTAGGCAGAACCGTAGATCTTTAGGTATTTCAGCTTGACTCTGGGATAGAGGAATTCGGCCAGCCATGATTTCAGCATAGCGTTGATGATAAACGGGTGGATTATGTGAATAATCGTAGTTATCCGTTGCTCCGACAGTGGGAAGGGTTTCATACGCTATAACAATTGTATTTTGTTTGTTTTTCTTTGCATTATGGATGAAAAAGTTATTAGTGTCTTGCAAGTCTGTAGCTGACAAAGACTGTATATAAGGATCAGTTTGTGTTGAACCATTACCGTTGATGGAAAATATGATGACGGGAATAGCTTGATACCGAGCTAAGCTATTTAAAGTTGCGCTTTAGTATAAGCGGCCACCAAAGCTAGTAAAGAAAGCAGAAAAAGAATGCGAATGTTTTGACAGCTAAATACTTTCATAGAAGCCCCATTCCATTTTAGTTATAGGTGAGTGTTTTTTAGGCAAAAAAAAGCCGAAGAATAAATCTTCGGCTTTCCCTATTAGACGGTTTTAATGGTCTTATGCTGGAACTACGTTCTCAGCTTGTGGACCTTTAGCACCTTGTGTAACTTCCATTGTTACAGATTGACCTTCTGCTAAAGATTTGAAACCTTCAGATTGGATCGCACTGTGATGTACGAATACATCTGGGCCATTTGATTGCTCGATAAAACCGAAACCTTTTGCGTCGTTGAACCATTTAACGGTTCCAGTAACTTGCTCTGCCATAACTACCTCTATACTTTACTTGTTTTAAAAAATTATTCAGCTACAAAATCTGCTGGTGGTGCAGAACCTTCGCCAAAGAAAAATTTCTCTAATTCTTCTTTAAGAAACTGCTGTGATTTAGCATCTGCCATTGATAATCGATTTTCATTGATTAACATCGTTTGTTGGCCCAACCACATTTGCCATGCCTCTTTCGAGACAGACTCATAGATCTTTATGCCAAGCTCACCAGGATAGGGTGGGAAATCCAGCCCATCAGCTTCTTTACGCAGTTTAACACAATGAATACGATTTGCCATTAGATCCTCAAATTACTGTAATGATTGTAAAAAAGACTTTACTGGTGCGGGTAACCCGAGCAGTAATGCATCACTTATTTTATACCAATAAGTATTATTATTCTCATTAATCTGAGCGCCAGTCTGAGAGCACTGAATAAGGTGAGGGTGAACCAATAATTTAAAATGACTAAAAACATGCTTAAAGTGTGGCTGTGCGGTAACTTTAGCTATATTAATGTTGAATTTATTCGCACATATATCACTAATTTTGCTCGGTGAATTCACTTCTGGAAAGGCCCATAAACCACCCCAAATACCGCTTGGTGGGCGCTGTTCTAGTAGGATTTTACCAGTTGGTGATTGCATTACTAGCCAATAAGTTTCTTTAGACGGTATTACTTTTTTGGGTTTGGAATGCGGATAATTTTGCGGGAAATCATGTAGATATGCCTGACAAGTGTCTTTTAAGGGGCAATTATTACACTGAGGTTTTGTACGGGTGCACAGTGTTGCACCTAAATCCATTTGGGCTTGAATATAGTGTGAGATTCTATCTTTAGGCAATAGCTTCTCTGCGAGTTGCCAAAGTTCATTTTCAACAGGCTTTTTACCCGGCCAACCTTCAACGCGATAATATCTAGCAAGTACGCGCTTAACATTACCATCAAGTATAGCGGCCGATTGTTGATGTGCTAGAGCCATGATTGCACCAGCTGTTGAGCGGCCAATGCCGGGTAGAGCGATTAATCCTTCCATAGTATTGGGCATTTTGCTATCGTTGTCAGTGACAATAATTCTAGCGGATTTATGTAAATTTCGCGCTCTAGCGTAATAGCCTAAGCCGGTCCATAAGGCTAGCACATCATCTAATGGTGCTTCTGCCAGTGAGGATATATCGGAATATGACTCAGTGAAGCGCTGGAAATAGGGAATCACAGTACTGACTTGAGTCTGCTGTAACATTATTTCTGAGAGCCACACTCTGTAGGGTGTTACTTGCTGTTGCCATGGGAGGTCTTTTCGACCGTGTAGATCAAACCATGCCAATAATTGGTCACTAAATATCATTATTTTATCAATTAAACCGGCTGAAAAATGATGCTAATAAGTTTCAGCGGGTCTTTTGGTCTTATGTGTTAGAAAAAACTTTTAAGTTTATTTTTGAGAGCATCTTTAGCTTCATCTGCAGGAGATTTTGCTGGAAGCCCCTCCGTTGCTTCTTCTTTAGGAGCTGCTTTAGTACCAAGGACTCCGCCGAGTAAACCACCTAAGTCTCCGCCCAGTTTATCTTGTAATTTATCAGCAACTTTGGCTTTAATTTCATTTGTCGCTTGTTCTTTGAACATACTGGCTAGATCGACACTCGGTTTTGGCTTGCTAAAAGTCCCAGTAATTTTTACTGGGATGCTTAAACCTTTTAACTCGGCCAGTTCTTTTCCTGCTTGCCCTTTCGATGAACCTACGATTGAAACTTTTAGACCATAGTTAATACCTTCTTTTGGTAAATCTACTTTACCCGCGCCATTAAGGCGTAATAAGGGGGACATTAATGCGAGATCTTGGTTGGTAATAATACCGTTCGTTGCGATGAACGAGCCTGTTAGACTGGCAAAGTCAGTCTGTAAGGGACCGTTAGATGAAGTGATAGTAGCGCCTTTTAAAGCTGCCTTCGCTTTTCGTATACTTTCAGCAATATTGATACCTTTTACAGCGCCGTCTTTAAAAGAAAACTGACCTTTACCTGAAAGTGTTTTTTTGATGTCATTAACCGTAGCCCCATTTCCTGTTAATTTCACTTGGGCATTAGCTATTCCAGACAATTGATCATCTCCTGTTAGATCTTTAAGTAAAGGACCAGCCTGCACACCCGTTAAATTTTCATCGATAGCTAGCTTTAAGGTTTTTCCTCGGGCATCAAGGTTTACATTGCCGTTATAGTGACCTTGATAGAGCTTAGCACTTATAGGGCTTAGTTTTATTAGTCCTTTGTTGGCATTAAGTTCTAGGTGAATTTTCTCACTATGCATACCACTAATTTTTAGCTTAGCAATATCAATAATACCTTTAGCATTAATTGCTCTTAAAGGTTCTAGTGGAAGTTTATCAGCGCCAGAAGAAGCGTTGCTTGCTGGGGAAGAAGAGCTGCTTGTCGGAGTTGTAGATGTACTTTCTTCACTTGCTGGGGGAAGGTATCTATCTGCATCAATTTCATCTAGATTCAATTTGAAATTATAAGTAGGACTGATAAAGTTTGTAAGGCCAAATTGGCCGGTTAACGTACTTTTATCAAGTATTACGGCAATATTTTTGGCATTAAACTGCTTGCTTGATGCTGAAAAATCAGTATTTAACTGTACCAGCTCTAGCGTACTATCATCAGCCATAACAGGAAGCTCAATAGCCATACTCTTAGCTAGTTGACGTAAGTTAAAGCGTGCAATATTAATAGTGCCGTCCACAATCGGATTATCTGATGATAACTTGCTGGCTTTCACTTTACCCGTTATTGATAAGTCTTGGAGTGAAATAATGAGCTTAGATAAGTCAACTGTTTGTTGATTCATATCGGCCATGATATTTGATGAGAGCTCTAAGTTTGCTTTGCCTTGTGGCAATGATGATGCGGTTACTTCTGCAGATAATTGTAGGCCATCAACGGTGATTAGTTGTTTAATCATGTCAGCAGTTATATCACCAGTTAGATTAATGTCTGCTTTGTCGAAGCCTATTTCAGAACCTTTGGCTTGAGTACTTAAATTTAAACCAGTAAAACTATATTGCTGATTATCCATATCAAGCATGATCTTGCCTGCTAGTTCAATATGGGCTTCTGCTTGCGGCTTTTGGCTAGCAACATCAAATGAGATATTAAGAGCAGTTGGCTCACTTGGAACAAGAGGCTCGGTAGTTAGGTTAAAGTTTTTTAACTGATAATTTTCAGCCGTAGACGCATCAGCCCAAAGGATATTGGCATTAGTCAATTTAATGCCAGCAATTGTGATTGCAGCTAATGATGCTGAACTTTCTTGATTAGAATCACTGTCGTTGCTGTCCACAGACTTCTTATTATCTAGGTTCTTTGAATCACCGGTAAGATCATCCCAGTTAGTTTCCCCAGCTTTGTTTTTTTCAAGATTTAAAACTAAACCATCTAAGAGAATAGTATCTAGTTCTAGTTTCTTACTGAATAAGGGCATTAATTTAATACGAATGTTTGCTGCATCAACATTAGCAAATGTTTCAGCCTTGAAACCATGGGCATTACTTATTGATAATTGACCTAGTTCAAGTGCTACCCACGGGAAAACAGATAAATCAATATCACCATTAATAATTAAAGTACGTCCGGTTGTTTTTTCTACCTGTTCAGTGATCGCTTGTTTGTAATCATTAGGATCAACAATAAATGGCAAAGCAATCAGCCCTGCAATAATAAGGATGATGATAAAAATAATGAGCTTAAATAATATGCGCATGAGGGGGTATTACCTTAGAATTAATGTGTTTGTTTAATTTTTAATATTATAACTAAATTGTTCACAATTATATAAAGTATCTATTGAAGAGCCAATATCTATTTCATAGTTGTTATTATTCTCTGTCACAGTGATTGTTTGAAGAGGCAGATAGGTATTATTATTGACAATAATAGTGTTAGTCGATTTATCACCTGAATGCATTGGTAACAGTGAACCTACCAAGGAATCTGTCTTGCTTTAAACATTCATTTGAACAGCGGTTGGCTCAGGTAAAAACGCCAATCCGATATGAGATGCGCCATGCTTACTCGTTGTTATCCAGCGAACAACAGCTAATTGATGCAAGCTTTCAGCCTTGATTATACCGACAATCCTGCCTATCACTATGTAGTAGCTATCTAGTACATCGCTGTTTATCATCGCGCCACCTTTAGCTTGGTTACGTAAAGTGCAAGGAGATAAGTCAGGGTGAGTTTGATTTGTTAAATAAGTATGTATTGCTGGAATACCATTTAACAACTGTACTTTAGGATTGTCATGGCAGTGCTTTCTTTCAACACTTCGAGTATAAGAAGCATGGCATGTGTATCAAATGTTCTTAATTGGCTAACAGTAACGGGTTGTGAACTTGTTTCAAATAATGATTTTGGTGGGTTGTCTGTTGACCTTGTAGCGTGTAAAACACCCTACAGCGTCAGCCTTATGATTTAGATTTTGTTGATTTTCTTTGACTGCTGGTACTTCAACTTTATTCAAACCACACAGCGTAGCTTTTAATACTGCCATTTAAACATTCTCCGATGCTGGCTCAGCATGACGGATGCGAACTGTTTTAATCGTATTATTACTTGTTTGAACTACCTCAATGATATAATTATTAATACGCAGGCTAACACCTTGATCTGGAATGCTTTCTAAGAACTCCAAAATAAGACCATTGATAGTTTTGGGTCCGTCAGTAGGTAGTTTCCACTGGTTATTACGATTTATTTCTCGAATATTGGCAGAACCATTTATGAGATAACTACCATCTTTTTGTGGATGAATATCTTTATCCTCATCAATTAAATCATCAGTAAACTCACCGACAATTTCACGGAATATATCTTCTAAAGTTATTAGGCCTAGAATATCTCCATATTCATCAACAACAAGCCCAGTACGGCGACGATGGCGTTGAAACTGAATAAGTTGAGTATTAAGTGGTGTGCTTTCAGGTACGAAGTAGCCGTCTTTTATGATGCTATTTAACGTTTCTTTGGTTAGGTTATCTTGTGCCAGTAGGTGAAGTGCTTTTCTTGCATGTAAAATCCCAATAATATTGTCAAGACTATCAGCATAAATCGGGATACGGGTATTACTACAGTATGAAAGTTGTTTAGTGATATCAGCTAGTGGTGCATTTATATCAAGCCCTTCAATTTCATTTCTTGGCACCATGACATCATTCACCGTGACCTTTTCAAGATCAAGAATGCTGACGAGCATTTTTTTATGACGTTTAGGTATTAAGCTTCCAGCTTCCATTAATGCCATTTTTAATTCTTCAGAATTAATACTAGCCGAAGATGAGTCTTCTGGTGAAACGCCAAAAATGCCAAGCATACGATTGGTAATTGCATTAGTGAACCAGACAAGTGGGTAGAGCAAAATAAGAAGTGGCTTTAATATAAAACTAGCCGGGAATGCAACGCGTTCAGGATGAAGTGCAGCGAGTGTTTTAGGAGTTACTTCGGCAAATAACAATATGATTAAGGTAAGCGCAAAGGTAGCAATCATAATACCGTTTTCACCATACAGTTTAACGCCGATGATAGTGGCAATTGCGGAGGCAAAAATATTAACGAAATTATTGCCTAAGAGGATTAAGCCAATTAAGCGATCAGGGCGAGCGAGTAATTGACTAGCTCTAATGGCTCCAGAGTGCCCTTCATGTTCAAGGTGGCGTAAGCGATAGCGATTAAGCGACATGAGTGCTGTTTCAGAGCTTGAGAAAAAAGCAGACAACAATAGCAATATAAATAATATGCAAAATAAAACAGTGAGAGAGGTAGTTTCTAACATCGTTATTATTTAGTTAGAATATATTCTAATACTAACTTACTACCTATGTAAGCGAGTACAAGAAATGAAAAGCCAACTAAAGTCCATTTGACAGCGGTTTTTCCACGCCAGCCATATTGTTTTCGTCCCCATAATAGTGTGGCAAATACACACCATCCAATCAACGATAAGACGGTTTTATGTATAAGTTGCTGAGCAAAAATATCATCCAGAAATAAGAAGCCGGTGAATAAGCCAATAGTTAAAAAGACAAAGCCACTAGTAATAAGTTGGAAAAGTCCTGATTCCATTGATTGTAATGGTGGTAGTTTCTGTATTGCACCTGCGAGTTGACGTTTACGTAATTGACTTTCTTGTATTGCTAATATGATCGATTGGATAGCCGCGAGTGTAAACAAGCTATACGCGGTGAGAGATAACAGAATATGCCATTCTAAGGCTGGGTTACTTAATGCTGAGCCACCACCACTTGGTAATGACTGTTTAAGAATTAGGCTTAAAGCAACTAATGGATAAATAACCATACCGGGATGTGCTTTGGGAAATTTAAAACCGGCGAGAAAAACAATTAAAGCCATGATCCATGTTGCAACAGAAAGAGTAGAAAACAAGCTTAGATCCCAACCGCCAGCGAGTCTCATGGTGAAGAATATATCTGCAGCATGGAAAATTAAGGCAAATACGATCACAAGGCCAATGGGTAATAGAGGTGCTTGTGAATCTTTTTGAACAAAATTACGAATTAAAATAGCACCGCAACAGAGGTACAGCATAAAGGCTAAAGAGTTGGCAATGGCCATGTGAGAGCAATCCTTAAAAGTACGGTATAACCATAATCAGTATCTAATAGACTGAATGATAAACGATGTAAACGTAATCAGACTAGTTATTATCAGTTATAATTCATCTATTTTTAAAATGCCTGTTTACTGCGGCAAGTATTGATTTTAAGGTGAAGCATGTTTGATAGCTTGAGTGAAAGGTTAGGCGGTACATTACAAAAACTTCGTGGCCAAGGACGAATCACTGAAGATAATGTAAAAGAAACATTACGTGATGTGCGCATGGCCTTATTAGAGGCGGATGTTGCGCTTCCTGTTGTGCGAGAGTTTGTATCGCGAGTAAAAGAGCGGGCGATGGGCCAGGATGTACTTCGAAGCCTAACGCCAGGTCAAGCTTTAGTTAAAATCGTTAATGATGAACTAACGGCTGTGATGGGCGAGGTAAATGAGTCTCTAAATCTAAATGCGCAACCGCCAGCAGTTATTTTGATGGCTGGTTTACAAGGTGCAGGAAAAACAACCAGCGTCGCTAAATTAGCGCGATGGTTAAAAGAACGTGAGAAAAAGTCAGTCATGGTGGCCAGTGCCGATGTATATCGTCCGGCTGCGATTGAACAGTTAAAAACACTGGCTGGTGAAGTAGATGCTCACTTTTTCCCAAGCCAAGGCGATCAAGATCCTGTCGATATAGCAAGGGCTGCCGTTGAACAAGCAAAACTTCAATTTGTAGACGTAGTGATTATTGATACTGCAGGCCGCCTGCATGTTGATGATGACATGATGGATGAAATTAAGCGCATTCACGAAGCTATCAACCCAATAGAAACTTTATTCACCGTTGATAGCATGACAGGACAAGATGCGGCGAATACGGCAAAAGCATTTAATGATGCTTTGCCGCTAACAGGCGTTATCTTGACTAAAACTGATGGTGATGCACGTGGTGGTGCCGCCTTATCTATTCGTCATATCACTGGCAAACCTATTAAGTTTATGGGTGTCGGCGAGAAAACAGATGCTTTAGAGCCTTTCCACCCTGATCGTGTGGTTTCTAGGATCTTAGGCATGGGCGATGTACTGTCTTTAGTTGAAGATGCGCAACGTAAGATGGATAAAGGCGCGGCAGATAAACTAGCCTCT
>Ga0105350_10000717_pt1 | contig 22026 bp, 16 predicted proteins | sample EN1Hudsemesocosm_FD_83506 | JGI IMG/M metagenome (GOLD analysis project Ga0105350, IMG submission 83506) | Methane-oxidizing microbial communities from mesocosms in the Hudson Canyon - EN1E Hudson Canyon | ecosystem: Environmental > Aquatic > Marine > Cold seeps | place: Hudson Canyon... | reverse complement strand
GAAGTGAGCGTAGCCGACGACGGCTTGCCGAGTGAAACAGTCAGTGCGACACTCAATCTGAGCGTTATCCAAAGCTATGCTACTTTATTCATCAATTTAGATTCAGATGGCGACGGCACCAGTGACATGGCTGAGGGCCATCAGGATACGGATTTAGACGGCATTGCCGATTATCTTGACCAATTCGAAGGCTCAAGCTGGTTGCAGCAGCTAGGAAGCGACAGCGACGTTGATAATAACTACGATAGTAGCTACGTAATGCAAGTTGAACATGGCCCATCGTTGTCATTGGGTACGATTGCATTGTCTGATGCCGATGGCGGCGCCCTGGTCAGCGATACAGCTTTTTCCAATAGTGCTTTGTTTATGGAGTACGGCAACGACGCAGACTTTATCAGCGTCGGCGGATTATTTGATTTTGAAATTCGTCAGGTCTCCCCTGTAGGTAGTAGCGTACAGCTGGTTATTCCGCTTCATCAGGCGATTCCAGCGGATGCTTCATATCGTAAGCTAAATCCAACTTTCGGCTGGCAGGATTTTGCGATTGACGCTAATAACCAACTCTATTCAAGCGCTGGAGAAGCCGGTGTGTGTCCATCACCCGGTGACGCCGCTTATCAGGCTGGGCTTACTGAAGGCCATTATTGCTTGATGATGCTAATTCAAGACGGCGGCGAAAATGATGCCGATGGTCAGGCCAATGGCACGGTGGTGGACCCCGGCGGTGTAACTACACCGATCCCCGAAACACCAGTAAAATCTTCCAAGAAAAGTAGTGGTGGCGGTGGCGGCGGTTCCATCTTCTGGATGTTGTGGATAGCTGTGTTGTTCAGCATGAGGCGTTTCATCTTCACCTCGCGCTTTTAGACCTGTTATTGCTAATCACAGTTGTTAACAACACTTGCTAACCACGATAGTGGGTAGCAAGTCAGTGGTCACATAATGCGTCCATTGCTGTAGGCAGTAATTGATAGCAGGCTGATTAGCCTTGATCTACATTTTGATGCTAGTAATTTTTGCCAAGCGATATTCTTTAAATAATAAGGCACTGCGTTATAGCAAGCCAGCTCATCTAGCGTCTGATTTTTATGGGTAGCTTGGAATAAAAGCGTCAACACTATGAGGTGTTTTCGAGGGCACACTAAGTTAGCCTGTCATGCATGTAAACCAACTGCCTGCAATCTACCCTTGTGTCATTAGGTCTCTGAATAAGAATAGCCCTATCAAAACCCAAAAAAGAAAGTCATTGAGTATCTTTGTTGTCATCTACAAAGAGAAAAAACAACCAAAAGCAATATCGCGATACAGGTTAAAAGATTACAGAATTTTTCTGTCATACCAACTATCACTCATTTATGATCAGAGCGTTTGTGCGGCCTCTGAAGAGCTAACCAGTTGGCTGCTGCTCTCCATGCGGTAGTCATAGATGACCGAGAAGGCTAAGACATTTTGTACATAATGGCGCGTTTCTTTAAATGGAATAGTTTCGATCCATGCGTCGAAAGACAAGTTATTGTTGGTTTTCTTAAGCCATGTTTTTACTCTGTGTGGTCCTGCATTGTATGCCGTCGTCGCCAGAATTCGATTGCCGTTAAACTTTTTTAATAACTTTTTAAGATAACTGCTTCCGATATGGATGTTAGTACTGGGCTTAAGTAAATCCGATTTTTTGTATTTTAGTCCTATTTGTTTCGCTGTTTGTTTTGCAGTACGGGGCATCAGTTGCATGAGCCCCAGTGCGCCAGCTTTGGATTTTGCATCAGGAGAGAATGCGCTTTCTTGCCGTGCAATGGCATATAACCAGCTAGTATCAATTTGGCTTAATTTCGATGCCTGTATCATTTTACTTTGATAGGCTAGAGGAAAGCGTATTTGTATATCATCCCAGTACTTCGCTTGGACGAATGATCTAATGGCTTTCTCATGCCATCCGAATTCTTGGGCTAACCTACCGACTGAAGTCAGTAATTGAGCGTCAAAGTTTTGTGTTCCGAAATACCATTCTCGACGCGCATCCCCGACCTCATTTACCGCAAAAAGCTCTAAGGATCTGGTAATGGCGATATTAGCTTTCAGTTTTAGAGTGACGTCAGAATTGGCGGGGGCAGATTGCTCTTCCATTTCGTAATCTACATTCATTAAATCAGCTGAAAGAAAACCATAAAAGCTTCTATTTTTTGATAACTCAGTATATATATCCACTGAAGGGGATATATTTTTCGGTTGCATGCCTAACGCTTTTAGCTCATCAATCGCACGGGCCTCCCAATAGCGCCAGCGGTCACTGCTCTGTCGATCAGAGGGTAACGATTTGATTCCAAAGAAGACGCCTTCCCAGTCAGCATCGCGCAGAGCCGTTCTAATACTTCGCTCAGTTGTTTCTGGACGCTCATTCACTAGTAATGCGTCTAACAAAAAGTTAGCGTTATCGATGTCCAGAACGATGTTGCTAGCGAGGTCTAGAGCATGGGTAATGCTTAAGACCTGTCCTGCGGTAAACGGTAGCGTATTGCGATAGTTATCCCACTGCGTTCTTGCACTGGCTAAATCCTTTCGGGCTAAGCGCTTTAGTCCATGGTGGATAATTTCGCTGGCTTTATCCTGGTGCTTTGCAAACAATACCAGATGCTTCGCTTTCTCCACTGACTGAGGTGAGCGATGAAGTTTTATATATTCAGAGCCGAGAGTTAGGTATTCATTTTTTAATAAGACGCGAACAATATACTTCGCTAAAGTGAAGTGCTTGGCTTCCATCGCCATGGATAAGCGCTGCCAAGCGATATCTTGTGTGAGGTACCCGGCTTCAATCCACTCTTTAAATAAGGGGTCGCATGCTTTAGGTTGGGAGTTAGGACTTAACCATAGAGCTTGGGCTCCGTTAAGCGCTTCTGTCTTTTTACCTATCCGGTATTTTGCTCTTAGGTGCCAACACTGTAGCCTTACATCGCTGATCGAAGGGTCCCAGTCATCAACATATTGCTGCCATTGGTATTTTTTTATTAGTTGATTGAACCAGCGGCGGGACATTTTTTTGGCGATGGGGCTGCCGCGATAAGTCTCAATAAACTGCCGTACTTCTTTCTTAGGTAAACGACCCAGTTTACGCGCAATCTGTTTATATTTTAGGTAAGGATAAAGAGGATAAGTTTCCAGGCTTTTCAAGCTATCCTTAAACTTGGTAATCTGCCCACTTACCAGTTGCTTTGAGGCTATTTGATAATCGAGCCGTTGTTTCTCAAACAGTTCATGGCTAATTGCCTGGCTTGAGCTTGAAAAAAGCATTAATTGCCATGTCAACATTGCTAGCGTAAGCGAGGCCTTCAAAATAAGCGCGTTCGAGAATGGGCTGAGGGTAGATTAGTTATGGGCTGAATATTAGTCATTACTACGAGTTTATCCCTATTATTAACCTGTCTACTATCTACTAATAAGTAGGCCGGTAATGCTTGATCCTGGCTATTGAAAATAATGCTATGAGCCTTAAGTAATGTAGCAGATAAAATAAGAAAATGACTTATTTCAGGCGATTATTGTCAAAATAAATTATCGCTAATAATAGAAAATGTCCGCGATGCTGATACCGAACATCAAGCTGCAATCATCAGTGTGACGACAACAATAATCGCGATAGGTATATAGTGTTCAAAAGCGCCGTTGCCATTGTCATGAATTGTAGTGAAGTAAATGGATAATATGCTGATTAGCGCAACCATGGTAGCAAGCCACGAGGTATAAACGTATAGGCCAATGCCAGTCGTTCCCAGCAAAACGACCAGCTCTTTCCAGTTTATGCTGCGAAAGAATGAAACTAAGTTAAAGGGTTCTGACGGCATGATCTCCAGTGCAGGTGCGAGTATTTCCAGCTTAGCAATAATCAGCCCGTTTTCTAGGATATAGTAACCAACATCAATGCGACCGCAGAGAAGTTCTTCGGCTTTTTTTTCCGCATCCTCAATCTTTTCAAAACGACACTCCAACAATTTTCTCTCTATCTCTTTTTGTTGCTCTTGCTTATATCGCTCTATTTCGTCAGGGTCAGGCAAACAACCACCCCCTTCATTCTCTATGTCAGGTAAAAAAAAATAGGAGTTTATGTATAGTGTTTTATTTTCAAACAACCACTCAGGCAGTTCTCGGTTAAAAGACGGCTTATATTTTAACAATGAGAATTCAGACATGATATTCAGCACCTTGTTAAACGTTTTATTTGCTATTATTTTCTTTAAACCATGACGGCAAGCTAGGATTTAGTTTTTGCCAGAATACCCCATGATAATATGGCTTTCTTGTTTCGAGTACGACTAGAACTACCGTTATCAACATCGCGAATATAAATGAAATAAATATAGGAATGATGTTTAATTGCAATGAAAGCGTACACAGAATAATGAAGCTTGAGGCCCAAATTAACTCAGGTACACGAGACATTCTTGTGATATTACAGAATAAGAAGTAGTGTGAAACGATAATACCGATAATGTAGCTGAATACTTTATCAACTTCATAAAAATGAATTATGCCAACAATCGCCAATAGAATTACTATGCAATCAATTAGCGACAACCTGAACCCGGGTTTAAACAAAGGCAACTGTGTTGTGAGCAAACGAATCTCCTCAACTGGTCAGAATGACCTTTAAATTTTTAATGCACTAAGAAAATCATTTAACGTATTTTCTTCAAACCTTGAAAAAGAATCGTAACCTCTAGAGCACTCGACGATTTCATGCAGTAATAATTCTGTCTGTTCAAGAGGAACAAGGCGCTCCATATAATAAACCCGATCATAAGTCTTGGTATTTATTTCCCGATCTAGTTTCAGCGAAATTGGATTTTCATCAACATCCAGGAGATCTAGACAAATTGAACCACCGTCTAATAAGGCCATACATCGCAGGTAAGTGAAAGGTGCATTAATTTTCATATCTCCCCCTAAGTCCGAACTACAATCTAATGACTATCTACTATTAGTGACTTTATCCATACAGAAACATAACGGTATCAGAAACGACTATTCCCTTAAACCTCATCAAGCTTCAGAGTCAAAACCTGTTTTATTTTCTCAGCCGTCAACGCCGGATTTTCTTGCATAAAGCAGTGCCCTCCCGGCATTTCAATAAAATCATATTGATCATTTTTCTTTCTTAGTTTCGGTATCGCCTTATGAATAAAGCCATACGTTTTGTCTCCATACAACATAGTCATCGGCCGTTTAACGCCTTGAATTGCGGGCCACAAGCGACTGACATAGCCCGAAAAAACAGCAGACTCTATTCGCCCAGGACATTTAAGTTGCAGCGCACCGTCTTCTTCCTTTGACAATGCATGCGACAAATAGGCTTGTAGGCATTCATCTTTCCAGCCTTTGAAAATGCCTCTTTGATGAAAGTAGTCCCACGCCAGCGTTTCGCTCTCCCATCTTTCAGTGCGTACCTTTGCTTGCTTGGCTAAGGGCATCACACGCTTCGACAAACCCACTGCCGCCATAAACGACATGGTTTTAGCCACGTTAGGCGAGCTGTACACTGGGTCCAGTAAAATGCCGACATCGAACATATTTTGATCTTTTGAAATCATTAAGGTCGACATGACCGCCCCATAACTATGACCCATCGCAATTTTGGGTACATCGCCAAACATCGGCGAAAAATGTCGCCATACCCGGGCGAAATTCCCCGCACTTTTATTCCAGCCAGGATATTTTTCACCTGGATCACTATCCCCATGCCCCTGCCCGTCACTAATGAATAGGTCATAATCATCGATTAAGTAAGACAGCAGCACTTCAAAGGTTAAACCGCTGAAACCGTTACCATGAATAAAGTGAATGACAGGTTTACCGGAGGGAATTGAATGAAGACCACGTACAGTAAAACCTGCAGGAAGCTTATACTCCCATGCTTGAAGACCTTGAAGAATACTCAATGTTAATTCCTTCTTTTGCCAAATTTCTCAGAGTAATACTCGGAAATACCCGATCCCGTAATATATGTATAAACCGAAGCGTCACGAAGGCATCGAACCAAACATGAAAGGCATTGATGAAACTCGCTTTATCTTTTTTAGTCGCTAAGTGTCTATACTGTTTTTTAAAATTCAATGCCTCTAGCACTGCAATCACATGCACCACTTCAGCAGACTCCATCTTAAAGCTTAATCGTTGAATAAACAGATCATAGGACGCAATAGAGTGTTCAACACTCGCAACAACCGATAGTAATTTTTTTAGCATAGAAAATACCTTGGGATGATAATACCGATACTCTTCTTCTGGGTTTTCCATCGCCTTTATTTTACAAATGGACGGGCCTGTACCAAACGGTACTCGTTGACTTGGTCGACCGGCGATTAAAAGCACTGGCTCACTTAAACTCCTTACCGTTCCTACTTTTGCCAGCTTATTCAAAAAGTAAAAGTCTTCAGCACCAGACCGTTTAGGTATCCCTCTAACTTGTACGTAAGCAAGCGGAGTCACCGCAATCAATGAACCAATAGTATGAAATGCATAAGGAGAGCCTGCATGCTTAAGTTGAGAAACATAATAACGCAGGTAAAACTCATACAAATCCATCGCTTGCTGATAGCCCTCTTCGGCGACATGCTGATACTCATAGATAGCGACTGACTCTTTTTCACAAGGCTCGTCTATGTCGAAATATGATAAAGGCAAGGTAACATCAGCATCACAACTATGTATCCACGACACCTGCTCAGTGCTGCTTAACCATTGCTGACAAGTGAGTTTAATAGCTAAATCCATCCCCAATTTTCTGGCTAAACCGACGCCTTGCTTGAGGGGGATTTGTCTTTCAGGAGAGCATCTATCCAGAATATATAGGTGGATATTTTCATTCATTTGCACACTATATAAACTGTCATTAATCGCTGTCATAGCCAGTTTTTGGGTAAAATACTGTTTAGCGGAGACTGTTCTTTCACGCGCAAGAAACAAAGACTCATGTTCCCCTTCTATCCATTCAGGCGTGTTAAACACCCAAATCATGGTGATCGCTTTTGATGTTTTATGATTCAGAAAATGTTGTAGCTTGTCGATGGGCTCATCAAAAATGGGTAATACAAAAAAAGCATCAGAAGGGAAATATTCAATTACCGGCAGACACTGAATCTCAGGCTCGGCATATAAAGACAGGTACTTCTTAATATTTTTCAGCTCTGCTTTACGACCATTCAACAGCAGTCACCACTTAGGGTTGGTCAGCTCAAAAAGTTTCGCTTTATGCTCAGCAAGCTCTTGTTCATTTAGAGGAGTGGCGGCTAACTTACCCCAAACAGGTGCAGGCCAAACAGCATCAGCTTCGAAACGTACTACATGATGTATATGTAACTGGCTAACAACATTACCCAGGGCAGCAACATTGAGTTTATCGCCAGAATAGACCGCCATCAATACTTTGCTTAGATGAACCGACTCGGCATCTAGTTGTTGACGCTGAACTGGATCCAAGTGATACAACTCTGTTGCGCCAGATACCTTAGGCACAAGAATCACCCATGGAAATTGAGTGTCATTCACCAACAGGACCTCACAAAGAGGCCATGCTGTTAGATGAATAGTATCCTTTTCTAATCGTGAATCGAGTTTAAACATGATGATAGTGCCTGAATGGAAAGTAGGTCGTAGCGAGGTTGGTCAAGGTGCGTAAGATTGGCGCTACAAGATATAGGCGTTTAGTTATTCTAAACAACTGTATCTTGTGGTGACAAGATTGTGCGCGTGGGGCAACCGCAGTAGACATGACTTTCCGTTCAGGCACTATATCAATCATCCCTTTTGACGCTCTTGCCAAACAGCTTCCCAATCCAAGGCAGACTTCACAATCACCCCAAGATCATCATAATCAGGCTCCCAGCCTAATACGCGCTTTATTTTGGCATTATTAGCCATCAAGGCATCCGGATCGCCCGGCCTTCGCTCGACATTTTCAGCAGGAAAGTCTTTTCCTGAATGCTCTTTCACCGCATCAATCACTTCTTGAACAGTGAAACCACGGCCGTAACCACAGTTTAAGATATCTGACTCACCACCTTTCGACATGTAATCTAGCGCCATCACATGTGCTTTGGCTAAATCATCCACGTGGATGTAATCACGAATACAGGTACCGTCACGCGTCTCGTAATCAGTTCCAAAGATCATCATACCTTCGCGAGCTCCGGTGACACATTCACAAGCCACCTTAATAAGATGCGTTGCTTCAGGTGTTGCTTGACCGAGACGACTTTCAATATCAGCACCAGCGACATTAAAATAGCGTAGGATTACATGCTTCAAACCGGATGCAAATGATAAGTCACGAATCATTTGTTCGCTCATCATTTTTGATGCGCCATAAGGGTTGATCGGTAATAAGGGCATATCCTCTGCTAATACTTTTTCATCCGGCATGCCATATACGGCAGCTGTTGACGAAAATACCATATAGGGAGTTTTATGTTTTTCGATGACACCGAGAAGATTTAAGGTATTGCGGGTATTGTTACGGTAATACTTAAGTGGGTTTTCGACCGATTCCGGCACAACAATATTGGCTGCAAAATGTAGTACGGCCTCAAAATTATGCTCAGTGAAAACACTGTCTAACTTATCAAAATCGCCAACGTCACCAATGACCAGCTCACCCGATGTAACAGCCCACTCGTAACCTGTAGAAAGGTTATCATAAACAACAATATCATGACCTGCCGCCCCTAGCTGCTTAACAACATGACTACCTATATACCCTGCACCACCCGTCACTAATACTTTCATTCGTCCTGAGTTCCTTTATTTTTGTTCCCAACAAGCCCTGCATTGACTTGTGCTTTAATCTGCTTTTTTTGCTTTCGCCTAAATGCAAAAAAGTCACTAAGTAGTTGACTACATTCTTCAGCGAGTATCCCTCCAGCATAGCGTATTTCTGTATTCATGGAAGGGTGATCAAATAAGTTATTTTGACTTACAACAGCTCCCGCTTTGGATTCCGTCGCCCCAAACACTACTCGCGCTACCCGCGAATGAATCAATGCCCCAGCACACATGGTACAGGGCTCTATGGTGACATAGAGTGTAGCGCCGGGTAATCGATAATTCTTTTCTGTTTGAGCCGCTGCACGTAAGGCATTTACTTCAGCGTGCGCACTCGGGTCGCAATTCCCTATTGGCCGATTCCAGGCTTCGCCTAAGACAATACCGTCTCGAACAACAACAGCACCAACGGGCACCTCACCTTCTTCGCCCGCTTTTTTGGCAAGACTTAAGGCATGTCGCATCCATATCTCATCTTCGATATTAAGCTGTTCTAGTTCAACTACGTTCTTGCTTTGTATTCCCACTAGGTTAGCACTCTAATGATTTATTCCCATTCAATAGTTGCTGGCGGCTTCGATGAAACATCATAAGCAACGCGTGATATTCCTGAAATCTCATTGATAATTCGACCTGAAACCAATTCCAGAAAATCATAGGGTAAATGCGCCCAGCGTGCGGTCATAAAGTCGATGGTCTCGACCGCACGTAAGGTCACGACATATTCATATCTACGCGCATCTCCTACGACGCCCACTGACTTAACGGGCAAGAATACTGCAAATGCCTGACTAGTCTTATGATATAAATCTGCTCGGTATAGCTCTTCAATGAAGATGGCATCAGCTTCTCGTAATATATCCGCATACTCTTTTTTCACTTCACCTAAAATCCGCACACCTAGACCAGGGCCAGGAAAAGGATGTCGGTATACCATGTCGTAGGGTAAACCCAATTCCAGGCCTATTTTTCGCACTTCATCTTTAAATAATTCACGAAGAGGCTCAACCAGCTTTAACTTCATATCATCAGGTAAGCCACCGACATTATGATGTGACTTGATCACGTGCGCTTTACCCGTTTTAGACGCAGCAGATTCGATCACATCAGGGTAAATAGTGCCCTGAGCAAGCCATTTGACGTTGTCGATCTTTAAGGATTCTTCGTCAAACACTTCAATGAACGCATTACCAATTACTTTACGTTTCTGCTCCGGATCTGAAACCCCTTTCAATTGAGATAAAAACATCTCCTCTTTATCTGCCCGAATCACCTTAACGCCCATATTTTCGGCAAACATTTTCATTACTTGGTCGCCTTCATTCAGACGTAGCAAGCCATTATCAACAAAAACACAGGTCAACTGATCACCAATGGCCTTATGTAACATCGCAGCAACCACTGAGGAATCTACACCACCTGACAAGCCTAATAGAACATGATCGCTGCCGACCTGTTCACGTATGGTATTAATCGCATCTTCTACAATTTGGCTAGGCGTCCATAACGCATCACATTGCGCAATTTTGATCACGAAATGCTCTAATATTCTCATTCCTTGCAATGTATGCGTCACTTCGGGGTGAAACTGCACACCATACAAATTCTTTTCAGCATGATACATTCCCGCTATCGGGCAAGACTCAGTTGAAGCTAATAAATCAAAACCTTCTGGCATCGTGACGACTTTATCGCCATGACTCATCCAAACATCTAATAATGGTTTACCATCTTCATCGGTATGATCTTGAATACCCTCCAACAACTGCGAACTGCCACAGGTATTTACTTGCGCATAACCAAACTCATGCACATCAGACCCCTGCACTTTTCCACCTAACTGCTCTGCCATTGTCTGCATGCCATAGCAAATACCCAAAACAGGTATTCCTAGGTCAAAAACAGAGCTAGGTGCGCGCGGAGTATCAGCACCCGTTACTGATTCAGGTCCACCCGCTAGAATAATCGCTTTAGGTTGGTACTCTTTAATCTCATCGTCTGTCATATCAAACGCACGCACCTCACAAAACACACCAACTTCTCGAACCCGACGGGCAATGAGCTGAGTATATTGAGAGCCAAAATCAAGGATCAGAATGCGGTGAGCGTGAATATTTTGTAGGGTAGACATGAATAACGTTTAAACCTCTTAAAAACACAAAACGGGGCGCTGTGGTTATAAGCTCGCCCCGTACAATTTAATTCAATAGTAACAGCCTTAACTTACACGATAGTTAGGTGCTTCTTTGGTAATGGTGACATCATGTACATGACTTTCTTTCATGCCCGCTGAAGTGATGCGTATAAAGCTTGGTTTACTTCGCATTTCTTCAATATCGGCACTTCCGGTATAGCCCATACTGGAGCGTAGACCACCCATTAACTGGTGGATAATAGCTGTCATTGGTCCTTTACAAGCTACGCGACCTTCGATCCCTTCAGGTACGAGTTTATCAACACCTGATTTAATATCTTGAAAGTAGCGATCGCTCGAACCCTGCGTTTGACCCATAGCACCGATTGAACCCATTCCCCGGTAAGCTTTATAACTACGCCCCTGAAATAGTTCAATTTCGCCAGGTGCCTCATCGGTTCCGGCAAGTAAACTGCCAATCATAATGCTATGTGCGCCAGCTGCAATCGCTTTGGCAATATCACCAGAAAACCGGATACCACCATCTGCAATCACCGGTATCCCTCTATCTGCAAGCGCTGTAGCTACATTTGCTACAGCCGATATTTGAGGTACGCCTATGCCAGCAACAATCCGTGTAGTACAAATTGACCCAGGACCTATACCCACTTTAACCGCATCTGCACCTGCATCTGCCAAAGCAATCGCGGCTTCTGCTGTTGCAATATTGCCACCAATCACTTGTACATCAGGGTAGGTTTCTTTTGTCCATCTGACACGATCAATTACGCCTTTTGAGTGGCCATGTGCAGTATCGACAACCAACACATCGACACCCGCTTTAACGAGTGCGTCGATTCTTTCTTCTGTTCCTGCACCGGTTCCAACGGCTGCACCAACACGTAATTGGCCATACTCATCTTTACTCGCGTTTGGAAAATCCTTAGATTTTTGAATATCTTTTACAGTCACCAATCCGACTAGCTCAAAGTCATCATTCACCACCAATATTTTTTCAATACGGTGCTTATGCAACAAATCTTTGATCACTTCAGAGGTTTCACCCTCTTTCACTGTTACCAGCTTATCTTTAGGCGTCATGATAGTAGATACAAGCGTATCTAAGCGGCTTTCGAAACGAATGTCTCGACCGGTCACAATACCTATCAATTCTTTGCCATCAACGACCGGCAAACCGGAGATCTTATTCGCGGCTGTTAACTCAAGCACTTCTCGAACAGTCGTTTTAGAGGTGACCGTAATGGGGTCTTTTACCACACCACTTTCAAACTTCTTAACGGCACGTACCGTGGAAGCCTGTTGATCAATGGTCATGTTTTTATGAATAATACCAATGCCACCTTCTTGTGCCATTGCAATGGCAAGTGGTGCTTCTGTCACCGTATCCATTGCAGCAGAAAGTAAAGGCGTATTAAGGGTAATTGAACGAGTTAAGCGTGTTTTAAGCGAAACTTCGTTAGGGAGTATTTCTGAATAACCTGGAAGTAATAGCACATCATCAAACGTCAGTGCTTCTTGGGCAATTCGCAACATATGAGCCAACCTTCTATGTCGAGATAAAGCGCGCCATTATACTGCTTTTGGGCATGTCAGTAAAACCTTAATTGTAAATACCTCACAAGAACTTTAAACTCACTCAAAAGAACAGCACAAATCGCCCCCCAGAAGTAAAGAGAACCGCCACGTCAAATGATTGATAATACTAACATCGAGTTCAAAAAATCAACTAAAGCTATATCTGTCAGTGACTTAAATAGACAAGTCAAAAGAATGCTGGAAGTTAGTTATGGGCAAGTTTGGGTGTCAGGTGAAATTTCAGGATTATCCAAGCCTCGATCAGGTCATTGGTATTTCACTCTAAAAGATGACAAAGCGCAAATACGCTGCGCAATGTTTAAAGGATTCAACCAGAGATTAAAGTTCCAACCTCAAGAAGGCGACCTCATAATTTTGAGGGGAAAGGTCAGCCTTTACGAAGGTAGGGGCGAATATCAACTCATTGTGGAGTCGATAGAACCTGCTGGATTAGGCCAACTTCAAGCCGCCTTCGACGCACTTAAATTGAAATTATCATTAGAGGGCTTGTTTGACCCCTCGACTAAAAAAGCCATACCCCAAATCCCTCATAAGGTTGCCGTTATAACCTCCCCTACAGGCGCAGTGATTCATGACATTATATCGGTTACCCAAAGACGCTACCCTGCTCTTGAAATCATTGTCATTCCCGTTACTGTTCAAGGAGAACAAGCAGCTAAGGAAATTTGTCTCGCGATTGAAACCGTAAACAAACACAATTTAGCCGATGTTGTAATTGTCGGCAGAGGTGGCGGTTCTTTGGAAGACTTATGGTCGTTCAACGAAGAAAGTGTTGCCCGCGCAATATTCAAAAGCCAGCTACCTATCATCAGCGCTGTTGGGCATGAAGTTGATTTTACCATTGCCGACATGGTTGCCGATTATCGTGCCCCCACCCCCTCCGCAGCAGCAGAAAAGGTCACGCCTGACCAAAATGATCTAATGCAACAGCTTGATCAGATACAAAGACGATTAGATTTCTTAGTTCAAAATAAAATTCAAAAGTGCCTGAATCTATTGCAATCAAACTCAAACAGACTTAAACACCCTGGAGAGTCACTATTAGACAAGAAACAAAAGCTTGAGGCATATAATAGAAGGTTGGCGCTTGCTATAGATAATAAGCTTCTCTTATCGCGCCAAGAACTGGAACTGCAAATGCAGGCCTTCTTCAATTTAAAACCCTCACTTCAGCTGCAACAATCATTACAAAACATTGAGTCCCTAGCCCTCCGGTTAAGGCAAAGTCAAATTAAGCAATTAGAAACGTATCAACACCGCTTAGCTCTTTGCGCTCAAACGCTTCATACTGCCAGCCCCTTAGCCACACTTGGAAGAGGCTATGCGATTATTAAGTCCGAGAAAAACAAAGTTCTTACTAGTAGCAAAACACTTCAAGCGGGCGACCGGGCGAGTGCCACACTAAAAGATGGCGTCATACATTTCACCATTGACCAAAGCATTCCAGAACTCGAACTCTGATAGCCCTTAGAGCAACTCTTGACCTTTTAAGCCAAACACTAAAGACTTAATGCCTGTATCAAAACATCAATATTATATTTGAACATAGCAATGTAGGTTGGAGCAGTTTCTCTGGAGAGCGCGCCGGAAATCAGTGCCCCACCCAGTTCAACACCGGTTTCCTTCGTTACAATTTCTATTAAACGCCCGTTTACGACGTTTTCAGTAAAAATCGCTTGAATATTATACTGTTTAATCTTACGAACCACTGCCACTATTTGAGCCGCTGAAGCCTCTGACTCAGTACTCAAACCCTGGAGACTATGTATCTTAAAGCCATAATCTCTAGCAAGATATTCAAAAGCATTGTGCGGCATCACAATATGCTTTTCGCCCTTCAAGCTGCCAATCCTTTCTTTAATTGAACGATCTAGCGCGTCTAAGCTCAAAAGATAACTTTGCGCATTCAGTTGATATATTGCTTCATTTTTAGGGTCGACCTTCTGTAAAGCCTGCATAATATTAACGACATATTGCTTTGCTTCAATCAAGCTATGCCAGGCATGAGGGTCATATAAAACCTCATGACCATGATCATCATGATGCAACTCGTGCCCTTGTTGATTGACCTCAATCAAAGACACACCTGAACTAGCCACTAACAAGTGACCAGAATAACCAGCAGCAGAAATTAAACGTTCAACCCACCCCTCTAGACCTAAACCATTTATTAACAGTAAATCAGCATTAGCTAACTTTCTGACAGCATGTGGCGAAGGGTGAAAAACGTGGGAGTCTTCATCCCAACCAACAAGCGAGTAAACTTCCACCAGGTCTCCGCCAACTTGGCTTACCAAGTCGGCCAGCACGCTGAAACTTGCGACAACTTGAACCGGACGAGAACCTTCATTTGTATCCGCTAACACCCCAGATGCCTCAGAGGAAAAGGCACCCGCAGAAGCCAACATAAATGTGATTACTAAAAAATACTTACCCACTTAATTACCCACTAAAAAAACCAAACGCTCATTATATTGATTTTTCCCCTCTTGTCAGAAAATCTTCTTAATAAAAAAAAGACCGCAAGCATAATTTAAATAATCACTTGCAAAACGCAACATACATTAGCAATAAAAAACGCTACAATCGTGAAACAATAAAATGAAAAGGTTTTTAGTTTAGTGCTTCAATACATCATTAACGTTAAATACACCCTGCTTTGCATTATATGCACCTTATTGATAACTGCCTGTGGTGGAGGTGGAGGTGGAGGTGGAGGTGGAGAAAGTAACTCTAAAAAATCCACATCCGACTCTGACCCCACGCTTAGTAGCATTTCCGTCAGTAGCTTTTCAGCGCACTTAAAAGTAGGCGAAACCCAACAATTAATTGCGACTAGCCTTTTAACAGACGACAGCTCAGAAGATATTTCAAACCAAGTTACTTGGAGCTCTTCAGAAATAAGTATTGCCACTGTCTCTGGATCAGGGTTAGTAACATCGATATCTGCAGGCATCGCCACCATCACGGCAAGCTTTGACGGCATTCAAGGCAGCACACAAGGAACAATGATTGCGCTTGAGAGTTTAGCCATCACCCCCATTAACAGTCTCGAAATTGCTAACTCCCTACAACTCGCTGTTACCGGCACATATACTGATGACAGCACTGAAGACTTCTCATCTCTTGCAATTTGGTCTTCCTCTGACACAGATAGATTAACAGTCTCTGACACCGGTTTGATCTCAACAATTGTAGCTGGCACCGTGACAGTGTCTGCCAGTTATGAAGATACTACAGCAACTATCGACGCGAACATTATTCCACCAGAAGTTTCAGCCCTTAGTTCAATTTCTGTCACTAGCTTACCAACAAGCATGAAAACCGGTGAGACCCGACAATTGAGTGCCACAGGTCTCTATACCAACGGAGACAGCATTGATCTAACCAACAGTGTTGAATGGTTATCATCAAACTCATCAGCAGCGACGGTTGACCCATCAGGATTAGTCACCTTTATTGCAATTGGCTCGGTCACCATCACTGCAACTTCTGCTGGGATAGAAGAAGCTACATCTAGTGATATTATTGCCTTAACCAGCCTCTTTGTTAGTGAATTTTCAGACACCTTAATAACAGGCGCCACTGAACAATTCTCTGTGACTGCTACCTATTCAGACTCAAGCTCTGAAGATCTTAGCAATACCGCAACGTGGTCATCCTCCGATACCGACGTAGCCAGCATTTCTTCTTCCGGACTACTAACCACTATTACCTCGGGCAGTGTGAGCATCACCGCAAGCTTTGGTAGTTTTTCCGATACCGCATCAGGCAACGTCATTACACTCACTGGCCTAACTATCAGCGATTTTTCTGGCACCCTAATAACAGGTGCCACTGAACAATTTTCAGCCACCGCTACTTACTCTGACTCAAGCACTGAAGATCTTACTAATACTGCCACTTGGTTATCTTCTGACCCAAGCGTTGCCAGCATCTCCTCTTCAGGCCTACTAACAACCATTTCCTCCGGCAGCGTGAACATCACCGCAAGCTTTGCCGGTTTTTCCGACAGTGCTTCAGGCAACGTCATCACACGCACCGACCTAACTATCAGCAATTTCTCAGGCACCCTAAAAACAGGTGCTACTGAACAATTCTCAGCGATCGCTACTTATTCTGACTCAAGTACTGAAGACCTGAGCAATTCAGCAACGTGGTCATCTTCTGATTCAGGCATTGCCAGCATTTCTACTTCTGGACTACTAACAACCCTTTCAGCCGGTAGCGTAAATATTACCGCAAGCTTTGGCGGCCTTTCCGACAGTGCTTCAGGCAATGTCATTGCACTCACCACTCTGACTGTCAACGATTTTTCTGGCACTCTAAAAACAGGCGTGACTGAACAATTTTCAGCGACCGCCACTTATTCTGATTCAAGTACTGAAGATCTTACTAATACTGCTAGTTGGTCATCTTCTGATACTGACATTGCCAGCATCTCCTCTTCAGGACTATTAACAACCCTTTCAGCCGGAAGCGTGAATATTACCGCAAGTTTTGGCGGCTTTTCAGACACCGCTCCAGGCAGTATCATTACCCTGAACAGCATTACCATTAACGCCTTATCACATAATCTGAAAATTGGTGAGAGCGAACAGTTAGTCGCAACCGGAACATACTCAGACAGCTCGACTGAAAACCTAAGCTCTAATGTAACTTGGTTGTCTTCGGACTCAAATATCGCAAGCCTATCAAGCACAGGATTACTGACATCAGTTGCCATTGGAACGGTCGTACTCTCTGCGTCAAACAGTGAGTTTGAAGGCTTACTCAACGCAACAATGATCGACCTCTCCAGCATTAGTATTTCACCACCCTCAAGCACCTTAGCTAAAAGTACCTCTCAACAATTCATCGCTACAGGCATTTATTCAGACGATACTTCCCAAGACTTAAGCTCATTAGTCAATTGGGTAACAGGGGATAACGATTTAGCAACGACATCGAATACCGGTCTATTAAGGGCAGTGTCAGACGGGGCTACCACCATCACCGCAAGCCTTAATAGTACATCTGGCAGCGCGAATGTAACGGTCACAACAGTAACTCTTCAGGATATTGAAATTTCTGCACCTAACGCCATCCCTGCCAACACGTCTGAACAAATAATGGCAACCGGTATCTATAGCGACGATAGCACCCAAGATCTCACCAACCAAGTAAGCTGGAGTACGCATAATAGCGCTATCGCAACCATTCAGAGCGCCTCAGGTTTAGCAACTTTTATCAAAAAGGGTACTGTATTAATATATGCATCATTAGATGACATAACGACTCAATCAAGCATTACGGTTAGCGACGCTAACATCACCAGCATCGTAATTACGCCCAGCAACATATCCCTTGCTAACGGCACAACAGAAAACGTCAGCATCGTGGCAATTTTTTCAGATAACAGTCATCTTGATATCTCAAGTCAAGCCGAGTGGAGTAGTAACGATAATACAATAGCCGATATTGAAGACTTCACTTCGAACGTTTCTGCTAATGCTATTGGCTCAACAATTATCACCGCCAGTTTCTCTGGCCAAACGGCAACTCTAAATACCACTGTGACGAGCGCCATATTAACAAGTTTTGATATTTCACCCATAACCACAACAATTCCAGCAGGTTTAAGCCAACAATTTACAGCAAATGGTCTTTATTCTGATGGTTCCATTCAAGACCTTACTTCCCAAGTAACCTGGACATCCAACAATGACACGCTAGCATCCATTGGAAACAGCTCTATTGATCACGGCCTTGCCCAAAGCACTTCTGCTGGCACGGTAACAATAAGTGCCATATTAGGTGATATAAATCAGTCAACATCTCTTATCGTTGAAAATATTACCCTTAGCTCAATTGAACTAAGTCCGCCAAACCAATCTTTAGCGATTGGCCTAACAAGTCAGGTTAATGCCTATGGGCATTACTCAGACGGCTCTATTATTGAAATTAATGACTTAGTCTCCTGGTCAAGCGCGCTATCCAGCATAGCCTCTTTTTCTGCCAGCCAACCGGGTAAAGTAACACCGCTCACTGAAGGTGAAACAATAATCAATGCCGAACTTGATGGAATAACAGCGTTAGGTGAAATCACCGTAACAGCAGCCACCCTTCAATCAATAGACATCAACGCCAATTCATCCTCACTTCCCAGCGGCTATGAGCAAACCCTGACTGCGACAGGTACTTTTTCTGATGCTTCAACCTCAGACATAAGCAAACTAGTCACTTGGCAAAGTAGTGACCCATCAGTCCTTTCAATTGATAACTCCATTACTTCATTTGGCTTAACCAGAGGCATCTCAGCTGGTATCTCAACAGTCAGCGCAAACTTCAATAATATATCGACAAGTACTGATATAACCATCACCAGCGCAACGCTTAGTACCATTACCATATCCCTTACTCAAACTAGCCTTAATGATAAAGCCCAAACTACAGCGACGGCCCTTGCCTCTTATTCAGATGACAGCTCAGACGATATCACCCAGCAAGTTATTTGGGGGTCAAGCAACTCGAATATTGCATCAATACAAAATACAGCACCAAATGGAGGCCTTATTACTGGTCACTCTGCAGGCACCGCCAGTATTTCAGCCTCGCTAAATGGTGTGACCGCTGATAGTATCAATATTGAAATAACTGAAAACCCGAACACTCCTATCTCCCTTCAATTAAGTGTCACGCCCTTTGTCATATTGGCGAATGGACTTGATACATCTAACATAGAGGCAACAGTTCTACCTGCTGATGATAGCGGAACCATTGCAGACGGTACCCAGGTTGTGTTTACCATTACTGAAGGCGACACTATAACCATTCAATCAAATACGACCGTTAATGGTGTGACCAGTATAGAAACCACTTCAAGCCACGAAGGCTTAATTATCGTTGAAGCCAGCATAGAAGAGAACAATACAAGCAATATTGCCGGACTTTTTAGCACCAATAACTTAGCCAGTGTACTATCAACCTCCAGAGGGACCATCAGCGCCACTTTCTCAGAAGGCGTTCTTGCTAAAGACAGCAGACTTATCTTAATTATGCGCAACATCACCAATCGAGTCTTTTCTATTCAGCAAGTAGAAGCCTCATATGGAGCAGAGAATGCCAGAACAGAATTTCCTGGTTCACCTTATACAGCATTAAACATTATAAGCGACGGCACATTGTCTGAAGGAGAAACCACTATTTTTGTATATGATTTAGATACCGATATAGAGGCTTCTTTATTCCATATTATTTACTCACTTACTGATGTGAGTTCAGGCACCTTGTTTGAAAAGCATATTGATTATAACTTTGAGTAAAAGAACTGTTTTCAATATGTATAAATTAGTACTACCGACCCCATGAGCGCGCCCTCATTGCTTATCCAAGAAGTAGAAACCAACCTTGCCTCATATAGCGACTACGCCTGTCGCGTATTCCACGGACGAGGCCACGCCTTCCCTCAGTACGAACATATCAATATTGAATGGTATCCACCTTACTTATTTGTACAAAATCACCAAGAAACCCTTTCAGACCCAATAAAAGCCGAACTTCTTTCCTTGTTTGAACAACATACCGATATTCAAGCAATATTGATTCAAAATAGAAGCTGGCCTGAACTTACAACCGAAATACTGACCGAAAGAAGTAAAACAACATTGCCATTAACCCTATGGTCTAAACTTAATAACGATATCAGCTGCCAGGTTACTTTAGGTAAAAACAGGAATACAGGCGTCTTTCTGGATATGAGAGCTGGTTGGAAGTGGGTTCAAGAAAATAGCCAAGGCAAAAATGTACTAAACCTTTTTTCCTATAGCAGCGTATTTTCTCTTTTCTCCTTAGATGGTGGAGCATCTAAGGTTATAAATATGGACATGTCAGCGGGTGCATTGAAAACGGCTCAAAGAAACCATAACCATAATCCAATTGGAAACGGAAAAGCAGCCTTCTATAAACGAGACATATTAAAATCCGCCTCTCAATACTCTAAAATGGGCCCCTATCAGCTTATTATTATTGACCCCCCTCCGTACCAAAAAAATTCTTTTAGCGGCTGGAAAGACTACCAAAAACTACTACTTCGATGTGAAAAATGCCTAAGTGCTGAAGGGAAAATACTTGCCTGCCTGAACAACCCTCAAGTAACGAAAGATGATTTCTTAAGTAAATTGAAAGATATTTTTTCCTCAGCGAATCAATTCGAATCAATAGAGTCATCAAAGGAAATAAAAGAAGTTGATAACAGTAAAGGCTTAAAAATTATTTCAATTCATTTCAGTTCCACACAAACCGAGACAAACAACTAATTTTCTTCTGTCACATCAATATCATAAGAAAGATTACGCTCTCCAGCCCCGGCTCTCGGCTTAACAGTAGCCGTAAAACCAATGTAAACGCTCTCCCCTTTGCCAGGAGATGGCAACCCAGTTACTGGAAACGTAGTATACAACCTACCTTTATAGACAACGGTGAAATGAGTTAAGGATATATCGCTATCAACGTTATTATCAGTAACATTAATGCGAATAGTTCGATCTGTATCACTAGAGATAAAATACTGACCAGACAATGATTGACCACTCATTACATTAGCAGTCGTCCGTCCGTCCAATTGATTATTACTTGTTAGTACAATTTTAGATTTAGAACTCGACATTAAGGCTGAAGGTAATTCAGCCCTTTGCCGCTCTTCGATAGTCACTTGCGCTGTTGAGTGCGGAGCAGTGAATACTAAAAAAACAGCTACTACTATAAATAGAAGTGCAGTCATTAAGTGTCGATTTGGTGTTATTGCCATGTTGTTTCTTTGGTAAAATTTCGTCCTAAACCAGAAATTCTCTCTCTGGCGTCACTTTAACGCCCAAATACCTTAAAGTAGGCGCTGTATCCTTTTATGATTGCCACAACACAAGACAGCTCAATTTGGGCAGTATACAGTAAAATTTAGCCACAAACAGATTCAATCAGCCACATTTTGTGGCCTACATCATACTTTTATAGAAACTTGTGCTGACGTTAGCGTTCATTTTTCATGATTCTAAAATGTATTTTCCTGCAACATTAGAACTTACCGTAACCTGCAACAATATAAATCTTGTTGTTTGTAACACCCCTTACAACCCATGAGTACAGAGACACACAACCTTTAACGTTTGTCACAAAGCGATACAAAATAGGCCAAAATTCGGACTGGCAAACTCAATTTCTTAGCTATCGTGAATTTATAAGCATTTGAAATGAAGATATTTAAATGCGCTCATCCAAGATCAGCTCTTTATTAAAGAGCAATTGTAAGATGAAACGCTATTAGCCAAAAGCCAATAAAAATAGCAAAAAAACCACTTAAGTTATTATTTGATTAAACGGGAATACTATCTATGAAAACTTTATCACTTAAAAATATTACTAAGAAATCAGCAATTGCAGCAACACTACTTACAGGTCTATCTGCAGGTACTGCATTTGCAGATACCTTTAAT
>Ga0105350_10000715_pt1 | contig 22036 bp, 20 predicted proteins | sample EN1Hudsemesocosm_FD_83506 | JGI IMG/M metagenome (GOLD analysis project Ga0105350, IMG submission 83506) | Methane-oxidizing microbial communities from mesocosms in the Hudson Canyon - EN1E Hudson Canyon | ecosystem: Environmental > Aquatic > Marine > Cold seeps | place: Hudson Canyon... | reverse complement strand
GGTGGCGTCAAGTAGAAGTCTCCGGTCGGATCGGCGTGCTTGGCGATGATGCTGGGCATCCCCGACAACCGGTCCGCCTCATCGCTGTCGAGGGCCACGTACAGCTGGGTGTGTAGTGCGTAGTCGACATCCAGACCAACCAGCGGTGTGTCGCCGTGCCCCGAGAAGGCCCCGGTGGCCAGCAGCGCCCGGTCGGCGCTGATCGGACCGACGTCGGTACCGACCTCGACGCAGTGGTCGGAGACGGTGACCGACCCGACCAGGGCGTCTACCACGGTCGCGCTGGCCCCGACAGCGGCTAGCACCTCAGCGCGTACGTGGGCCCGCGGGTCCACGTAGCCGGCGGGCGCAGGCTCGTACATGGTGTCCAGGCCCTCCGCAAGGGACAGGTACGACATGGCCGCCATGGCCTCGGCCGCCGGGCGACGGCTGCACCCCAGGTCGAACCTCTCGTCGGCGAGGGCCAGGAGGTCTACTCCCTCCGACGCCTCCACCCACAGGTGGCCGGTTCCGACCGTGCAGTTGATGCCGGTACGGGCCGTCAGCATCTCGAACTGTTCAACCGATCGCTGCGCCAGCCATGCGCGGAGCGGGTCCGGGTCGATCGTGCGACAGACGCGGGCGATGTCGTGGTGGCTGGCGAACACGCCGGTGTGGTTGCGATGGTCGGACGGCTCCGGCTGGCCGATGAGGACCACATCACAACCAGCGTCGGCCAGCCGCCGGGCAGCCGAACTTCCGAGCATGCCGCACCCGACCACGGCGACGTCGTAGCGGTGGCCGCCCATCAACTGGAGATGCCCGACGACTGGATGATCAGTCCTCGCCGGGTGGCCTCACCTCGGCGAACATGTTCCAGACGAGGAAGACAACGGCCACGGTGGCCGCCAGTGCGCTGGTGAGGAGACCCAGGCTCCGGATGAACTCGCCGCCGGACAGCCACTCCCGCCACAGCACGGCCGCGGAGAAGCCGGCTGCGAACCACGCCAGACGGCTACCCATGCGGATCATCGCGATCGTCACGATGGCCGTGAGGATCACCAACTGCCCCTCGCCGACCTGGATACCCCGCAGCGTCCGCCCGTCATCGACAGCCCACGGCATGAACGCCGAGAAAACGATGACGGCGGCGGCCACCTCCGCAATGCGGAGGCGCACCGCCGCCCTCATCTAACTACTTTCCTAGTGACTGCTACTCGCCGGAGCTAGCAGCAGGTACCGCCACCACCGACGACGTTCACCGCGATGATGACGAACACGATGCACAGAACTGACAGGATCAGCATCCCATGCTCGTAGCTCTTCTTATGGGTGTGGTTCTCCTGGAACTCGATCTGCTTGCCGGCCATCTCACTCACCTCCCATCGGTGCACTCGGTGCAGCATCCCGTGCGGCCAACCGAGCGGCCGCGTGGTTGAGGTTCTTGTCCTCGTTCCTGATGATGTGAATCATGCTCAACAGGAACGTTGCGATACCAAGGCCCGTGAGCAGGAAGATAATGCTCTCGTTGTCGGCAAAGGTAAAGATGGCACCGTTCGCTTCAAGTGCCTCCGCCCAATCGGCGTAGGGAAAACTATCCATGACGTTTCACACTCCTTTTCATACTGAACTGTCAATGTCGTTCGCTTCTGCCTCACGCAGGGCCCTGGACTTGCGGGTCGCCCAGATGCCCGCAGCCAGAACGACTGCGTACATCAGTGCAATGGCCCCGATGAGTTCCAGCACCGATCAGCCTCGGATCACCTGGCTGGCGGCCCTCACGAGTACCGGCGCCGCCGGTACCTCTGTGCCGTCGGCCTCCACAATGATCTCGTCGGTGGCAGCGAAGTCCGGGTAGAAGTCCGTGCCGAACTCAGCGAGGTCGATCCCCTCGAGCTCCACCTCAAGCGGAACCCGCAAGAGGTTCCCCTTCTTCAGCAGCCACGAGATGATGTAGCCAGATAGGAACGCCAATGCGATGAAGGTGGCGATGCCGACCAGTTGTCCCAAGATGGTGACCCGGACGTTGCCCGAGAATCCACCGGTGGGATAACCGCTGGCGAAGATGCCCATGAAGAGCACGCCCAGCATTCCGGTCCAGCCGTGGACGGCAACCGCCCCGACCGCATCGTCGACCCGCATCTTCGTCTCCTGCCAGGTGCCGATCCACACGGCGAACGCCGCACCGGCGAACGCCAGCAAGTAGGTAAGCGACGGGGCGTAGACGTCAGCACCTGACGACACTGCGATCACGCCGGCGAGACCGCCCGAGAGGGTCCAGAACGGATCCCCCTTGGAGCAGATGTAGCCACTCATGAAGCCAGCGGCGAAGGCGATGGTGATGGTGTAGGTGATGGCACCCAACGTGGTCGGGTTGTAGTAGATGGTGTTCCAGCCCGGAGCCTCACCGGGTAGCACCGCCAGACACGCCGCGTAGAAGGCGTAGAAGGCCGTGAAGATGATCATGAGGCCCATGAGGGTCATGTGGAGGTTGTGGGGCTTGAACGCCCGTGTACCTCCAGAGTCGTCGTACTTCCCGACCCGCGGACCCAGGTTGAACAGGACACCCAGGGCAAATAGCCCGGCTACGCCGTGCACCACACCGGAGGCGGCGAAGTCGTGGAATCCGAAGTGGACGGTAAGCCAACCGTGCCAGCTCCAACCCCACGCGGCGGCGAGGATCCAGACGAACGCACCGAGGAACACGGCGAGCACCAGGTACGCGGAGACGCGGATGCGCTCGATGCAGGCACCAGACATGATCGAACCGGTGGTCCAGGAGAACAGCAGGAACGCCGCCCAGAAGACGGCCATGACGTGGTCACCGATGTTGGGACCCGACATCTCGGCCCATGGGAGAACCATGGTGCACTCCCCGCCGTGGATGGCGTCGCCGATCGTCGGGATGAATCCCTGCGACATGCAGAAGTACGTCCACCAGCCGGCGTAGTAGAAGGCGGGTGTGACCACGGCGATGGTCATGATGTTCTTGATCGCCGTGGACATGACGTTCTTCCGGCGGCTGACGCCGGCCTCGTAACTCATGAAGCCCACATGGAGGAACCACATGAAGACCACGGTGACGAAGTAGTAATTCTCAATAAAGATGTCATCGCCCATCATCGTGCATGCACCCCCTCACCAGGATTAAGCAAAGATATTTTCATGACGGTGTATCCCCCTTTTGTGTCAGAACCAGACCAGCCTGTGCCCTGAATCAGCGAGCATCAACTCTCTTATCAGGACCACCAGTACTGTTACAAACGTCACATTAGCAGCGACCAATCGCCCACGCTAGGAAATCTCTGTCCCATGAGGAAAGTCCTGATGGCGGGATGGAGAACTGATCAATGTCACGCGATCAGGGATTGTGGTGGACTTCCAGCACCATGCCGGTGTCGGCGTGGATCTCCACAGCCGTACGGCGCTCGAAGCCACCGTCTTCGCCCTTGGCCTCAATCCAGAACGTGACTCCCCAGACCCCCGTCGGAGGGAAGCCCTTCCGACCCAGTTCGGTATTGGTGAACTCGGGTACGAAGTCGATCTGCTCACGGGCGATCCGTACAGCCTCGTCGGCGGCGATGCCCGTCCCGCCCAGGCACCCACCCAGGTACCCAATGACGAGGACCAGCATCACGACCAGAAAGATCTGGGCCGCTCTAGACCAATTCCTAAACAGGTTCATCGATCCTGCCTTTCCCGGTAGACAACCCAGAGCCGCAGAGCCAGGTAGCCCAGCACGTGTGTCATGCCCACCACCGAGATCCACCAGAAGGCGAGCCGACGGTCGAAGTCCTGCTGGCGGGCCTCCCACCACGTGAGTCCCAGGGCGGCTACCAGCAACAGGAACAGGACGGTGCTCTGCTGTGCACCCATCAACCAGAGGATCCCCATCTCGTCTCCCTACTCGGCAGCCGGGAAGACCTTGACCGACAAGAACCGGACTGGTAGGTCGACGAGCCTGACGGGGCCGTGGGCCACCTCACCGTGTATCTGGATCGTGTCGCCCGTCTCGAGCAGGTAGTTCCTGGGTCCGTACCCGTACTCCATGCTGCCGTCCAGGATGTGGAGGAACTCAACGCCCTCGTGCTGGAACAGCGGAAACACGTCGTCGGCCGACTCCAGGGTGACCATCATCGGCTCGATGATCCTGGTCCTTCCGCGAAGCGATCCGAGGTCCTCGTAGACGTGGCCGGGGCGGCTGCCCTCGTGGAGGATCTCCATGCGCTCACCGGCCCTCACGATCACAACGTCGTGTTCCTCGTCCAGACCGCGGAAGAAGGCAGTGATCGGTACGCCGGCGGCGTGGGCCAGACGCGTGAGCGTGGAGAGGCTCGGCGATGTCTGGCCGTGCTCGATCTTGGACACCATGCCGAGGGAGATCTCGGCGACCTCGGCGAACTGCGCCATGGTCAGGCCGAGGGTGCGACGTGCATCACGGACACGCTCGCCGACCACCCGACAGACGTCGTCCGACGAGAACGAGGATGAGGATGAGCTCACTGCCTGATCGTCCACTGTCGCCACTGGTGCTCCCTCCCTCGAATCCGATCAACGGGACCAGCAGCACAGGACCCTAAGGCCGCGCACGGACCCGGCCGATGCCTCCGATGGTACCTACTCTTCCGGCCCGGTAGCGATCCAACCCCTCGGGGTGGACATCCGAATGCCGGATCACCGGGCTCGAGCCGTGGGGTCCGGGCCCACCCACGGCGAAGCTCCCATCCGCAGACGACGCACTCCTAGGCTGCAGCGGATGCCGGATGTGGTGGTGGTCGGAGCGGGGGTACTGGGCGCGTCGATCGCCCTCGAAATGCAGCGGTCTGGCCGGTCCGTCACCGTCGTGGACAAGGGCGTGGCAGTGGGAGGCGGATCCACGGGCTCCAGTTCAGCCGTGGTCAGGTACAACTTCTCCACGCTCGCCGGGGTGATCTCGGCCTGGGAGTCCGCCCACCGTTGGTGGTCCTGGGCCGACCACCTGGACGTCCCCGAGGGGATCGGCCCCCTCGCCACCTTCCACCGACGCCCGATGCTCTTCCTCGAACCAGCGGGATTCGACAGGGCGCACATGGTCGGGCTCCTGGAGGACGTCGGCGTCGAATGGGAGGTTCTGGACCGGGAGGTCCTGGCCCAACGGTTCCCCCAACTCGACACCCGAACCTTCTTCCCCCCGTGCCGGCCTGACGAGGCGAGGTTCTTCGACGATCCCGGCGAACTCCTCGACTGCGTCGTGACCCCCGACGCCGGCTTCATCGATGACCCCCAACTGGCCGCCGCGAACCTGATGGACGCTGCCCTGCTGCACGGATCCGTACTCCGCCTCCGGACCCAGGTAGTCGGGCTGGCCACAGTCGGCGGGCGGCTGGCGGGCGTGCGACTGGCGGACGGTTCCACCATCAGCGCCCCGGTGGTGGTGAACGCTGCGGGCCCCTGGAGTTCGGAGCTCAACCGGCTGGCCGGAGTCACCGCCGAGATGGCTGTACCCACCCGGCCCTTGCGCCAGGAAGTCCACGTGGTTCCGAGCCCAGATGGCTTCAGCATGGACGACGGCGGCGTCATGGTGGCCGACATGGACCTCGGCTACTACAGCCGCCCCCAGCCGGGAGGCACCCTGCTGGTGGGCGGCGTGGAGCCGGACTGCGACCCACTCGAGTGGCTGGAGGATCCGGACGAGGCATCACCCACCCCGACGGTGGAGTGCTTCGAAGCCCAGGTCTGGCGACTGGCCCGCCGCCTTCCCGACCTGGCCGTGCCCCACCGTCCGACCGGGCTAGCCGGGGTCTACGACGTCACGCCCGACTGGCTCCCCATCTACGACCGGTCCTCGCTGGATGGCTTCTACCTGGCCATCGGCACGTCGGGCAACCAGTTCAAGAACGCCCCGCTGATCGGCCAGGTGATGCTGGACCTCGTGGACGCCTGCGAGGCAGGCCACGACCATGACGCTGACCCCGTGACGACGGACTGCCACCACATCGGACGAACCCTCAACCTCGGGACGTTCTCGCGCCTCCGGACCGGTGTGGTCACCAGCGGTACGGTCCTGGGCTGAGGCGACGACTGACCTGCGTGTCTGCGAGGCTCGACCAATGGACCCCGTCGACCGCACAGCCCGGTTCCCAGTCGGCGCGGTGGTGACACTCGAGGCCCTGACCGGCGACGTGCACCCGTGCCTGGCCCGGCTCCGGACCGCTGAACCGGTCTCGTGGCTGCCGGCCATCGGCGGCTGGCTGGTGACCGGGAGGGACCCCGCCCTGGCCGTCCTACGCGACGCTGATTCCTTCACCGTGGACGACCCCCGCTTCTCGACTGCCCGGGTGGTGGGGCCGAGCATGCTTTCCACCGACGGCGCCGACCACGCACGCCACCGGACTCCGTTCGCCGGAGCTTTCAAGCATGCCGTCGTGATGGACGGGTTCGAGGCCTGGACGGCCATCGAGGCACGGCGCCTGCTGGCCGGGCACCTGGCCGTCGGCCGCTGTGACCTGAGGCCGGCGCTGGCCGCCCCTCTGGCCGTGGGGGTGATCGCCCGGGCGCTGAACCTGGAGGAGGCCGACCCCGATCGGGTACTGGGGTGGTACCGAGCGATCGTCGCCGGTGTCGAGGGAGTGAACGCCGGCCGCGAGGTGGGCGACGGCACCCGTCGGGCCGTGGCCGACCTGCGCAGGGCCGTGGACCGCACCGTCCGCGACTCCGCCGGCTCGCTGCTGGCCGAGGTGGCCGAGGAAGGCTCCTTGACGGCGGACGAGCTCTTCTCGAACACTGCCGTGCTCATGTTCGGAGCCATCGAGACATCAGAGGGGATGACGGCGAACGCCCTCGCCCACCTGATCGGTGATCCGTCCCAGCTTGCAGCGGTGGCCAACGACCGGAGCCTCGTACCCGACGCTGTGGAGGAGTCTCTCCGGATGGAGCCGGCGGCCACCCTGGTGGACCGCTACGCCACCCGTGAGGTCGATCTGCTGGAAGCGCGGATCGGTGTCGGTGACCTGGTGACGGTGTCCCTGGCCGGCGCCAACCGGGATCCGGTCGTGTTCAATGATCCCGACCGGTTCGACGTGAGGCGCCCAAACCTCCACCTGCAACTGGCCTTCGTGAAGGGCCCGCACGTGTGCCTGGGCCTGCACCTGGCCAGGCTCCAGACGATCGCCGCAGTCGATGCCGTCCTGGACCTCCTGCCCGGCGTCAGGCTGGATGACGACTTCGAACCGGCCCGTGGGCTGGTGTTCCGGAAGCCGGCGGCAGTGCCCGTCGCCTGGGGCCCGTCTGAAGGCTGACATGCACACCGGACCGGGACCTCGCACGGAGGCAACGACCTCCGCGGGCCGAAAGCCGGCGTGATGGGAACATCGGGCGTTGACTCGGGCGATGGGTCATGCGTGCTGGAGGTTCGTGTCACTCCAATTGGTGCCAGGTAAGGAGTCTGTTAGCGCTCCTCCTCGCACTTCGTGGATCCCTCCAGGGAGAGCCGGAACGCCCGAACCGTAGCGGTCCGGTCACAGGCCCTACGGTGGCGGCATGGCCCATGCCGAACGGCTGGCCGGAAGAGGAGCGAGACCATGGGCGCCGACGGCACCTGGAACATGACCATGAAGACCCCTATGGGCGAACAGGCGGGAACCCTCACGCTGGCCACCGAAGACGGCACCCTCACCGGTTCGATGGGCGGCCCCCAGGGGTCGCTGGAACTGGAGGACGGCACGGTCGACGGTGACAGCCTGTCGTGGACTGTCAACATGACTTCGCCAATGCCCGTAAAGATTGAGGCCACGGCCACCGTCGACGGCGACACAATCAGCGGCGAGGCCAAGTTGGGTGCTTTCGGGACTGGGACGTTCAGCGGCACCCGGACCTGACGAACTCACCGTCTGGCCGAGCCGCCCTACCCCCAGCAAGGTCAGGTCCGGTCAGGTCCGCCGGCGAGTGGCTCCGGCCCACCAGTCACCCGGCTTGAGGCGTAGGCCAAATCCCAACCGCCCGTTCAGCCAGAGCATCAGCCCACGTAGGCGGGTGGCCGCCAGACGACGGCCAATCCGGTGGCGTCGCTTCGTGAAGTCCTTGTTGTACGGACAGACCCGGATGCAGATCATGCAGTCGCTGGCGATCTGGCCCCAATAGGAGAAGCACTTCTCACCGTCGACCGACCACTTGCGCACGCCACCGATGGACGACCGGTTTAGTTTCACCGAGACCGGGCCAGCTGCCGGGATCGCCTTTGGTGGGCAGGCATCCGTGCAACGTCGACACCCCTCGCAGAAGGCGGTGACTCCGAACTCGATCGGTGCATCGTGGGCTACCGGGGCATCGGTGAAGATCTTCCCGAATCGGACCCGAGGCCCGAACTCTGGTGTGATCACCAGGCCGTGCCTGCCGTACTCGCCGAGCCCGGCCTGGATTGCCAGGGGTATCACCAGCGCCGAGTCGTTGAGGCTGGGAACCGCCTTGTAGCCGAGGTTGCGAAGCCACTGAGCCGTGGCCAGCAGCACGAGGACGTCCTTCGAGTACCCCAGCCCGGTCGCCGCTCCGGACAGCGCCGACGGCACGGTGTCGACCAGGTCGTGGTCCATGGCCTGACCGACGACGATGACGCTGGTCAGGCCATCGGGCAGGTCGACCGGACGGCCCTCATCGGCGTGCCTGGCATACCTCTCCGTGTAGACCCACCGTTCGTCGTGGGCACAGATCCCGACGAGATCGGCTCCGAAGGTCCTGGCCACCTGCTTCACGGTCGCCGCCGCCTCGGCGGGCGTACCGAGGTCGAGCTGGTCTTCCGGACCGTCGCGCAGTTGCGTGAGCGGGCTCAGAAAGCCGTCGCGTAGGTCGTCCCCGTCGTGCATCTCGGCAAAGACGTCGACCACCTGCCAGGCGGCATTCCGGATCGCATAGTCCCGTTGCCCGAATCCGGCGGCGTTGCGCCACTCGGTGAGCGGCTCACGGTACGACCGGAAGAACCGCCGGGCCTCGTCGGTGGCTATCTCTGGGTCCCAGAAGGACCGGTTAAAGACGTCGTCGACCTGGCTGAAGCGTTCGAAGTCGAGGAGGACCTCCCACGACGGCCCTCGGGGAAGATCGCTGGACAGGTCGCTTCCCGTGGCGGTCACGCCGGGTTCCAGAGACCCTCGGCGATCAGGTCGGCTTGGACCTCGATGATGCCATCACGCAACACGTCGACCATCCAGTCGATCTGCTCGACGCTCAGCACCAGCGGTGGCGACAGTACGTTCTGATGGGCGATCGGCCGCACGATGAGGCCGCGCTTCTCACACGCCTCAGCGACGCGGTCCCCCACGTGCACCGATGGATCGAAGAGTTCCTTCGTCTCCTTGTCGGCCACGTTCTCCACACAGTGCATGAAGTGGCTGCCCCGGACGTCACCCACGATTCCCAGGTCGGACAGGCTGGCAAGGCGCTCGGAGAAGTACGGGCCGACCCTGCGGACGTGCCCGCAGATGTCCTCCCGCTCGATGATCTCGATGTTGGCGAGCGCCGCGGCGCAACACACCGGATGGCCGGAGTACGTGAAACCGTGGGCGAACACCGATCCCTCGGCCTGCGGGACGCTGATGACGTCGTAGATCTCATCGGAGATGAGCGTGGCCGAAAGCGGTGCATAGGCCGACGTGAGGCCCTTGGCCGAGTTGATGATGTCAGGGACGATCCCGAACACGTCCTCCGAGGCGAAGAAGTGCCCGAGCCGTCCGAAGGCGGTCACCACTTCGTCGGCCACGAACAGGATCTGGAATTCGGTACAGAGGTCGCGCATGCCCTTCAGGTAGCCGGGGGGCGGTACCAGCACGCCGCCGGCGCCCATGATCGGCTCGGCGAAGAAGGCGGCGACGTTCTCCGGGCCCAGGGACTCGACCTTGGTGCGGAACTCGTCGAGCAGCAGGCCGGTGTACTCCTCGGGCGTGGTTCCATCTGGGCGCCGGTAGAGATCCGGGCCCGACACCCGCTGGATGAGCGGCTCGCCGATCACGTCGAAGCCGATGTGGTCGTAGTCGATGCCGGTCATCGACATCGCCAGGTAGGTGGAACCGTGGTAGCCGTTCTCACGGGTGATGATCATCTTCTTGTCGGGCATGCCCAACTGGTTGAAGTAGAAGTGGACGAGTCGCACCGTGGTGTCGTTGGCCATCGACCCGCCGGACCCGTAGATCACGTGGTTCAGTGGCCCTGGGGCGAGGCCGGCCAACTTGGCTGAGAGTTCGGCGACGGGAATCGTGGTGTGGTGGCCGAACGACGAGAAGTAGGTCATCTTCGTGGCCTGCTCCGCCATGGCCCGGCCGATCTCGGCCCGGCCGTAGCCGACGTTCACACACCACAGCCCACCGATCCCGTCCAGGTAACGGCGTCCGTCGCTGTCGAATATGTAGGCACCCTCGGACTCGGCGACGACCAGCGAGCCCTGCTCCTGGAAGGTGGAGAAGTCGGTCCACGGGTGGATGAAGTGGTCCTTGTCCTTCTGCCAGATGTCCTGCGTGTCGTACTGGTCGAAGCGGGCCGCCGCAGCGGCCTCGGCCTCGGACCCGACCGAGATCTCGTGTTCGATGGACATCGTCATCTCCTTCGTCGGCCCGTCTCTCGCCCCACCAATCGGGGTTCAGATCGTGCCATGGATTCCCGTTGATCACCCGCCTCGGCGGTCAGGACAGAATCGTCATCAGGTCGGACAGCGAGATGGTCACCATCCCGAGCATGGGCCGGCTACGAGTCCACCGGGCAGGTGAGGTCGACGCCCTCGCTGAGGGCGGCGTTGAACCCCGCCGGGCCGTCGGTGAATACGGCTACGTACCAGGTAGCGACCTCAGCCTCGTCCACTCCAGCCAGGAGACAGTCCTGGTCTTGGGGGACGCCTACGGACGTCAACTCGGCTCGCACCATCGCCACGAGATCCACGCAGTATGCGACGGGTTGCACGAGGGCCTGCGCATCCTCGACCGACATCCCGCCGGTGCTGGCGTCTGTCATCAGTTGTCCGGTTCTAGCGACCCCTTCGACACGCATCATGGTCACGATGGCGCACTCGGCCTGGCCCTCGGTCCAGTGCCGACCCAGCACGGGATGCACCGGGTAGTTGTCCATCCAACTGGCGTAGATAGCCATCTGCTGCTCGATGACCGCTGGGTCGGCTCCCCGCTCCATGAGGAGACCGGCTCGCTCCTCGGCAGCACCCCGTTCGATGCTCTCGCGCTCCATCAGCAACTTCACCAGCGCCTCGCGGACGCCTTCGATCACCTCGTCGACCTCCCCAGCGACGTCGAGTCCAGCCGCAGCCTGCAACGTGGTGGCGGGTACCGTCGCAGTGGGAACATCCGTCGTGCTGGTGGTCTGCACCTCGGGCTCGGATGAACCCCCGCACCCAGCCAGCAGAAGGCACGACAAGGCCAGCAGGGTGATTGCTCGGATCTGCACCGGCGCATTCTCGCAGCGCATTTGGGCGGAGCCCACGTGTCGAACCGGTCATCTCTCGGACGCGGGTGATTTTCGGAAACGGCACGTTGGGTCCCGGACGTTTTGAGGCAGGGGAAAACACGCTCTCCACCGGACCAGCGGGGTCTATGGTCCGCGTCGTGTCCGAGTTCCTGCCGCCGCCACCCCTGGACCTGGATGCACTACGTGCCGGTCGCCTGGCCCGACTTCGATCCACCATGGTCGACCACGGTCTCGATCTGTGCGTGCTGACCAACCCGGTGAACCTGCGGTATGCGGCCGACTACCGGGGCTTTCCCCTGTTCCAGGGCCATATTCCAACGACGTACCTGATGGTTCCGGTAGAGGGCCCGCTGGCGCTCTACGGCGGCTACTGCGGCCCACTCGACACCGTCAACGAAAGCCGTCCTGCCCATTCGGTGACAAGCTTCGATTCCGGGCTGGACCTGTCAGCGGTCGCGGTCGGGTTTGCCGACGACGTGGCCGGCTTCCTCGGCGAGGTCGGCCTGCCGGCGGACGCCGTGGTGGGCCTGGAACGCACGACGCCCAGCGGACATGCGGCCCTCAGCGACGCCGACCTCCACATCGTGGACTCCGACCCCGTCCTGGAACTGGCCAGGAGCCGGAAGTCGTCGCTGGAGATCGAAGCGTTGCGCTACTCGATCGACGTGGCTGAACTCGGGCTGGCGGAGATGGAGGCGGCACTGGTCCCCGGCATCAGCGAGAACCGGCTGTGGTCCATCCTCCACCAGGTCAACATCGCCCACGATGGCGACTGGATCGACGGACGGATGCTGTGTTCCGGCCCGAGGAGCAACCCGTGGTACCAGGAGGCGACCGGCCGGGCCATCCAGGTCGGTGACCTGGTGCCGTTCGACACCGACATGATCGGCCCGTTCGGGTACTGCGCCGATATCTCACGGACGTTCCTGTGCGGAGGGGTGCCACCCAGCGCTCAGCAGGTCTACCTATACGAGCGGGCCCGGGATGAGATCGAACACAACACGGCGCTCCTACGCGTCGGAGCATCCTTCAGGGAACTCTCCATGGCCGTGCTTCGCCAACCCGACGACATAGTCGCCCAGCGTTACGTCTGCGCCTTCCACGGTGTGGGCCTGAGCGACGAGTATCCGAAGATCCCCTATCCCGACGACTGGGACCGCATCGGCTACGACGGTGAGATCGAGGCTGGCCTGGTGCTGTCGGTCGAGAGCTACGTAGGTCCGCTGGGAGGCACCCAGGGCGTGAAGCTGGAGCAGATGGTCCAAGTCACACCTGACGGGGTGGAGGCGCTGTCCTCCTATCCCTTCTGGGAGTGAGGCCTGCCGATGCTGAGGCCCGACGAGTACGACCGCCACGACGCCGTCGGGCTGGCCGCGCTGGTGGCCAACGGCGAGGTGACGGCAGCCGAGGTGGCCGAGACGGCGATCGCACGGATAGAGGCGACGAAACAGCCTCTCAGCGGCGTGATCGCGACCTGCTTCGAGGATGCCCGTCACGAGGTGGAGGCCGGCCAGATGGTCGGTCCGCTGGTCGGCGTGCCGTTCCTGGTCAAGGACCTGAACACCTGGGTCCGGGGGATGGCGGCCACCAACGGCAGTCGTGCCCTCGCCGGCTTCGTGCCCGAGCACGACTCCGTGCTGGTAGGGCGCCTGAGGGCCGCCGGGCTGGTCCTCCTCGGGAAGACCAACACTCCTGAGTTCGGCCTGAACGTGTGCACGGCACCGGCGATGTTCGGGGTGACCCCAAACCCCTTTGATCCGACACGCAGTGCGGGAGGCTCGAGTGGCGGTTCAGCCGTTGCGGTGGCGATCGGTGTCGTGCCCGCAGCCCATGCCACCGACAGCGGAGGGTCGATCCGGATCCCGGCCTCTAACTGCGGGTTGTTCGGGCTGAAGCCCTCGCGGTCGCGTGTCCCGCTTGGTAACGACCAGCCCGAAGGCCTGGGCGGGCTGAGCGCCGGCCACGCCGTGACCCACAGCGTGCGCGACTCGGCGGTCCTTCTGGACGCCACCGCCGGGCCACTGCCCGGACACGCCGACGAGTTCAACGGATCCCCGGGATCGTTCGCCGAGGCCCTGGCCCACGCCATGCCCGAACTCCGCGTTGCGTTGTGGACAGACGGCCTGGCCGACGAGGCGGTGTCGGCGCAATGCGTCCGAGCCGCCGTCGACGCAGCGCACCTCAGCGAGACCGTCGGCTGCCGGGTGGAAGAGATGAGACCACCGGTCAAGGGCGCTGCGCTCCGCCATGCACTCGACGTGGTCTTCACCACGAACATCCGCCGGGTGGTGCACGCCGTGCTGGCCGACCGGCCGAACGCCCTGGCGGACGGGCTGCTGGAGCCGATCACCGTGGCGTGCTTCGAGGCCGGCGCCCGCCACGACGAATCCGACTACGAGGCGGCACTTGGACACATCCGGAGGGTGGCCCTGGACATGGAGGCGTTCTTCGAGCAGTTCGACCTGCTTCTCACCCCCACGCTGGCCGAACCGCCCATGGCACTCGGGGTGCTCGACATGCAGGCCGACGACTGGGACTCCTACTTCCGACGACTGCTGGATGCGATCCCGTTCACCCCGCTGTTCAACGTGACCGGCGGTCCGGCGGCGTCAGTGCCCCTCGGGTGGTCCGACGGCGGCCTGCCGATCGGGGTCCAGTTCGGCGCGGCGATGGGCGCCGAGGCCACGGTCCTGCGCCTGGCCCGTGAGCTGGAGTTGGCGAAGCCGTGGCATGACCGCAGCTGACCGGGTCGTAACCCTCTACGACGCGTTCTCGGAGGTACCTGGTGGCGGCAGCGTGGCCGGTGTGGTCGGGGCCGCCTCGGGACTCAGCACCCAGCGGATGCAGCAGGTCGCAGCCGAGGTGGGTGCGCCGGCCACCTGCTTTGTCACCGGGGTGGACTCCGGAGTGGATTCCAGGATGGTGGACGTCCGGTTCTTCTCCACGCTCACTGAGTACCCGATGTGTGGGCACGGGACCATCGCCGTGTTCACCTGGCTGGTCGAGGAGGGCCTGCTGGAGGTGGGCCCGAAAACCGTGTCGTGGACCCTTCGGACGCCCAGTGGCACGGCGGCCGTGGACGTGGTCGCACTGCCCGATGGGCGGCCGGAGGTCATGCTGGCCCTGGAGCCGACCGTTGACGGGCCCTGCACTGTCAGCGCCACCGAGGTGGCGCCACTCCTGGGCATCGGCGTCGGGGCGATCATCCAGCCGTTGGCCCTGGAGGCGGCGAGTGCCGACTTCACTCACCTGGTGGTCCGGGTCGACTCCCTGGCCGCCATCGAGGAAGTGGTGCCGGACCATGCGGCGGTTGCGGACCTGTGCCGCCGCATCGGCGCGGACACGCTGGCGGTGTTCACCACCGAGACCCTTGACCCGGGGGTGACCATTCGGTGCCGGGACTTCTGTCCGGCTGTGGGAACTCCCGAAGCCGCTGCCACAGGTACCACCAACCGTGCCCTGGCCTGCCACCTCGTGCGTCGCGGCCTGGTCGACTTCGGGACGGACGACCCGGTGGTGGTAGCGGCCCAGGGGGTGGAGATGGGTCGCCCCAGCGTCATACGGACCGAGGTCACCATGGTCGACGGGCTCCCTACCTGGCTCCGCGTGGGTGGGGTGGCCACCAGGTTCTCGGAGTCGACCGGGGTGATGGGCAGTCGGCGATGAAAAGCCCGGATCAACTCCCACCAGGACCCGCTCCCAACGGGCCAAACCAGCCTCACCGGTAGCCTTAACAACGAGGAAGACCGTTATCGGCAGTAACGCGCCACGTAACGCGCCTCCCTCGCCCTCGTAGAGGGTGGCGCGAAACCCCCACACCCCTGCTACCAAAGGGTTCTTGGGGTCACCTCGGTGAGGCTGGGAACGCGATTTGGGCCAATCGGGAACGCGCTTAGTCGGAAAGGTCAATGGCGATACGGCAGTGGTCGCTGGGACCCCATTCGTCCCGTCCGTTCAACGCCCGAACCGTCAGCGAGTCGGCTATCGATTCTGAGGCGAACACGAAGTCCAACTGCCGGTGGTCAGGACTACTGGCGCGACCACTCGCGTTTTGCCGTGACATCGTCCTGGCTTGGGTCGCGACCGTCAGGGAGTTGGATGGTGACGTCGTGGAGGGTTCCGGTGAAGGCGAAGGGTGCCGAGTACCGGGCCGAGACGGCCGATCCGTGGTCCTCGCCGACGCTGACGCCTGAGGAGGTGAACGTCATCAAGTACAGCGGAATGGTTTCCCGACCACACGCCTGCCCGTCGATCGACACCTCGGCCCAGCCGGCACTGCCGTCACGTTCGAGATGGACCGAGAGGGTGCAATCACCGGTGGGGACCTCGATGCTCGACTGGACGATGGTGTGATCGCCGAAAGCGTTGTAGTCGAAGACGAGTCGTTGATTCTGCACGAACAATGAGCAGCCGGAGTTCTCGTTGCCGGTCGCCAACAATGCCCCTTCATCGCCAGCCGCACTGGTGACCCGGGCCGTGATGTCGACCACGCTGTCGGTCAGCGACGCCGCCGTTCTCGTGGGGATCGGTGTCATGGGCGGCCGATAGGTGTAGCGGCGGTCCGACCGATGAACCGAATGATCGTCAAGGCGAGGGATGAACAGCTCGAGTCGGCGCTCGTCGAGGGGGAGCACGCCGTGGGTTTCTGCCTCTTGCCACCACAGGTCGATCAGCTCGGCCAGCCGGTCTGGCTCGGTGTCGGCGAGGTCATGGCATTCGGACGGGTCGGCCGTGAGGTCGAACAGCTCCCACGGTTCGGTGTCGAAGTCGGCACCGGGCAGGTGCCTCGTGACCGCCTTCCACCACACTCCGTCGCGCTCGACGATCAATGCCCGGTTGCCACCGAACTCGAAGTACTGCAACGTGTTGGTCGCCGGAGCGTCGGCATCGTCGAGCACCGAGGCGAACGAGTGCCCGGTCACCGGCATCTGCTCGATCCCGCGATGCGTGTCGGGGGCCGTGATGCCGAGGATCTCGTAGATGGTCGGCACGATGTCGGCCACGTAGGCGAACTGATTCCGCTTGGTTCCGGCAGCGTCGCCGAGGCCAGCCGGCCAGTGAACGACCATCGGCACATGCACGCCGCCCTCGTGGGTGAGCGTCTTGTACCAACGGAATGGCGAGTTGCCGCACTGGGCCCACCCCCACGGATAGTTTGTGTGACTGCTCGGCCCGCCTATGTCGTCGATCCGCTCGATTGCTTCGTCGGGTGACTCCTTGATGCCCTGGAAGTGCTTCATCTCGTGCATCGTGCCGGACGCCCCTCCCTCCTGGGAGGCGCCGTTGTCGGACAGGAGCACCAGAATCGTGTTGTCTAGTTCCCCCATGTCCCGGAGCCCATCGACGAACCGGCCGATCTGGTCGTCGGTGTGATCAAGGAACGCGGCGAACGCCTCCTGAAGCCTGCACGCGAGACGCTGCTGGTTCTCCCCCAAGTCATCCCAGGGCTCGACGCCGGGGTTGCGGGGCGCAAGGGTGGTATCGGGGTCGATCACGCCGAGCTCGATCTGGCGTTCGAACCAGCGCTGACGCACCAGGTCCCAGCCCTCGTCGTAGTGCCCGCGGTACTTGTCGAGGTACTTCTGCGGTGCTTGGTGCGGCGCGTGCGTCGCTCCGAAAGGCAGGTAGGCGAAGAAGGGGCGATCGGGGCGGAGCCCTTTGTTGTCGTTGATCATCTGAAGCAACTGGTCGACTAGGTCTTCGCTGAGGTGATAACCCTCCTCGGGCGTCGCCGGCGGATCGACATACGTGTTGTCGCGCACCAGCTCCGGGTTGAACTGGTCGGTCTCCCCGGGCAGGAACCCGTAGAAGCGTTCGAAACCGCGACCCAGCGGCCATTGGTCGAACGGCCCCGCCGCAGAGATGTGAGTGCCGGGCATCAGGTGCCACTTGCCTGCACACAACGTGGCATACCCCTCGTCGCGAAGGACCTCGGCGACCGTGGCCGCCGCGTTCGAGATGTGGCCGGCCGAATGTGGGAAACCTGTCACCCAGCCCGACAGGCCTCGCATTCCGACCGCATGCTGGGACCGACCGGTCAGCAGTGCCGCGCGTGTCGGCGAACACACCGGCGTCACGTGGAAGTTCGTGAACTGGACCCCACCGGCGGCCAGCGCATCGATGTTCGGAGTGTCGATATCGGACCCGTAGCAACCGAACTGCGCGAACCCGGTGTCGTCGAGCAACACGAACACGACGTTCGGTGCACCGTTTCCGGGGTGCGGCCGTTCCTCGAAATGCGGCTCGGAATCAGCCAACGTGCGCCCGATCGTTCCTTTGAAGTCTGTCATGTCTGCTCCTGGACCTCAGATGGTGATGGTGGTCAGGTCGTCGCCGATGATGACTTCTCCGGAGTAGTGCTCGGCGGCCCGAGCGACCCATTCCGGATACTGGTCGGGCGTCGGAGCGGGAACCATGTGGGTCAGGGCGAGCCGCTTGGCTCCCACTCGGGCTGCGGTCTGTGCGGCCTCGACGACTCCTGAGTGGTACTCGAGGATGTCTTGCGCCATTTCACCAGGGAGCAGCTCGATGATGTCGCGGCGCAGGACGGTCTGCACGTACACATCGGCGGCCGCGGCAAGCTCGTCGACGCCGTCGCACGGAATCGTGTCGCCGACCAGTGCCGCCGACGTTCCATCGTGTTCCAGACGGAACCCGATGGTCGGGCGGACCGGTGCGTGCATCGTCGCTGCGGTGGTGATGTTCACGTCGTCGATGCTGAACGCATCACCGGGCTCCAGCTCGGTGACCTCGACCTGCGGGCCATTCTTAAGCGGGTCGTGGTGCTCGATCCGGTAGCCGATGTCGTCCTCCAGGGCGTGGATCTGGCGCTCGACGAATCGCGCCGTACCGATTGGCCCGTAGATCTGCAGGACCTTGTCCTCTCGGGTTCTAATCCAGTGGGTGGTGATCACGTCGTTGAGCGCACAGATGTGGTCGCTGTGAAGGTGCGTGATCAGCACACCGCCAAGGAGGTCAGGCAGCGATCCGGCAGCCGCCATCCGCATCACGACACCTCGACCGGCGTCAACGAGGACGTGTGTGTCACCCGCTTTCACGAGGGTCGAGGGGCCTGCACGTTTGGGGTCCGGCAGCGGCGATCCTGTTCCGGTTAAGACGATTTCCATCAGTCGTGTGCGTTCTGTTGTCTGCGGGCCTGCGGGTGACGAAACGAGCGATTGAGTCAAAGAGGTTTCTCGCTGGATTGACCCTAGCAACTATTTGCATCTTCTATGAAATTACTTTATCGTTCCAACAGTTCCTGACCATCGAACCACCATTGGAAACGCCGTTCTCAACGGCATCCCCGTCGAGGTCACCCCCGCACCATCCAGCAACGCCGAGAGCCACCGAGAATCGGAGACGGTATAAACACCACCGAAGCAAGGCGCGTCGCGCTCGTTGCGAACACGAGCTTGTACATCGGCCCACCACTTGCCCGCGAGCTGGCGAAACGAGGCCATGACCTGGTCATCGGCGACCCTGAGCCAGGTCTGGTCGAAGAGCTCGAAAGTCTCGGCGCCACCGTCGCGGTCTCCCAAGGTGTCTGGGACCTCGCCGAACCCGACATCGCCGAGCGGCTCGTGCAGACCGGCCTCGATCAGTTCGGCCGCATCGACGCCGCCACCGCCTTCACCGGCGAGATCGTGACCGGTCGCTTCCTCCATTCGACCACGTCCGATCTCCACAAGCTCGAACGAGGATTGATCGACGCCCCCTATCAGTTCATGAAGGCCGTGCTCCCCTCGATGATCGAGCGCGGTGAGGGCCAGGTGCTGATGATCACCAGCTCGGCGGGCAACAAGGTCCTGCCGGCCGCACCCCTGTACTCCGCGCTGCGCGCCGGGGCGACCCATCTCGTGAGAAACGTGGCTACCGACGCTGCCCCCCACGGAGTTCAGGTCAATGCCCTCGGCACCAACTTCATGAACTTCGACGGTTTCATCGCCGCCAACAAGGCCGACACACCCGAGGGCCTCGCGAAGACGGTCGCCCGCGTGCCGATGGGCCGGCTGGGCAGCGTTGAGGAATGTGCCGCGCTGTGTTGCGCCTACCTCGACGGAACGTGTGGATTCGTCACCGGGCAGTTCGTCGCCCACGACGGAGGATGGTCCTGATGAGCGAACAGGAACAGAGAGAAATGCCGGCCGCCACGCCAGTGACACCCGGTGTGTGGCTGCTGCCGTCCCAAGGCAACGGGTTCGCGGTGGAGACCCCCGACGGTGTTATCGCGATCGACACCGGGCCCGGCGGCCGCAAGACCGACGACATGATCGCCGCCTTGCGCGCGGTCATCGACGCTCCCGTCATCGCGATCTGCTACTCGCACGGGCACTTCGGCTACAACTTCGGGGTCCCCCAGTGGCTCGACCACAACGCCGAACGCGGCGACGCTGCCCCTCGCCTGATCGCCCACCGCAACCTGCCGCTGCGCCACGCCCGGTACCGCGAGACCGACGGCTACCAAGCGACCCTCAACGAGATGCAGTTCCCCGGCATCTCGGCGATGTTCGATCCGGTCAGGATCGATCCGACCGAGACGTTCGACGACCACATGGTGCTCTGCGACTCGCCGCGCATCGAACTGCTGTGGGTCCCGTCCGAAACCGACGACGCGCTCGCAATGTGGCTCCCCGACACCCGCACGCTCTTCGCTGGGGCCTCGGTCCCGGCCGACTTCATCCCCAACGTCGGCACGCCCCAGCGCTCGCTCCGCCTAACCGGGCGTTGGGCCGACACGTTGGAGCGGCTGATCGAGCTGCGCCCCGAGGTGCTCGTGATCGAGTTCGGGCCGTTCGTCACCGGCGAAGATCGCATTGCCGAGCGGCTCACCACGACGGCACAGGCATTGCGGTGGCTCCGCCGCGAGGTGGTCGACCGTCTCAACCGGGGCATGAACGAGCGCGAGATCCTCGCCGACCTCGAGTACCCGCCGGAGGTGTTCGATCTTCCCTGGCTGACGCACGTCTACGGCAGCCCCGACTACATCGTGCGCGATCTCGTGCGTGAGGAGAGCGGCTGGTGGGACCGCAACCCGACGTCGCTGCATCCGGCCGCGCCGGCCGAGGTGGCCAGGGCGACGTTCGACGCCATCGCCTACCCGGACGCTGTGATAGCCCGGGCCGAGGCGTTGGCGGCCGACGGGAATCCGCAGCTGGCGATGCACGTCATCGACCTCGTGGCGCTGGGCCCCGACGACGAACCGGCCGTCATCAGGGCACGCGGGATCAAATCGGATCTCTGCCGCGCGCGATCGAAACAAGTCGAGCCGTACCCGAGCAAGGGCCTGTACAAGTCGAGCGCCACGCTGCTGCGGGAGGGCACCACTTCATGGGAGGGTGTGGCCAGGTGAGCGAGCAGCACATGGATGATCGGCAACCCAACCTGCTGTTCATCTACGCCGACCAACACCGCGCCGACGTCATGGGCTGCGCGGGCAACGACATCGTCGTGACACCGCACCTCGACCGATTGGCGTCCGAGGGCGTCCGCTTCGACCATGCCTGGACCGAAAGCCCGATCTGCCAGCCGGCACGCGCCTCGTCGCTGACCGGCCGCTACCCGAGCGACCACGGGGTGCTCGGAAACTTCGCCGGCAACTGCCAACCCGAATGGGACACCTTCCCTCGGCGCCTCCAGCAGGCCGGCTACACCACCGCCACGATCGGCAAGACCCACTTCGACGCCTGGCCGATGGGAGCCGAGCCCGGCACCCCCGCACCGACCGAGGAGTGGATCGGCAGTTTCGGTTTCGATCACGTCGTCGAGGAGTTCGACAGGTACGTCCACCTCTTCGACGTCGAGACCCCGTACATGCGGTTCCTGCGCGAGCACGATGCACTCGAGCCGTACCAGGAAGTGGTGCAGGCCAACTTCCGAGGCGGGGACGGACACTGGAAGGGCGTCACGTCACCGCTGCCCCAAGAGCTCGATCTCACCTGCTTCCTCGCCGACGAAGCGCAGCAGTGGATCGGCCGGCAACCGGGCGATCGGCCGTGGTTCCTGCAGTTGTCGTTCGTGCAACCCCACGTGCCACTCATGGGAGACCCGATCTGGGCCGACCACTACGCCAGCGCCCAGATCGAGCGCACGGCCCGTGCCGAACCAGAAGCGTTCACCGACGAGTGGGCAGCCCACCTGGGCTTTCTGCGCAAGCATTCGCACAGCGAGCTGCTGACCGACGAGTTCGTCCTGGCGGGCGCCCGCCAGTACTACGCGATGGTGTCGCTGATCGATCAACGCGTAGGCGGTCTGCTGGCCCAGTTGGAGAAACAGGGGCAGCTCGACAACACGTGGATCGTCTACTCGGCCGACCACGGCGAGATGCTCGGCGACCACGGGTTGATGGCCAAGATGAACTTCTACCGCTCCGCGGTGCGGGTGCCCCTGATCGTGAGGCCACCGTCGGGGACGACCGGCCGGGTCGAGACCGCGCCGGTTCAGGCCTTCGACATCGCGGCCACGATGCTCGACGCCGGATCCGCCGCAGCGCTCGACGGCGCGCCGTCGCGTTCGCTCGTGCCGTTCGTGACCGGCGACGGCGACACCGCCCGCGAACACGTGGCGAGCATGATCCGAATGCGACCCGGCCTGCCGACGTGGCAGGCGATCACCGACGGTCACT
>Ga0105350_10000706_pt1 | contig 22163 bp, 22 predicted proteins | sample EN1Hudsemesocosm_FD_83506 | JGI IMG/M metagenome (GOLD analysis project Ga0105350, IMG submission 83506) | Methane-oxidizing microbial communities from mesocosms in the Hudson Canyon - EN1E Hudson Canyon | ecosystem: Environmental > Aquatic > Marine > Cold seeps | place: Hudson Canyon... | reverse complement strand
ATTAATAATTCTTCTGCTTGTTGTTGTGCTTGTTTGGGATGAATACCGCCAATAATCAATGGAATGGCTACATTTTCTACGGCAGTAAATTCCGGCAAGAGATGGTGAAATTGATAGACAAACCCTAAGCTCTGGTTACGTAATTTACTCAAGGCATTAACGGATAAGTTATTGATATCCTGGCCATGAATTTTGACGCTACCGCTACTCGGTTCATCAAGGCCACCGAGTAAGTGCAATAAGGTACTTTTACCTGAACCTGAACTACCGACAATAGCAAGGCGATCACCTTTATCTACCGTTAAGTTAATATCAGTAAGAACATTGGTTTCTAAGTCACCATCAGAAAATCGCTTAGCTAAATGCTCACATTGGATAATGGCTGGTTTAGTCATAACGCAATGCCTCAGCTGGACGAATTTTAGACGCCCGCCATGATGGATAAATGGTTGATAATAAAGATAGAGCAAAGGCTGTTACACCAATCACTGTCACATCGTCCCACTGTAAATCTGAGGGTAAACTACTGATGTAATAGACATCAGCAGGTAAGAATTGATAGCCCAGAACCTGTTCTAAATTGGCAATAATTGTCTCGACATTAAGTGCTAATGCAACACCGCCACCGACCCCAATTAAGGTGCCAAAAATACCAATTAATGTCCCTTGGACCATGAATATTGTCATGATGTCCTTAGGTGTCATGCCTAGCGTTCTTAAAATCGCTATATCGGCTTGTTTATCAGTCACCATCATGATTAATGTTGAGACAATATTAAAAGCAGCTACGGCAACAATCAGTAATAAAATAACAAACATCACTGTTTTTTCTGTTTTCAGTGCACGGAAAAAGTTAGCGTGTTGATAGGTCCAGTCTGCAGCACGATAGCTTGCCGGTAACGTTGCAAGTAACTCACTCGTTATACGAGGTGCTTGGTAGACATCATCCAGTTTTAGGCGAAGTCCTGTTACTCTATTCGGGATACGAAAAAGTTTGGCAGCATCTTCTATATTCATTATTGCCAGCGCACTATCGTATTCATACATGCCAATTTCAAATACACCGACCACATTAAGTCGCTTTAATCTTGGCATGATACCGGCAGGTGTAGGGGTGACATGAGGTGTAATTAGCGTGACTTTATCGCCGGTAGCTACGCCCATTGTCATCGCTAAATCTTTACCAAGAATAACGCCAAAACTACCGGGTTGAAGTGCGTCAAATTGTCCTTGAATCACTTTGTCACTAATAGTGGAAACACGGCCTTCAAGATCAGGGTTAACACCTCGAATCAAACTACCCCGAACGCGACTGCCTTGACTGAGCATGGCTTGCCCTTCAACAAAGGGGGCTGAATCAACCAGATGTTCTGCACCATCAATCATTCCTTGCAATGATTGCCAGTCTTTCAGTGTGCCATTAGCCCCTGTAATAAAGGCATGAGATGTCATACCTAAAATGCGTTCACGGAGTTCTTTTTCAAAGCCATTCATCACCGATAGCACCACAATTAAGGCGGCAACACCCAGTGCAACACCTAACATAGAGGTAAGGGATATAAATGAAATGAAGTGGTCGCGGCGTTTGGCACGCGTGTAGCGCAGGCCGACAAAGACACTTAAAGGTGTGAACATGTTTAGGGGATCTTTTTATGTAATATTTATCCCCTTCAGAGCGAAGGGGATAAACAAAATTGTTTTATTTAGCGAAAACAGTTTTTGTGCCGCTTTCACTACCTAGTAATAAAACATCAGCAGGGCGCATAGCAAACAAACCATTAGTCACAACACCAACGATATTATTAAGTTCTTTCTCCATTGAAATCGCTTCCATAATATCCCAGCCGTGAACATCAAGAATCACGTTACTATTATCAGTGATAAATCCTTCACGATAAACAGGTTGGCCACCCATTTTAACGATTTCACGAGCAACATAGCTGCGCGACATTGGTACAACTTCAACAGGTAATGGGAACTTACCTAGGACGTCAACTAATTTGCTTTCATCAGCAATACAGACAAATTTATCACTTGCAGCTGCGATAATTTTTTCACGTGTTAATGCACCGCCACCGCCTTTAATAAGTTGTAGGTGGTGGTCTGCTTCATCAGCCCCATCAACATAAACGGCAATTTGACCAACAGAGTTTAAGTCAAAAACGGGAATGCCATGTTCTTCTAAACGTTTCGTTGAAACAATTGAGCTTGAAACAGCACCTTCGATGCGACCTTTGATTGTAGCTAATGCATCAATAAAGTGGTTTACCGTTGAACCTGTTCCAACACCGACGATACCATCAGTATCAATATGCTCTAGTGCGGCATAGGCGGCTTGTTTTTTCATCTCATCAGCATTCATTGTTTCTTCCTTCTATTTTTGGGTTTATATTTAATCACACTAATTATAGAGATAAATGACCTTCAATGGTAACGTAAGCACTATATTGATCCTTAAAGTTAAAGAAACTGAACTGTCATGCTGACTGAATATGTAGAAAAAATATTAAAAGCGCGGGTATATGATGTGGCCATCGAGACGCCACTTGATATGATGCCACGCTTGTCACAACGTTTAAATAATGCGCTTTGGTTAAAACGTGAAGACCTACAGCCCGTGTTTTCATTTAAGTTACGCGGTGCTTATAACCGAATGACGCACCTTACTGACCGCGAACGGCAACAAGGTGTTGTTGCAGCATCCGCGGGTAATCATGCTCAAGGTGTTGCGCTATCTGCAAAGAAAATGGGCATTTCAGCACTCATTGTTATGCCAAAAACAACACCTGCTATCAAAGTAGAAGCAGTTCAAGCGTTGGGCGCAGAGATTAAATTACATGGCAATAGTTATGATGATGCCTGTAGTTATGCTTTAGATATTGCTGAGCAACAAGGTCGAACATTTATCCATCCCTACGATGATCCTGAAGTGATCGCAGGGCAGGGTACGATAGCAATGGAAATAATGCATCAACACCCTGATCCTATTCATGCTGTATTTATCCCTGTTGGTGGTGGTGGCTTAATTGCTGGTATGGCGGCTTACATTAAAGCTTTTTGGCCTGAAATTAAAATTATAGGTGTTGAAGCAGAAGATTCCGCTTGTCTGAAAGTAGCTTTAGAAAAAAATGAGCGTGTTGTACTTGAGCAAGTGGGCTTATTTGCTGATGGTACGGCTGTACGTCAAATCGGTGAAGAGCCTTTCAGAATTGCACGTAAAACTGTTGATGAAGTAATAACCGTTGATAGTGATGAGTTATGTGCGGCAATCAATGATATTTTTGATGATACCCGTTCAATTGCAGAACCTTCTGGTGCCTTAGCTGTAGCCGGTGCAAAGAAATATATTGCCCGAGAAGACATAAGGGATGAACAACTTGTTGTCATTGATAGTGGGGCTAATATTAATTTTGATCGCCTTCGCCATGTTGCAGAGCGAGCAGAGCTAGGTGAGCGACGTGAAGTGCTTTTCTCAACGACGATTGATGAAAAACCGGGTAGTTTTCAACAATTCTGTCAGACACTGTCTGATAGAGGTATTACCGAGTTTAACTATCGTTATGCCGATAGTGCTGATGCACAGGTGTTTGTAGGTCTAAGACTTAATGGTGATGAAGAGCGCAAAGCTTTGTTTGCGAGTCTTGATCAAGCAGGCTATCAGTGGACTGACTTCAGTGATAATGAAATGGCTAAGCTTCATGTGCGTTATATGGTGGGTGGCCATGCACCACAAGTTGAAGACGAACGTTTATATCGATTTGAATTTCCAGAACGCCCTGGTGCTTTACTGCGTTTTTTGACGCGAATGGGTCAACGTTGGAATATTAGTTTATTTCATTATCGTAACCATGGTGCTGCTTATGGACGTGTGCTGGTGGGGGTTCAAGTGAGTAATGATGAACAAGATGATTTCCATCATTTTTTAAATGAGCTAGGTTATAACTATTGGCAGGAAACTGATAACCCTGCCTATCAATTGTTTTTGAAATAAGTGACTATTATTACGTCTTAGCGTAACAAAACCTAGATTAACACGTCATAAATTGATATGGGGGCAAAAACCTTTTAAGCTTGAAGATGTTGCAATATAAAACCTAGTTGGGGATGTTCTCACTAGACAAACACAAACAAGGATTGAGAGATGAATCATTTATCAGCCGAGTTCGCAGAGTTTTTAATGACCGCCATGCAAGTTCTAGCGGCATTATTTATCTTAGCAGTAGGTTTACTTGTATTGTGGGTGATTGTGACCTACGTCATTGATGTGACGCAGACTCAGCAAACGATTCGACGAAATTATCCTGTTATTGGCCGTTTTCGCTACTTGTTTGAACATATAGGTGAATTCTTTCGTCAATACTTCTTTGCAATGGATCGAGAAGAGTATCCCTTTAATCGAGCTCAACGTTCTTGGGCATATCGTGCAGCTAAAAATGTAGATAGTACCGTTGCTTTTGGCTCTACGGATAATATTAATGGTTCGGGCCGAGTCTTATTTGTTAACTGTGCCTTTCCTACGCTTGGCCAAGATGCCGTACCCGCTCAAGCTGTGACTATTGGCTCAGGGAGTAAACATCCTTATACAACATCATCAATCATTAATATCTCCGGTATGAGCTATGGAGCCTTATCTAAACCAGCGGTATTAGCTTTATCTGGCGGTGCTAAATTAGCAGGCTGCTGGATGAATACAGGAGAAGGGGGCTTATCGCCCTATCATCTTGAAGGTGGTGCCGATATTGTCTTTCAAATTGGTACAGCTAAAAATGGTGTCAGCGACCTAAATGGCATACTTGATGATGATAAATTAATAGAAATGGCTTCTCACTCACAAGTGAAAATGTTTGAGATAAAGATGAGTCAAGGTGCTAAACCGGGTAAAGGCGGGATCTTGCCTGGTGAGAAAGTAACTGAAGAAATAGCTAAGATTCGTGGTGTTGAAGCAGGAAAAGATGCCTACAGCCCAAATAGACATCCCGATATTAGTAGTTTCGATGACTTAATCGACATGATTAATCGGGTCAGAGATGTAACCGGCAAGCCAACAGGATTCAAAATGGTTGTGGGTGCACCGAGACAAATTGATGTTCTATTGAGTGCTATTGTGAAAAGAGGGGCTGATTATGCTCCCGATTTTATTACCATTGATGGTGCTGAAGGCGGCACTGGTGCCGCACCTATGCCATTGATAGATTCAGTAGGCATGTCTTTGCGAGAAAGCTTACCCATTCTTGTTGGTAAATTAAATCAATATGGCTTGCGAGAAAGAATCAAGGTGGTTGCCTCAGGAAAATTGGTGACTCCTGGATCTGTCGCATGGGCCTTATGTGCAGGTGCTGACTTTGTTACCAGCGCCCGAGGTTTCATGTTTGCACTAGGCTGTATTCAAGCTTTGCAATGTAATAAAAATACCTGCCCTACAGGTATAACAACACATGATCCTAAATTCCAAAAAGGTCTTGACCCTCAAATTAAAGCAGTTCGAGTAAGTAACTATGTAAATAATATGGTGAAAGAGGTAGGGGTTATTGCTCATTCCTGTGGCGTCAAAAGCCCTCGTGCACTCAATCGATCGCATGCTCGTATTGTGATGGGTAATGGTTTGACTAAGGGGATGGATGAGCTCTTCCCTGATCTGGAAAAAATTAAGGAATAAATCATGGCGCTGAGTACAGGGTTAATATTATTGGCAATGATGTTGTTATTGGCTTTATTACTTAAGCCTGTGGCCGAAAAATATCATATTCCATTTGCAGGTTTATTGGTTGTTACAGGCTTTCTGGGTAGTGAGCTTCTTGTTAGTTTAGATATCGATACTGGAATTCGATACGACTCTTTTCATGATCTGATTCTATTTGTATTTTTACCTCTACTTATTTTTGAAGCAGCTTTCAAAATTAATGCTCAGCAATTATTCAAAAACTTAATCGTCATTTTGTTTTTTGCTATTCCAGTAATGCTCTTTTCTACCCTTGTTGCTGGCGTGATGATTTATTATGGTATTGGCCACCCAACGGGATTCCCTTGGATTGCCGCTTTATTAACGGGTTCATTATTAGCGGCAACAGATCCTGTTGCTGTATTAGAAATAATGCGTAAAGCAGGCGTGTCAGAACGGCTTTGTATGTTGATTGAAGGGGAAGCATTGTTTAATGATGCAACCGCTATCGTAACGTTCAGTATCTTTCTTTATATCGCCCAACATCCAATGGAAGACATTTCGATATTAGACGCTAGTTTACGATTTTTAGTCGTGTTCTTTGGTGGCAGTATTATTGGTTTATTTATAGGCTTTTGTTTCCTATTTTTATCTCGATTATTACAAGACTTTGTACAACAAGCGATCGTTACCCTCATTGCCGCATATATTTCATATTTAACGGCGCAACAATGGCTACATGTATCTGGTGTTATGTCAGTTTTAGTAACGGGAATGGTATTAGGCCGAGTGATTCATAGTGATTTTAAAGATCATGAAAAGAGTAGCTTTGTGGATGATTTCTGGACCTTTAATGTCTATGTAGCAGAATCATTAATGTTCTTATTAATGGGCGTTACGATTACTTTAGGTATGTTTACAGATAATTGGTTAGCGATGCTAATCGGTATTGCTGCCGTCTCTATTGCTCGCGCCGTGGGGGTTTTTGGTGGCGCACCATTAATCTCATTTATTCCAGGGGTTGAACGAATATCATTGGGTGAGCAACGACTTATGTTTGTTGGCGGGCTGCGTGGCGCAGTAACATTGGCTTTGGCACTGTCACTACCTTTGGAATTAGACTACTGGTGGACCGTTCAATCTATCGCTTTTGGTGTGGTGATGTTTACCTTATTTGTACAGTCACCAATCTTGACTCCGCTGTTGAATGGTCAGAAATATATTAGTAAATAGCGACACTTTTTAATGAAACAATATCTAGATGAGCGTGTTTTAGAAGAGTGTCTGGCATTACGATTCGGAGATAAACGAGTTCATCTTTTCTTGAGCCTGCATGGGTATAACTACAAAATACAGTAAAAAGTAGTCGTGCCAGAGTCATTGCATTGCGCATGCGTTATATCCTGTATCTAAAGCTTGATGGCAACCACGTCCCATTAATGTGCTAATTCATATTGATGGTTTCATAGCGTTACGCTTGTATCGTTACGTGGCTTAAAATGGCTTTTTCTAGCTAAGTTACTGCCATATTCCCTTCAAAGTTTGCGTTTTTCTATGAGGTGTTCTGTATTCGTATTAATTACAGCCTGTCTAATGAAACCTGAGAAGCCCAGTTAAATGGTTTTTATCTGTTGGAAAGATTAAGTATGAATAGAAATCATTAGGACTTTTTGTCTTGTGGCATTATCATTCTTATTATCGATATTTTTAAATTAAAGTGGCACTAGTAATTACTGTGAGTGCTCTATTAAAGAACTGAGGAATAAGATGAAAGCTGAACAAAAAGTAATGCCAGATGCACAGAGTTTGATTGAGGCTGCAACAGAACAATTTGTGGCATCGGCACGTAGTGCTATTGCTAAGCGTGGTGTGTTTCACGTTGCTTTAGCTGGCGGTTCAACACCTAAAGGTTTATATCAAAAATTAGCAACCTCACCTTATGTTGAGCAGATTGATTGGTCTCGTGTTCATTTGTTTTTTGGTGATGAGCGTTGTGTATTGCCGACTCATGAGGACAGTAATTTTAAAATGGCACGTGAAGCGATGATTGATCATATTGCTATTCCACATGAAAATGTCCACCGCATGCCAACAGAAGAGGGTGTTGCGCCAGAGGTAGCGATTAGATATGGCAGAACTCTAGCTGATACTTTAGATGGCGCGCCATTAGATTTGGTTTTACTAGGCTTGGGACCAGATGGTCATATCGCTTCTTTATTTCCTGATACTGAAGCATTAGATGTGACGGATAAAATGGTAACCAGTCTTTATGTTGAGAAGTTTGATTCTTGGCGCGCAACGATGACCTATCCAACGATTAATGCAGCGCGACAAGTGATTGTATTTATTGGTGGGGCAGCAAAAGCTGACATTGTTAAAGATATTACAACAGATGCAGTTGAAGGCTTACCTGTGCAACGTTTAGCACCTCAAGGTGAATATTATTGGTATATGGATAAGGCTGCTGCAGGTCAATAATGATGAACTGCATTCTTGCGGCTGATATTGGCGGCACCAAAACCTTGTTTCAGTTGAGTACTGAGCGGGGTGATATTGTTTTTGAAAAAGAATATGTCAGTCAACAGTTTGCAAGTTTTGATTTGGTCTTGGCTGACTTTTTAAGCCAAGATCAGGTTAAAGAACATCAAGTAAGTAGTGCTTGTTTTGCTGTTGCAGGCCCTGTTTCAGGCCATGATGCAACGGTTACTAATTTACCATGGACTTTAAATGCTGATGTCTTGGCAAGTCAGTTTGAAATTACGCATGTTCATTTATGTAATGATTTTGAAGCTGTGGCCTACGGCATTTCATGTCTGGGTGACGACGATGTCTTTATTTTGCAAGAAGGTGATGAAGATAAGCATGCTCCTAGGGCTATTATCGGTGCAGGGACAGGTTTAGGACAAGCATTATTGTTGCCTAATGGTGATGGTTGGCAAGTTGTGGCTACTGAGGGTGGGCATACTGATTTTGCACCGACAGATCGACTGCAAACACACTTGTTAGAGCATCTTATCGAACGTTTTGGCCATGTGTCATATGAACGTGTTGTTTCAGGTGTTGGTTTAGTCACTATTTATGAGTTTTTACGTGCTTATCAACAAGCTGATGAAAATGAACATTTACGCCAAGCAATGATGAGTAGTGATGCTGGCGCTGCGATTAGTCAGTTTGCACTCGAACATGAAGATCCTTTGGCAACGGAAGCTTTGGAGCTGTTTATTCAAATATATGGTGCCCAAGCAGGAAATCTAGCGCTGACAGTCTCTCCAAGAGGCGGAATCTATCTTGCTGGTGGGATTGCAGCTAAGAATTTAGAACGATTTAAAAACGGGCTTTTTATCGAGTCATTTTCTGCCAAAGGGCGAATGAAAGCGTTAATGGAGAAAATTCCTGTTCGAATTGTTTTGCAGCCTAAAGTAGGCTTACTCGGTGCGCGGTTATTAGCTAAGCAATTCACTGTATAATCATATTCATGAGCATAGAAAATACTAATAAAATTGCGGTTGATGTTGAAGCAACATATCTGGTGCAAGAATCAGATCCTGGGAAAGAGAGGTATCTTTTTTCTTATACTATTACGATAAAAAACACAGGCACAACTGCCGCTCGTTTATTATCACGTTATTGGAAAATAACTAGAAGTGATGGTTTTGAGCAAGAGGTTGAAGGTGATGGTGTTGTTGGTCTTCATCCTTACTTAGCGCCAGAGCAAGAATTTACTTATACCAGTGCTGCGATGTTAGATACGCCAGTGGGTATGATGCAGGGCCATTATATGATGGTCGATGATGATGGTGAGCGCTTTGAAGTTGATATTCCAGCGTTTACTCTAGCCGTCCCCCAAACATTGCATTAACGACAATGACGCAGACAACAGAGCAAAAATTTTGGCTTTATTTTCTGCTGTTTAGTTTGCTTGTTTCAGGTATTTCACCTGTCACGGATCGCCTGACATGGTTTTTAGAAACCTTTCCAGTGATGATTGCTTTGCCCGTGTTGTGGTTCACCTATTCTCGATTTACATTGACCATCATTAGTTATCGTCTATTAGCACTATTTGGTTTAATTCTGATCATTGGTGGCTATTATAGTTATGCCGAAAACCCTTTATTCGATTGGATACAAATAGAGTTTGATTTAGCGCGAAACCATTATGATCGATTTGGTCATTTCTTTCAGGGTGTGGTGCCAGCAATAGTCGGTCGCGAGCTACTATTAAGAACATCGCCACTGCAAAGAGGAAAATGGTTATTTGCGATTGCATGTGCGATTAGTTTGTCGATCAGTGCTTTTTATGAACTTATTGAGTGGTGGGTAGCGTTGTTGAATGAACAGGCTGCTGAATCATTTTTAGGAACTCAAGGCGATAATTGGGATACCCAATGGGATATGTTTTTGGCGCTTATTGGTAGTATTTCTGCCCAATTATTTTTGGCTAAACAACACGACCAGCAGCTTAAGGCCTTTGAGAACTAGAGAGAATACATTCACCTATTGAATGTGATGCACAAATTTGACCATCAATCCAAATCGTATTATTAAATCGTACATTATCTAATTTACTTCCTCCTAAATTAGCCTTACTTAAATCGGCATAGGAGAGATCTGAATTACTTAAATCAGCATAAGTTAAATCAGCATTTTTTAGATTAGCACCGAGTAGAATTACATTGTCCATTTGACTGTAACTTAAGTTGGCAAAGCGTAGATCAGAATAAGCCATGTCAGCTCCTGAAAGCTTGGCATTCATTAAGTTTGAGCCTACTAACTGACTATTTATAAGTAGCGAATCCCTTAGGTTAGCATTTTGTAAATCCATTTGTGGTTTTAGACAGTTACTCCAATTAACTCCTGCCGTTGGCGTAAGCTGACAGTCAGATGTCGATAATGGAAGGGGCTTGGCAAAAGAAATGGCTAAAAGAATCAAAGTGGTAAGGATCAAAAATAGCGCCAATAGTGGCCAGATAATATGTTGTTTTCGCTGCCTAAATTTTTGCATTAATAATGTACGAAACTGACGACGTTTGAGATTATCTTGAGATTCAAACTGTCGTCTATCAGAAACACGGTTTTGTGGTGTTTCTTGTTCTGATGAAAGCGGGTGTCTACGATCAAAACCATCACGTTCATCAAGACTTCGCTTAGATTTCTTTGCTGCTTCTATATTGTAATCTGTGTGTAGTTCATCTTGAGTATAAATGGGATGCCAGTTGATATTATCAGTACTGGCTTTATCATTGTATGGATCGAGACGACCGAGAAGTAGGTTGTTACGAACAACAGACGCCGTAAAAGGCCCATTAACTTGGCCATTAATACGGGTGTACCATAATGTTGGGTTTTTCTTCATTGGGTATATACTAGCATTGTGTCAAATAAAAAGTAGGCTGTTGTTATTGTGTACGTTCAGCAATTAATTCAAACTCAAACTGGAATCATTCAAGATATACCTAAAAATGTGCTTGCGGGCCTAGTTATTGGTCAACGAGTGGATGCCATTGTTATCAGTCCTGCCACAGCTGCCGAGATGATGTCTATTAAGGTCGGAGATACCTTGCTAGATATTCGCAGTTTAGTTGCCATGCAAGCAGGACAAAAAATACAATTGGAGTTAATGATAGAAAATGGCAAGCCAGTATTAAAATTGGTCCCAGCGTCTACGCCATCAGCACCTGCAGAAATACCAAGTTTAAAGCCAGGTCTACAAGTGGCGGTAGAAGTGGTAAAAGTATTGGCTGAAAATAAAGTATTAGTTCAAACAGCACAACTTCACAACAATACAAACCAAGCATCATTAGCTCAGAAGAATGTAAACCAAGCACCATTAACTCAACAGAATGTTGAGGTTGATGTTTCCCAACTTGCCCAGCGATATAAAGTTGGTGATAAATTATTGATGGATGTGGTGAGTGTCAAACCCCTGAGTGTGCAACTTCGTCCTGAGCAAGCATTACCACGTGAACAAGTTATTCTAGATAAGATTCGTCAGCTGTTACCTCAGCAAGTTGTCAGTCCGACTTTAAACAAAGTCATGGCTTCACTTCACAATCAACAATTACCAGAGCCAATCCAAAAGGCTGTTCAGCAACTTATTCACCATTCTATTGATAAGACTGAACTTACAAATCCACAAGCGCTTAAACAGGCTGTCAGTGCTTCTGGTGTGATAATGGAGCGCCAATTATTAAATCAGCCAAACCAGAGTACACAAGACTTTAAGGCCAATTTACTGAATGTATTGAAAGCCGTAGAAACAGTTATTGCTGATAATAAAGGGCTGGTGGCAGATAAGGGGATTAATCGCTTACCCGCTCAAGTTCAGGCAGCATTAACAGCAAATGGTCGAACGCCAGCTCAGTTAATCAATGTTTTATTATCGGGGAAAAGTGTACCGTCAATACTATCCAGTTTAACGACTCAAACAAATATTCCCTCCATTATTAATCAGCAACAAGCTGTTTCGTTGCTTGCTTTACTTAATAAGCCTCTTATTCCCACTCAGCAGGCAATTAACCGCCATGTTCCAATGGATCTTATTGAGTTAATGCAGTTGTTTAAAGAAGTTGAAACGGTTCATAATAAAATTCAACTTAATCAATTAAATATGCTGAAAGAACCTGAGTCGGGTACAACGGTAGCGAGTTGGTTATTTGATTTACCGATTAAAGATAAACAAGCATTAGATTTATTACAGGTTCAAATTGATCAACACAAACAGCAATCTGAAGAAGATCAAGAGAATGAGATCTGGAATGTGAGACTACGCTTAGATACTCAAAATTTAGGACCCGTTCAAGCAACCGTCACACTTGTCGAGCAAGATGTAAAAGTGATTATTAAAGCAGAAAGACAAGAGAGTGCTCAATTGCTAGATGATAATCTGACGATACTGCATGAGGCATTGGCAGAACTAGGGATCTCAATAAGCCATAGTAGCTGCAGTTGTGGCGCTGTAGATAAAGCTGTCAATATTAACAGTGACAATAAGCAGCTATCGGCGTCATTGCTGGATGTGTCAGTATGAGTGAGCAAGAGATGCTTAGAGCGATAGCATTAGAATATGATGGTGAAAATGCACCTACTGTCACGGCTTCTGGTGAAGGTGCTATTGCTGAAGAAATCATTCGAGTCGCTAGGGAACATGGTGTTCCACTACGCGAGGATGTCATGCTTGCAGCATTATTGAGTGAGCTTGAGCTGGGTGAAGAAATCCCTCCATTACTTTATCGTGTTATTGCCGAAGTAATAGCTTATGCCTATATTGTTTCAGGGAAAATGCCTGTAATTAAAGATAATCCAGACAACAATTCAACATAAATGCAATAACATTCACATTTGTACCACAGCATTAAACCCCCTATAAACAGGCTATTACCTTCTTTATAAATTATGTAAAGAAGTTTTTGCTAATAAATATCAGTAAGTATTTGTAAAAGTAATGCATTTATGTATAATTTGCATTACAATGAAGTCGTTAAGTTATGATTTTATTAGATAAATGGATATTGTCGATAAGCAAACTACAGTGAAGTAGACTTACTATTTGGTGGCAATATTGGCTGAAAAAATTTTAGAGCATCGCTCAGGAGGAGTCAAAACTCAGCAAGCTGACCCAATTATTGGTTCAGATGTTGATGTATTGATGCACTCTAAAATTGTCATTGCCGGCGCCAAAGAATCTGATGTTGCATTTATGCAAACAATGCTGCAAATCAGTGGTTTTACAAATATTACAGCTACATACAATGGTAATGGCGTTATGGAATGTCTACGCCAAGGTATCCAAAATGAACTTTGTGATATTGACTTGCTCATCATCGATAGCAATTTACCCGGTCTGAATGTCACAGATTTACGAGTGATTATGGATGACTTTGATGAGTGGCGTTTGATTCCTATTATATCCCTCACACAAGAGTCACAGTGGGACCACGCTCAATTATTAACTGATCTTGGTAATAGTGTTACAAGCTTGTTTTATCATCCCCTTACGGCTGAATCGTTCCCACCATCAGTGATGACTGCTTTAGCAGTTAAAAAAGAGCGAGATCAAATTACACAACGGCAAGTTCAACTAGAAGATGAACTTGATAAGCTCAAAGTGATGGAAGCACGGTTACAATTTTCAGTTGGACATGATGATCTAACAGGATTATTGAATCGGAGACGATTAGAGCAAGTACTTGATTTAACCTTAACTCATGTACGCAATTTTAAGTCATCAAGTGCCTTGCTCTATTTAGATGTAGATAGGTTTAAAGTTTTAAATGATGCGGAAGGGCATGAAGCTGGAGACGGTTTATTAGTTCAGCTTGCCAATGAATTACGAGGCCATTTTTCAGTTAGCGAGACTTTGGTGAGGATAGGTTCAGATGAGTTTGCCATCTTAGTTGACAATATTGATGATAAAGAAGCATTGGTAATAGCTGAATCCTTACGTGAACTTTTTGATGGTTATATTTTTGAGCATCATCATCGTGAATATCATTTATCAGTCAGTATTGGCATTAAGATCATTGATAATGAAGAAGTACTCACCTCTGGTGATGTGCTTGCACAGTCAAATCAAGCTTGTTACACCGCCAAAAAACGGGGGCGTAACCGTGTACATTTATACTGCCCACAAGATACAGAAATGCATACTTTACGACAAAATGTAGAGTGGGCTCCACGAATTAGATCCGCTTTACAGCAAGAAAGATTCTTATTGGAATTTCAACCTATTTATTCGATTAGTACAGAGAGTATTAGTCACTATGAATGCCTCATTAGGATGAAAGGTGATGATGGGGGGATTTACTATCCGAATGATTTTATTCCTGTTGCAGAAACAATGGGTTTAATTCATCAGATTGATTTATGGGTGGTGAATCACGCCTATGATTTGATTTGTACATTTCCTGAGCATGTTTCATTGACTATAAACTTATCTGGGAATATCTTCTTGGATCAGAATTTATTTCCTTTAGTAGAGAAAAAGTTATCTGAAACAGGTGTTGATCCAAGTCGAGTGATATTTGAAATTACTGAAACAGCTGCTATTTCTAACTTTGAGCAAACAAAAGAAATGGTTATCCGCTTACGAGGGTTAGGTTGTCAGTTTGCTCTAGATGATTTTGGGGCAGGTTTTAACTTATATAACTATTTGAAACAGTTTCCGGTTGAAATTCTTAAAATTGACGGTAGTTTTATTACTAACCTAGATAATGATCCTGTTGATCAACTGTTAGTGAAGTCGATGATTGATATTGCCCATAGCTTGGGTAAAAAAACAGTGGCAGAATATGTTGAACATCAAAGTACCATGGATTTGTTGAAAGACTATGGTGTGGATTACATTCAAGGCTATTTAGTCGGAAAACCTCAGGCTACTCTATTAGTGTAATTCCTGTTTGAATGTATCGTTACCGTTTCCATGTAGACGATTAATCAAATGTGCTTCTTCATCACTTAAATTACAACTATCTATTAACTGGTTCATACTCACACCCTTACGCGCCAAACGAATTGCATGGTCATAATTCTGTTGCTGTGAGCTCATGCCCAAATCAAGTGTGTTCTGATGCTCTTTTAATTGATTAAGTGTTTGTTCAAACCGTGATATTTTTTTATCAGAGCCAACGGCACCGGCACATAATACTGATAATTGATCTTGTAAACCGGCAATTTTTACTGCCTGATGTTTGTTTAACTTAAATAATCTGTAAGATGTTGTTGCTACGATGACTGCAACAAGGCTTATGCTTGTAACGAGTATTATGGTCATCATTTTACTGTCTCCTGTACGAATGGTTTGATTCAAACATATTCATCAAATAGACCGTGGTGCGGTCTTTTTTTTGAAGCATCATCATTCTGTTCTTGTTCAGCATCATTGTCTTGCTGAGGCGATTTTTTCTTTTCTTGACGTTTATCTTCTGGTGGCGGATTAACCGGCAAAGAAGGTCTTAATGGCTGGGTAGGGTTAACATTTTCAGCCATGAGTCGTTTACCTTTTAAAAGCTAGAGAAATCAGAGATTTCTTCTTCTGTTAAAAATTTATCAACATCAACAAGAATTAATAAATTCTCCTCTCGGCTACAAACACCTTGAATAAAGCGTGAACTATCGTCACTACTGACATTCGGCGCGGTATCAATTTCTGATTGGTGTAAGTAAACAACTTCAGCCACACTATCGACTAACATGCCGATTACATTACCATTGACTTCAACAATAATGATTCGTGTTTGATCATCACTTTCTTTAGACGTTAAACCAAAACGGCGTCGAGTATCAATAACCGTGACAACATTACCACGTAAGTTAATAATACCTATCACGTAATCAGGTGCGCCTGGAACAGGTGCTATTTCTGTAATGCGAAGCACCTCTTGCACTTGCATTACATTAATACCATAAGTCTCATCTTCTAACTGATATGTTACCCATTGTAATATCGGGTCATTTTCTTCAATATCATTTTGGCTCATTAGTTTTAACCTTATTACATTATGACTAAAATCATGTCACAAAAAAAGTCCGGCTGACAAAATATCGACAACCAGTATTTATATTTAAATTAACAGCAGTATTCATGCCATATCATCATCTAGCTTATTATGTTTCCAGCTGTTTCACGAGCTCGTCAATATTAAGAATACTACACATTTTATCGAGTACGGTGCCAGCTAACCATGGTCGTTTCCCAGCTTGTTGGCGCCAGCGAACTTCTTCGGAGGATAAAGTAACAACTTTGCTTACTTTATTGCAAGCTAATCCCCATTTCCCATCAGCTATCAGAATAATAAAGCTAGGTTTTACACTACTATCTTGAAGTTGGTTCGGGAGGATAATATGAGCTGTATCGACCACTTGTGTGTGTTGGTGTTCTTGACTATATAAGCCTATATACCAACTAGGTTTACCCGCTAGTTTAGGCATATCTTTTTCAGGCCAAGTTAGAATACCATTTAACTCATGCAAGGGAATGGCAAGTTTTAGACCATGAATTTCAAAAAGAAGTGTTTGGAAAGGAGAGTCACGCCAATGACTATCACTATGCTCTTTATCTTCAGACTGTGACAGTGCTATAGCATGCTGACTTGCTGCAATAACATCATCATTTTGAACTTCTGTTGATTCCTCAAAGAGCATATCATTCAGATAAGCAGAAAGCGCCTCATCATGCTCAGCAAGGTGTGTAGGCTTAGACATGTGCCAATTTACTCGGATCGTAATTAGGATTAATCAAGTAATCTAATAATTTTGAATAGGCTACAGAGCCACGTGAGTTTTCATTCATAATAGGCAATGGAATACCGGCTTTACTCGCATCACGAAAATGCGTGTCAACTGGAATGACATCATTCCAAACACTATCACTATGCTGTTCTTCTAGTAGTCGTAAACTTTGCGTTGAGGCATTCGTTCTGCGATCAAACATAGTGGGAACAACTAAATACGGTAATCCTTGTTGTCGTGTGTGATTAATCATACCCAATGTGTGGAGCATACGTTCTAGGCCTTTTAATGCCAGAAATTCAGTTTGTACTGGGATGAGTAATTGATCACAAGCTGCTAATGCATTGATCATGAGTACTCCGAGCATTGGAGGACAGTCAATGACGATATTAGGGAAGCGATCACCGAGAATGGCTAAAGTTTTTTTAATGACTAAGCCTTTTCCGCCTTGTGCACCAAGTTGGCGATCTAAGGTGGCCATGGCCGTTGATGCTGGTAATAAATAAAGATTATCACAGCTTGTTTTCTGTAAAGAGTTAAAAATAGCAGCATTAGGACTATTATCCATTTTCTGGAATAAGGTATAAATACTATTCTCTATCGTATCGGGGTCATAACCAAAGTAGGTAGTGAGTGAACCATGAGGATCCATATCCAAAATTAACGTTGGTTTACCTTGTTTGGCTAATAAACTCGCTAGGCTGACAACCGTCGTTGTTTTACCTACCCCCCCTTTTTGGTTTGCAACAGCCCATATAGTCATGGTGTTGTTTCCTCAGGGTTTTCGTTTGGTACCGGCTCTTCATCTTGTTCAGGCAGTGTTGATACCGCACGTGGACCCGTCGTAACCGTTGGTGCAATAGGAGATACATCAGGTAAATCTAGTTCTGGTGGAGATGTTGTTATGGATTCTTCTATTGGTGATGTAAATGTTTCTATAGAACGGTTAGTTTTATCGCTTCCTAAAATAACCAGGACCACACGACGATTTTTTTGTTTTCCTTCTTCTGTTGAATTATCTGCAACAGGTTTAAATTCACCAAAACCAATCGCTGACATGCGGGCGGGGTTTACACCATAGCGATCAAGTAAATGCACAACACTGGCTGCGCGTGCAGCTGATAATTCCCAATTTGAGGGGAATCGAGCTGTGTGAATAGGGTTGTTGTCAGTAAAGCCTTCAACTTGAATTAGGTTAGATGAATTACGAAGGATGTTAGCCACTTTGCCTATGATAGGCACAGCCATTTTTGCTAAGCGAGCTTCACCACTGAAAAATAATACATTGGATTTCATTTCAAGCTCGATCCAGTCTTCACCTTGCTTAAGAATGACATCTTCATTTTCTATCATGTCGTATAAGGAGGAATTAAGCTTTCTCGAAATATTGTTAATGGTCTGAATCGTTTCTTCTGAAACAGGAGGAGGGGTGAAGACTTCTATTTCTATTTCCTGCAATTCAATAAGTGTTTCTGGTCGATTGACTGAAAGATGCTCAGCTGTTTTTTGCCCTTGACCACGGCTGATTTCCCCAAATTGAATTGGGTCTAGACTCTTTTTAGGGGGAGTGAAGGTCGCTTCTAAACTATCAGATAGAACACGATATTTACCATCGTTAACAGATGAGATGGAATACATGACGACAAAAAAAGCAAAGAGCAAGGTAATAAAGTCAGCATAAGACACTAACCAACGATCTCGGTTATTATGCATTTGGACTTTTTTTCTACGTGCCATAGTAATACTTAGTCAATGTAGGCTTGTAAACGACTTTCAATATTACGAGGGTTGTCACCATCAGCCACACTGATTAAACCTTCGATTAACATCATATAAACGTGACTTCGGCGCTCGATCAATGTTTGAAGTTTATTACCAATAGGCAGGAATACCAAGTTTGCAAATACAACACCGTAGATTGTCGCAACAAACGCAACTGATATACCGGCACCTAAGGAGGCAGGATCTGCTAAGTTTCCCATAACATGAATGAGGCCAAGCACTGCCCCGATGATACCGATAGTAGGAGAATACCCTCCCATAGCTTCGAATACTCTTGAGGACTGAAGATCATGATTCTCTTGTATATCAAGATCATTTTCTAATATTTCTCGAATCATCTCTGGCGTTGCACCATCGGAAATAAGTTGTAGACCTTTTTGAGTGAACAGGTCCTCTTCAAGCTCAGCCAGTGTTTCTAATTTAAATAACCCTTCTTTACGAGCAATCTGGTTCCAGTTCAGAATTTTGTCGAGTACTTCCACAGCGGAATATTGAGGAGGTATAAATACCCAAGCAAGCATTTTCAAAGCGCGGACAAATGTATTGAGAGGGGTTTGCAGCATAACAGCCCCCAAGGTTCCCCCTAATACTATTAATAATGCAACTGCATTCATAATAGAATCAATATGGCCTCCTTCGAGGTATTGGCCACCGATAATGGCACCAAAACCAACAATGAGACCAAGGAAACTGAGAATATCCATTATGTTAACTCCGCTAAATGAACACCAATTTCATTTAGATCAAAAATTCCATCTGCAAATCCAGCCTTAGCAATGGCCATAGGCATGCCATAAATAGTACTACTTTTTTCATCTTGCGCCCAAATACTCGAACCAAGATCATGTAATGATTGGCAACCATTCTTACCATCCGATCCCATACCTGTGAGGATAATAGCCAATGTTTCTTTTGGATATAATTTTGCAACAGAATCAAAAGTGATATCAACGCTTGGTTTATATGTTTGAGTTGATTGACTTGCTTGGATTTCAATAAAAGGCACAGAAGCATTACCTTTCAGTAACATTTGCATACCACCAGGCGCAAGATATGCTGTTCCTGCATTGAGTTTCTCGCCATTAGTAGCATGTTTTACTTGAATACGACAAAGTGTATTTAACCGCTCTGCAAACGCAGGCGTGAATGTGGCAGGCATATGCTGAACGAGAAGTATCGGATATGGAAAACTTGCCGGTAGTTGAGTTAATATTTTTTGTAAAGCAACGGGGCCACCCGTTGATGTGCCAATGGCAATGATGCGTAAGTTTCGGGACAGCCGATGGGATGAGGCTGGCTTGGCTGGCGTGTGTAAACTCGGCTTAACGATTCTTTTGTTTTCAAACTGTCTGGTTTTAGTTTTCTTGGCTAAATGATGTAGCCGCTGACACAGTTGTTGATGAGCAATAGTCTTGTCACGAGAGATATCTTCAAACCGTTTAGGCATATAGTCTACAGCCCCTGCATCTAACGCATCTAGCGTTAATTTTGCACCTTCAGTTGTCCATGTTGATAGCATCAAAATTGGCGTAGGATTCTGTGCCATGATTTTTCGGGTAGCAGTAATTCCATCCATTACAGGCATTTCGATATCCATAGTAATAACATCAGGCTTTAGCAGCTTAACTTGTTCGATAGCTTCCTGCCCATTATTGGCTATGCCAACTACGGTTATTTGTGGATCAGAAGTGATAATTGCAGACAGCCGTCTGCAGAAAAAACCAGAATCATCAACAATCAATACACGAACAGACACGACTCTCCTTAATATCCTCTATGGGCGTAAGTAGCCATCAGTTCAGGGAAATCAAGAATAAGTGAGATTCGACCATCACCTGTAATGGTAGCTCCCGCCAATCCTTTTGTACCTTGAAGCAATGCACCAAGAGGTTTAATCACTACTTCTTCTTGGCCAATGAGTTGGTCTACGACAAATCCTACTCGTTGTGTTCCGACATTGACAATAACAACATGCTCAATGTTGGGTTCACCAGTATCAGTAAATGTACTTGCAAGCCATTTTCTTAAATAGAATAAAGGCAATGTTTTGTTTCTCACCATGATGGTTTGTTGACCATCAACGATATTGGTCTTTTCTAAATCTAAGTGGAAAATTTCATTAACACTGACAAGAGGGAATGCAAAGATTTGATCGCCTAACATGACCATTAATGTTGGCATGATTGCGAGTGTCAATGGCACTTTGATAGATAATGTCGTACCCACACCCACTTCAGATTTTATATCAATCACGCCGTTAAGTTTCGAGATACTGGTTTTAACCACGTCCATCCCAACACCACGACCAGAGATATCAGAGATTTCTGCTTTCATTGAAAAGCCAGGGGCAAAAATTAATGCATAACTTTCAGAATCAGTCAGTCTAGACGCTGCTTCTTCATCCATCATTCCTTTCTCAACAGCTTTACTTCTGAGAATGTCTGCATCCATACCGGCACCATCATCTGAAATAGTGAGTAGGATATGATCACCTTCTTGTGCAGCCCCTAAAATAATTTGACCTTGGCGAGGCTTACCGGCAGCCTCTCTAATATCTGGCATTTCAACACCATGATCAACAGCATTTCTGACTAAATGCACAAGTGGATCAGCCAATGCTTCAACTAGATTTTTATCTAGATCAGTCTCTTCACCACGGAGTTCAAGATTGATATCTTTTTTCAGGCTACGAGCAAGATCACGAACGACACGAGGAAAGCGACCAAATACTTTTTTAATGGGTTGCATACGTGTTTTCATGACAGCCGTTTGCAGATCGCCTGTTACCACAGCCAGATTATTAACAGCTTTCGCCATCTCTTCATCTTCGAATGCCGCTTCTAATGTACTGATACGATTACGAACAAGCACTAATTCACCGACCATATTCATAATATCGTCTAAACGACTAGTATCAACACGGACAGTTGTTTCCGCTGGTTTTGCGGCAGCGGCAGGTTTTGCCGCTGGTTCCGGTTTTTCGGCAGCAGGGGCGACTTCTTTTTTGGGTTTAGGTTTTGGTTCGGGTTTTGGCTCGGATTCAGCAGGTTTTGCTTCGGCTTCTACTGTTTTTTCTGGTGTTTTTTTACCTTGAAGTTCATCTAATAATGCTTCAAATTCTTCTTCAGTAATATCGTCGCTATCTGATTTAGCGGATGCGGTAGGGGTGGCTGGTTCAGCTTTGTTTTCTGTTGCAGATGAACTTTCAACTCCTGGTGCGCCATCACCATGTATTTGATCGAGTAATGCTTCAAACTCATCATCAGTAATATCATCATCACCTGAAGCACTATTTTCTACAGGTGTCGGAGCAGCAACGACGGGTTCTGGTTCTGGTTCTGGTTCAGAAGCTGCAGCATCACTATTAAGGTATTCAGCAAGCTGGTTTAAAATGGCAGGGTCAGCGGGGGTTGGAAATTGCCCTGCTTTTGTTTCATCAAACATGCTGTTAAGTATGTCGAGTACTTTAAGAAAAGTATCCATCATCTCAGCATCT
>Ga0105350_10000702_pt1 | contig 22211 bp, 30 predicted proteins | sample EN1Hudsemesocosm_FD_83506 | JGI IMG/M metagenome (GOLD analysis project Ga0105350, IMG submission 83506) | Methane-oxidizing microbial communities from mesocosms in the Hudson Canyon - EN1E Hudson Canyon | ecosystem: Environmental > Aquatic > Marine > Cold seeps | place: Hudson Canyon... | reverse complement strand
TGAAAACAATGGGCAAATATTTAATAATTTTCCCCGAAATTGAATTAAGCTATTGATAACCTAGCTAAAAGTATTTGCCTGGGGGGCAGGGGGTCGTAGGTTCAAATCCTGCCGTCCCGACCATTTATTTCCTTTTACTATCAATGGTTTAGCGATTTATTTATTCTTTAATAGACCCGCTTTTTAGCTTGTAGGGAAAAGAGCAGGGAAATAACTTACCTTGTGGCCTCCACAACTAGTTTCTTTCGATCATAAACGGTGAGCATTTTCGGATCTTTATGCCCAGTAGCATCTAGTTTATTTTCTCCTTTATAATCGCTGCAACCGCGAGATTTCAAATCATGAAAATTAAACGGTTCAATACCGGCCGTAACCATCTTTTTCTTTAAGCGCGTCCACGCTGATTTAAACGCTTCTTTACCGACTTGCTGGCCCGTTTTTGTGTGAACGATAAATAAGCTATTCACTGGTCCAGCTTTGTAATTAACCGCGCTCACTAAGCGAGGCGTCCAACTTGTGATTGCGTCTCGGCTTCCCTTCATGCGCTTAGTATCAAACCCTTCATCTAGTATTTGGGCCCGTGTAGCTGTGAGTATCTCAATCCTACGCATTCTGCATAGGTACGCCATTTCCATAGCAGGGCGCAAGTAAGGCGTGGTTTCTGCTAATTGGTACGCAGTGTTGTATTCTTCTTCCGTCACATACCGGTCGCGAGGTGTTTCTTTATTACGTTTCACTACAGTGCAGGGGTTGTGTAACTTTGTCTTATCCCGCTCCAGTGCCCAATTCCAAGCCGCAGAGATTAGCGACTTTTCACGGTTGCCTGCCACGGGTGCGTTTTCGGCTTCCCTGGCATCTAAGTATTTGCGGATAGCGCCTGGTGTAATCTTTTTAATTTCAGCCTCGCCAAACGGTTTGCCAGACTTCATCTTATAAGCGCATAGGTGTTCGATTTGGCTAGTTTGCAAGGTCTTGGTAGCCTTGGCATTCTTTGTAAACGCAGGGCTTTTTGAATATTCAGTGAGCAACCAGCGAAGGTTCTTCACCCTGTTCTTCTTGTGCTTCTCGTATTGCGCCCACACTTCCGATATTGGCGCGTCAATAGGGCATAGCTGGACTGACCGCATAGGTTGATTCGCACCGATATAAATCCTCAACACGTAGCATTTAGCGCGTGGGTAGACGTAGGGGGGCAATGTGTCCGTTCGCTTAACAGGGGGCATTAAAAGTCTATCTCTTCATCATCGACGGATTTAAGGCTATCATTAATCGCCTTTTGTGTCGTGATAGGCTTGCCATCCCGATTTAGCCGGTATGCAATGTGGTTTTCTTGAAGCCACTTAATCAGCTTATTTCTTTGCTTCACATCACTCCAGTCGATTAAAGCCTGTGCGTTCACAAGTTCGCTCATTGTATTTCTCCGTACAATTCCACTCTTCTACTAATCCTTTACAGCCTTCGCTTTAGCCATACCCAAAGCCCAAGCCCTAATCTCAGCCCTGCATAACTCAGCCCTAGCCTTATCATGAGCCTTATCCAAAACCTCAATTTGTGCTTTTAATCGCTCTAATTCAGTCATCGTCTTGCTCCAGTTCTGCTATTTCAGCTTCAATACGCTTTACATCAGCCCTAGCTATGTGTGCAGCCTCAGCCTTCGCCCTAGCCAAGACCTCAGCCTCCCAAGCCACAGCCTCAGCCTTAACACATTCAATTTTCAATTCGTCTAATTCAGTCATCGTCTAACTCCAGTTCTGCTATTTCAACTTTAATCCGCTTTACCTCAAACCCAGCCTCAACCCAAGCCCAACCCTCAGCCCTAGTCTCAGCCCAAGACCCAGTCTCAGCCCAAGCCCAAACCAAAGCACTAGCCCTAGTCTCAGCCTTAGCCTCAGCCGCCGCCAATTCAATTTTCAATTCGTCTAACTCACTCATAGTCTTGCTCCGTGCAATCAATTTCTTTAACTACCGTGCTAGGACTTACCCCAAGTTTCACCCAATCTTTGATCTTTGGTGGTTGGCCGTGTGTTTGCGGCCTTACCCACTTCACTTGTTGACCACGGCGGTTTAATTGATCTAACAATTGTTGATCACTGGCCGTTGCCAACAGTGCAGGCACTTCAATCTTTACGTTATCCATTGATCAATCTCCTGTTTTTCTACCCACAAAGCCGCAATTAAGCGGCTGAAAATGGTCGTGTTCAAATCTCCTGTTTTATTCGTTTCAATTCATCTTGTATTGCTAGCTGAAGCCGTGTGGTCAATAAAAACTGCGCGTTAAGAAAATCCGTATATTTAGTAAAAATATTGGCCATTAAAGCTTGGGAAACTTTTGCATAATCTGTGTAGCCGCGCGCTTCCAAATTTTCAACGTCATGGGCCATCACTACTTGTGTGTGCCAATTCGCATCTGCAATCGCTTGAGCATACTCAAACGCCCGTTTTAGATTATTCTCTGTGAGCCAGGCGGTAAAAGTTTTTGCCGATTTAAACTGCGCGTCAAACGTGATCAGATGTTGCAAAATTAGAAAATCCTCATGCAGCATGTCAACTATTTTAGTTGTGAGTTTCATTCGCTTTCTCCGCTATTTAAACGATGGTTAATGGTTGGTGTTGTTCCCATTTGCTGCGAGCCCGAGGACGTGGGTTGCGGCGCATATCGACATCATGCGCCAGCGCTCCGCTCAAAGTGACGAGTGCAATCATCATGGGCGCGATAATTCCTCGGCGTATTGCCTCAGCCACCGCTTGCGGGCCCCGCGCTACTTTAAGCTTGTACAACACATTAGAAATGCGATCAGCAAACGTGCAATGAGCCACGCCAAGCACCATCGCGGCTTCTTTGTACGTCTTACCGTCTGCAATCAATAACATGCTCTGCACCTCGCGTGGCGACAAGCCGGCGCCTAATGAGCCTTGCCAGTTGCCGTGGACATATCCTGTTTCAGTTCGCTTCATTCCAGCACCAGTTAAAGTTTTATTACAAAGGTTGTTTCAGGCTGGTTCACATGCGCGTTGACTTGTGCTGTAACGTGATAATAGTTGTTCATATAGCCGCTCCGGTTTTGTTGCTGTAGATATACAATACGCCTAAAAGTTGTAATTGTAAACCCCTTAAAGGGGTAATTTTTAAAAAAATGATTTATATAGAAATAGTAAGAGCAAAAACCCCAGCGTGAACTATGCTAAATGAAATAAATTTACGGAGGCTGTTAATACTAATGTTGAGTATGTAAAAAATATAGCTTGAACTATCATTTAATTCAGCGTGGAGGTTGTGAAAAAATGCAACAAGTCGTGAAAAAATGCAACAAAAAAAACCCGTAAAAAAACAATTTGTTTTATTAAAATGCCAAGTTTTGTGTGAAGATAAATTATATGAGTGATTTGATTGAACGAGTTGAAAAGCGCCGAAAAGAGCTTCGGTTGACGAAAGTGAAAGTAGCCGAAATTCTTGGCGTGCCAGCCGTACAGAACTACAATAACTGGTGCTACAGAGGCAGTCTGCCGAAGGAGTTTTTCGATGTAGCGCAAGAGTTCGTTGATGGTCCCGTGGCTGCGCCATCGAGCGTTGAGGAAGAGTTGATTGCGTTATTCAGAGTGCTTGATAGTCAAGATCAAGCAAGTGTGTTGCGATTCGTGCAGAGTGTCACCGAGATTCGGTCTGAGTTGTATAAACCATGAAGCTGATTGATACGCAGCTTGGTCGCTGTAATGAGCGCAGGAGGGGCTAAATCAGAACATAAAGCCAGTTAGGTTTGGGGGAGTTTTTTTCGCAATTCGCTGAGTCGCGGTTGCAAAATGTCGATCAAAAGTGCGAGATCGTGAGCGTCTTCATGCGTGATTATTGTGCGGTTATTTTTGTTGGCGGTAATGTCAATAAGGTTTTCTTTTAGTCTTTTACACTGAACTTCCTTATTCATTTTCATGTGATCACCAGATTTTATTTTCCCCGGATAATCAAAGCTACACTTTTCAACTAATTTTTTCAACTAATTTTTTCAACTAATTTTTTCAACTAATTTAGTTTCCTCCAGCTCTTCTTGCTGCTCAACCAGAGTGTCAGCCATTCTTAGCAAAAACCCCTGGCTGATATTGTTGAGTTTTTCAAATTTCTCAAGTAATTCCCTTTCATTTTTAGAAAGTTCAGTCACCATGCCTCGCAAAATGTCGGCTATGCTTTTTTGTTGTGTTGAGGAAATGTGTCTGAACGATTGGATCAACTTGCTTTCGTTGTTGCTCATTTCATTGTCTGCGTCTGCGTCTGCGACTCCGAACTGTAACCACTCAGGGCTGACGTGTAGCACTGTCGCTATGCGCTCAATGCCTCTGGGCCTGAGCGTTATACCGTTTTCTATTTTATAAATAGAGGTTTGCGAAGTATTTGCAGCATCAGCTAATTCTGTTTGTGTCATCCCTGCGGCTTCACGGGCTTGTTTCAAACGATTTTTTATCATATTTGCATTCGCTAAATTTTTAACCCGACCATTCTCAACAACTGATAGTTTTTTATCAAAGGCCTTTAGAGGGTTTACAATTATGCCTTAAAGGCGTATTTTAGATATACGATATGCAGAGGATATATTAATGACACCTATTCAAATCGCCGTGAAACGGGTAAAGACCCAAGAAATACTGGCTAAAGAATTAACGAAAATACATCCTGACAAACCTGTAAGTCAGCAAAGCATTTCCAAATGGATCAAACGCGGCCACCCGCCACCTGACTACTGTATTGCTCTTGAACTGATTACAGGTATTTATCGAGAGGATTTGCGGCCTGATGTGTTTCTCCCTCCACCTAATCAATCACCAAGATAGTATGCATATACAAAGCTACATTGATAAGCCCTATGAAGAATGTGTTTTTTTATACAGTGGTAGCCCCGCGCCCATGTTGACCATGAACCGGAGCAGAGCATGAATAAACCAATAAAACAATCTATACGTATAAAAGCTAACGCGAAACCTCTACGGGTATTTATCGAGTCAATCAAAAATCTTGTTGAGCTTCACAAGTGAGTGATATTTCGTGGTCGTCAAATAGCCCTTTCATGAGGCACTCCTGTTATTTAGTAAGTGTAGGAGCTTTGAGCATAGCAGGAGTTTCTCATTTTTCAGTGCAGCAGCGTCTTCCCCATATCCTCTGTGGGGCTTTTTATTCTGGGCAAGGGCCGTAGCCCCTGCCCCCACTGGGTTAACTCGCGCTGGCTGCAAGGCAGAGCAAGTGAACGGGGTGAACGGAGATAGATGTGAAGGATGGATACCGTAATGGGTCCTTCTGGCAACTTGGCTATATGCGGGTACGTAGCGCCCATAATTTGCTTAGCTTTTTGGGCTGAAACATAGTGAACTGGAGAAGGTATGAAAGTTAGCATATCAGATAACATCAAAGAGGTGCAGCGTGGTTTATCGAAATTTCAAAAACGTGCGATGCCTAAAGCTGTGACCCGCTCGATCAATGATGTTGCTCGAAAAACTCTGACACAATCACGCCGCGAAGTTGCTAAAGAAATGGGGGTTGTGCAGAAGGCATTAAAAAAATCGTTTAGGCTCAAACGTGCCACGTTTAAAAAGCCGACTTCGTGGCTTTTCTGCCAGGGCAAGCCAATTAAACTAATCAATTTTAAAAATACTCGAGCGCTCAAAAAAGGCGTGAAGTCTAAAGCCTATGGCGAGAACAAATTTTACCCGGGTGCTTTTATAGCCACAATGCCTGGCGGGCATAAGGGTGTTTTTAAACGGGGTAAAGTGGGCAGTTATGCGCAACGCAAACGGCGTGGTAAGGGCTTGGTGCGGATTAAAAGTGGGCCAAATCAAGGGCAGTCGTACGCAAAAGCACTGCCTATCAAAGAGTTATACGGGCCCAGTGCGCCAACAACGATGGCGGATAGCCGTATCCAGCGGCTTATAAAGCAACAGATTTATAAAAATTTCCCTATTTTTTTACGCCGCAACCTTAGCTTTTATGTGAGTCGGCTGTAAATCATGATCACTAATTACGATGCCGTTAAAGATCAGCTGCTAGCGGCCGGCTTGCGGGTGAATCACCTGCAGGCTGGCAAGTTGATGCGTGTGCCCTGTGAGGGTGATAGCGGTAAACAAAAAACTGGCTGGTATATTTTACATGAGCTGAACACTGGCAGTGGCGATTTACTGTTGACTGGCGCATTTGGTGATTGGCGCGGTGGCGGCAAACATACAGTGAGCCTGAAAGGGCACACCATATCGGCAGAAGAAAAGGCGGTGTTGCGTAAGAAGGTGGCGGAGGATAAAAAGCGTGCCGATGCTAAGCGCAAAGGGGATCACCGGCGGGCGGCGGCTCGGGCAGAACAGGCGTGGCAGAAATGCGAGCCCTGTGGTGTGCATGATCTACCGCAGTACCTTGTTGATAAAGGTGTGCAGGCCCATGGATTAAAAGTGTCGCCTAAAGGTGCGCTGATGATTCCGATGCATGATGTGGACGGCCAAATATCTGGCCTGCAGGTGATCCACGGTGACCCTGAAACCATTAAGAAAAAGGGCAGGAATAAGGACTTTTGGCCTACGGGCTTAGAGAAAAAAGGCCGGTTTTTCCAAATCGGTACGCCCACTTGGGTTGTGCTGATTGCCGAGGGCTACGCCACTGGTGCCAGCCTGTTTGAAGCTACCGGACTGCCTGTGGTGATTGCATTCGATGCCGGCAACCTGGCACCTGTGGCCGAAGCGATTCACAAGCGCTACCGAGATGTAAAAATTCTAATCTGCGGTGACGATGATTTTAAGACCAAAGATAACCCCGGCGTGGCTAAGGCCTCCATGGCGGCACTGGTCTGCAATGGCAAATGGGTTGTGCCAGTGTTTAATAACCGGGGTGATAAAAAACTCACGGATTTTAACGACCTGCACCAAGCCGAAGGTTTAACGCCGGTACGCACCCAAATTGAAAAGGTGCTGCATGACGCTGGGTGGTCGGCAACGGCTACCGAGGCCGTGGGCGTACTGCAAGGGGGCGGGGAAGGTGGTTTTGTAAGCCCTAAATTAAGCATTAACCAAGCCAATGAGATATATACCGAAGTGTATGGTGTGAAAGATATGTTTTTTGATCACCAGCGCCGCAAGTTGGTGCCCGCTAAAAGTGCGCTAAATCGGTTGCCAGACCATGCGTGGCGAGAGTGGCGTATGTGGGACACGAGGCGGATTGTTGATATAGACAACATCGGGTTTGACCCAACGAATAATGATGAAAACGTTTTGTGCAATTTGTGGGGTGGTTGGCCCACTAAACCACAACAGGGTGATTGCACAAAGTTATTAGGGTTGTTGGAGTACCTTTGTTCTAGTGAATCCCGCGATAACAAAATGTATGACTGGGTATTGAAGTGGCTGGCATACCCGGTCCAACACCCAGGTGCCAAGATTGAGTCGGCTTTGATATTCCATGGTGGGCAGGGTACGGGTAAGAACCTATTCTTTGAGGCATACAAGGCTATTTTTGGTGAGTATGGCAGTGTTGTTGACCAAGGGGCAATGGAAGATAAATTCAATGATTTTTTGAGCAAGAAATTGCTGTTGATTGCAGACGAAGTTGTGGCGAGGAATGAGCTTTATCACCAAAAAAATAAATTAAAAATGATGATCACTGGCGATACGCATCGAATTAACCCTAAAAACGTGGCCAGCCATACCGAGCGTAATCACATTAACGTGGTGTTTTTGTCGAACGAAGTACAACCGATGGTGCTGGAGGGAGACGATAGGCGTCATGCGGTGGTTAAAACGCCGTTTCCTAAATCGAAGGACTACTACCGAGAGGTCTATAAAGAGATACAGGAGGGAGGGGTAGCGGCGCTGCATGACCATTTATTGAACCTTGAGCTGGGTAGCTTTAATACGAAGTCTGAGCCGCCAATGACGAAATCTAAGCAAGATGTGATAGACCTGAGTATGGACTCTATCGATCAGTTTATGAGTGATTGGAAAGATGGTGACCTAGACCTACCTGTTGTGCCTGCTATGTCTGAGGACATATACCCTGTGTACGTTAAATATTGCCGTAAGAATGGAATTATTAAACCTATGCGAAAAAACAGGTTTCTCGGGCAGTTTAATATGCGGCGAGGGTGGGTGAAAGAGCGAGGGAGGTTCTATGCGAACTTGAAGTTTAACGGGGAGGCTAAGCAGAAAATGGTTGTATACCCGCCTAGCGCACTGCTGGAAAAAGTGGATCAACAGGGGCCTAATGAGATGGCAAGCCAATGGCTAACGCGATGTATCGTAAAATTTAGACAAGCGTGTATAGAAAATGAGCAATACGAATGATTTGGGATGTTAAGGATGTTAAGGGATGTTAAGGGTTGTTAAGGGTTGCACAACTCGCTTGAAACCCTTGCTATTAAAGGGATGTTAAGGATGTTAAGGGTTAATGCGCGCGCGCACATGAGGCAACAACGTTTGTAACGCGTCACATGTGCATAGCGAATAAATTTCCTACACGCGGAAATACACCTTAACATCCTTAACAAGCTTAACATTAAATAATAATTATATATAAATCAATAAGTTAAAGATATATTAATGTTAAGGTTGTGCATATTTTGGCTTTATATGTGAAGGGTTTTTTGATTTTATCAATAAAATCAATAGGTTATTTGTTTGGAGGTGTTTGTGAGCGGTTCTCGTGCGATATTTACGCTTGATCAAGCTATCGACAGGTTAGTGGTTTTGTATGGATCTGGCGGCAAAATTTATGATTTGGAATTGGAATTACAACTGACCAAAGCCATGGTGCGCGATTTGATGCCCGATCACGTTTGGCACCAGTGGCGCAAAAGCCCTCGCCGTAAAATGAAGAGCATTAATGATGTCTAATCTTCTCACCCAAAAAGACTTTGCAGACCAAATTGGTGTGGCTAAGTCTTACGTGACCAAACTCAAGCAAGATGGCCGCCTTGTGCTTGTGTCTGGCAAGGTGGATGTGGAAGCGAGTAAGGCGCTGATTGAATCGACAAAAGACAAGAACCGTGACGATGTGACCAAACGCTGGGATGAATACCGCGAAAACGACACACAGGGAGAGGATAAGAGCGACCCACAGGCCGCAGCGGCGTTCAGCAACTCCCGCGCTGCAAAAATGTACTATGACGCGCAGAGCGCAAAACTCGCCTTTGAGCGTGAGAGTGGCCAGTTGGTTGAGGCGGCGCAAGTTAAGGCTGTTGCAGCGGCTGCCGGTAATGCCCTGCGGCAATATATGGAGCGGCTGCCGGATCAGCTTTCTGCAGAATTATCAGTTGAATCGAATGAAGGGCGTATACATGCATTGTTGGTTGAACGACTCGAAGAAGCATTGCAGCAAATGACCACGACGATCAATCAAGTTAATTATGATGGATAAGGCATTTGGGAGGGCGGCATGAATAAAAAATATCTGCCAAAACCTAAAGCCTACCTAGCAGATGGGGGCACCATTCAAAAATGCGCGAGTGGTGAATCTGGTGTTTTGCCGAAAATAGGCCGGCAGAGAATTATTAAGGCGATTAATGAAGTGGGTTTGAAAAAAATCAAGGTGCGATAAATATGAAAATACTATGCTTTTTTGGGTTTCACTTCCTCTGGTCATACGGCGAAAAAGGCTTATGGGGCAGGCCCACTCGCCGCTGTCAAAAATGCCCAGAATTTCAAGAATGGGACTTGAAAGCCCAAAAGTATAAAAGTACGAAATGAATATTAAGAGATAACACATGCAAAACGCGGCCTCCATTTTTTTACCTGTTTTTACTAAAGCGCTAAAGCCTCGCCAGCGCTTGACCGTGAGCGAATGGGCAGATGCTAACCGCGTTTTGAGCAGTAAGGGGTCGAGTGAAGCCGGGCCGTGGAAAACCAGCCGCACACCTTTTTTAAAGGAAATTATGGATTGTCTATCGCTGGCGTCGCCGGTGCAGCGGGTGGTGTTGATGTTTGCTGCACAAATTGGCAAGACGGAGGTGGGGCTCAATTGGGCGGGTTATGTTATGGATCATGCCCCGGCGTCCATGTTGGTTGTGGTGCCCACAATACAAGTGCGCAAGCGCTGGGCGACACAAAGGCTGGAACCTATGCTGGCGGATACGCTGGCGCTCGCCGATGTACTGGACGTACGGGTCAAGCGCAACAACAGTAACAACGCCGAAATGAAGGATTTCCCCGGCGGTTTGCTGGTGCTGGGTGGGGCTAATTCGCCAGCCAGCTTGGCGTCTATGCCGATCCGCTATGTGCTGGCCGACGAAGTAGACCGGTTCCCTTGGGACGTCGGCGGGGAGGGCGACCCCATGGGCTTGATTGATGAGCGTCAAAAGACATTCCCGCGGCGTAAAACTTTGGTGGTAAGCACGCCAACCATCAAAAACGCCAGCCGCATTGAAGTCGAATACGAAGAAAGCGACCAGCGCCAGTACCATGTGCCTTGCCCAGACTGTAAAGAATATCAGCCATTGCAATGGGATAATTTACAATGGAACGACTTGCTAACCGAAGCGTGGTATGCATGCGCCCATTGTGGCACCGCCATTCATGAACACCACAAAACGAAGATGTTGGCTGATGGTAAGTGGGTGGCCCGTAACCCTAGTTCGCCTATTCGTGGCTACCATTTAAACGGTTTATATTCGCCTATTGGCCTTGGCTTTAGATGGGTTGAGCTGGCGCAAACATGGCGCAAAGTATTTAGCGACCCAGTGCAGCTCAAGCGTTTTATCAACACCACTTTGGGCGAAAGTTGGGAGGATCAGAGCAGCACAGTGAAACCCGGCGTATTGGCAGAGCGGGCCGAAGCCTGGCAAAGCCGCACTGTGCCACCGGGGGCGCTGTTGCTGACTGCGGGCGTGGATACCCAAGATAACCGCCTGGCGATTCAGATTTTAGGCCATGGGCGTAAAAATCAAGTGTGGGTTATTGACTATGTGGAAATACAGGGCAATCCGGGGCGGCCAGAATTGTGGATGAAACTTACAGAAACACTCAATACGCCGTTATATAACCAGCATGGGCGCAAGATGCATATTCAAGCCACCGCTATTGACACTGGCGGCCACTATACACACGAAGTGTATCAATATGTACGCAGCCGCGCTGCTAGGCGCTTAATGGCGATTAAGGGTAAAAATACGCCGGGCGGGCCCATTTTGCCGGGGCGGCCATCCATGCAAGATGTAAATGCCCGTGGCAAGGTGATTAAAAAAGGCGTGGCCCTTTGGCTAGTGGGCGTGGATACGGGCAAGCATATGCTTTATGGCCGCCTTAAAAGTGACGCAGAAGTGGTAGAAGCCCAGCGACAAATCCATTTTAACGAAGATTTGGACGAAGATTTTTACAAAATGTTGACGGCAGAAATTTTTGACCCTGAGAAAAACCGTTGGGTGATGCGCAAGGGCCGCCGTAACGAATCGTTAGACACCTGGATTTACGGGGTGGCGGCCAGCCATCACCCAGAAATCCGCGCCCATACTTTGCGGGAAAAAGATTGGGACCGATTAGAGCAGCAGCTAGGCCCACGGCCTAAAGAAGCTGCAGAACAAGAAACCGAAACAAGTTCGGAGGCGGCACTGATACGGGAATCTGTGCGACCTAGTCGTTCACGCCCCCGTAAAAAGGGTGGCTTTGTCAATAGGTATTGAAAATGTCGTTTGATGATGATTTTAAAAACTGTATCGATCATGCACTGCGCAATCAGCTCCCGTCTGAGCAGTTGCCCGCTCTGACTGAGCGAATAACCGAAAAGATGCATGATCATTTTGGCGGTGGGCGGGTCTATGTACGTAAACAAAAACTCGCGCAACGTAATGATGAAATTTTGGCTAATTTCACGGGTAACAATACGGCGCAATTAGGCCAACAGTTTGGCTTATCCCGGGCCCAAATTTACCGCATTATTAAAAAATAGTAATTGATACTTGCTGGTGCTAGAACACACCGATGATTCAGACATATTAACCTGCACTGGTATCTGTGCCGCCGTGGCCCTTGCCCATGATGCGCAATGCACTTGTGAGCAACAAGCAAAAATTGTGCTTAACCCGCCGTCATAATTTTTAGTTAAAATCGTCTCATTTTTTGCCTATTTAATGAGACACATTTAGCAGTATCGTAGGGCTTATGGCCAATTTATTCGATACTGCGCATTTCCCCACCACCGAGCCGGCGGCATTAGTCGCGGGCGACCGGTGGACCTGGAAGCGCACAGACCTCACCGACTACCCGCCTGCCTCTTACGCGCTGGAATATCATGCGCGGCTTGAGGGCGACGCTTTCACCACCTTTAAAATCACAGCCTCGGCCAGTGGCAATGACCATCTTATCACTGTTGGTCAGGAAACAACTGCGCCCTATCTACCTGGCCGCTACCAGTGGCAATCCTACATTATCCGCAGCAGCGACAATGAGCGCATCACTTTAGACACCGGTGTATTTACGGTTACGGCTGATTTAGCGAAATCTATCAATGACCCGCGCTCGGATGCGCGCAAAGGGCTGAATGCGGTAACCGCTGTCCTCAATGGCCGCGCCAGCAAAGATCAGGAAGCTTACAGCATTAATAATCGCTCGCTAAGTCGTACGCCCCTGCCCGATTTAATCGCGCTGAAAAAGCATTTCCAAGCAGAAGTAAATCGAGAAGATCGGAAGATGGGCAGATCGGGCAAAATTTTATCGCGTTTTAACGGGTGTTGAATCAGTGTGGCCATTCAAGAAAAAAACAGCAGGTTCGAGAACAAGTGTAAAAAATGTGCGGCGATATGCCGCCAGTGTGGTGGATCGGCTAAACCCCAAACGGGCCAGCAATCTGTCTGCCAATGGAGAAATTTTTACCAGCCTTGCGGTGTTGCGTAACCGGTCTAGGCAATTAGAACGAGATAATGAATATGCAAAAAAGTTTTATCACATGGTCGAATCTAACGTAATCGGCACCGATGGCATCACCCTGCAGGCGCGTGCGCGTGACGACCGGGGCGCCCTTGATACTCATGACAATGAGCGTATCGAGGCGGCGTGGCGCGACTGGTCAAAGCCTGCGTTATGTTCTACTACTCGGCAGCTTTCGTGGATTGATATTCAGAATTTAGCCATAAAAGCCGTGGCGCGGGATGGCGAGGTGCTTATTCAATTAGTCCCTGGCTTTGAAAATGAGTATAAATTTGCGCTGCATATTATAGAGGCGGATCACTTAGACGAAAATTACAATTTAAGCACCCCAGAAAAACGCGTGGTCATGGGCGTGGAGCTTGATCAGTGGGATGCCCCCATTGCCTATAATCTGCGTGCCAAACACCCAGGTGACGACACACATTCGTTTTTTGGCAAAAATTACCGGCGCGTGCCCGCTGAACAAATTATTCATTTATATAAAACAGATCGTCCGGGGCAGGTCCGTGGTGTGCCCTGGATGCATGCGGTGATGAAAAACCTAAATCAGACCGATGGCTATATTGAAGCCGAGCTTGTTGCAGCGCGTACAGCGGCCTCGAAAATGGGGTTTTTTAAATCGGACACTGGTGATGCCTATGTGGGTGATGACACTCAGGCCACTGGAGAAATGATTACGGATGCCGAGCCCGGCGCGTTTGAAGAATTACCCGGCGGTGTTGATTTTGTGGCGTATGATCCGCAACACCCCACCACGGCCTTTAGCGGTTTTATGAAAACCGTCATTCGAGGCGCTGCCAGCGGCTTAAATGTGTCGTATGAGTCTTTGAGCAATGACCGCGAGGGGGTGAATTTTTCGTCCATTCGATCTGGCGTGATTGATGAACGTGACCAATGGCGCACGCTGCAAAAATGGGTATCGACCCATTTACATCATCGCGTGTACCAAGCCTGGCTAAAGCACTGTTTAACGGCTCAGACCCTGCCACTGCCGCCCCGCAAATTTAAAAAGTTTCTCGATGTGATATGGCAGGCCCGAGGCTGGACTTGGGTAGACCCACTGAAAGACCAGCAGGCGCAAAAAATGTCGGAGGAAATGGGAACACAAACATTAACTGCAATCTGCGCTGCTCAGGGGCGAGATTTTGAAGATATATGCGCTCAGCGCGCCAGAGAACAAAAGATTTTAGATAAATATGGACTAAAGCGCGAAGAGGTAGCCAATGCCAAAGAAGATTGAAGGTGTATTAACACGAAGTTTTACAGTAGCCACTTCGGCTATTGATGAAGAAAGCCGCACGATTAGTTTAGCGTTTTCATCTGAATCACCTGTTGAACGGTGGTTCGGTAACGAAATACTGGACCATGGCACAAAATCCGTACGTCTTGGCCGTCTTACGGATAGTGGGCCATTGCTGGTGGATCACGACAGCCGCGACCATGTGGGTGTGGTGGAACAAATCTCGATTGACAAGGACCGCGTGGGGCGGGCTGGGGTGCGATTTGGTAAATCGGACCGGGCAAATGAGATTTGGCAAGATGTGGTTGATGGAATTAGAACCAGCGTGTCTGTGGGTTATCGAATTCACAAAATGCATATGGAATCTGAGGAAGATGGGCACGAAACGTATCGCGCCACTGACTGGGAGCCCTACGAAATTTCCATGGTTAGCGTACCCGCCGATGCCGGTGTGGGTGTTGGCCGCTCGGAACAACTGAAAATTATTGATTTAAAAGAGGAAACTAAAATGCCTAAGCCAACCGAAGGTTCAACTACCCCTGTAGTGGATACAGAGGCGATTAAACAGCAAGCGCGTGACCAAGTTCGCAGCGCCGAACTGGCCCGCATCACCGATATTGAAGCGCTGGGACAAATGCATAGCCAAACCGATGCAGCCCGGCAATTTATCACTGAGGGCAAAACCACTGACGAGTTTCGGCAGGAATTGCTCAAACAGCCCATTAAACCTGTGGAGCCTAATTTTGACATTGGCATGACCTCTGCAGAAGTGCGCCAGTTTTCGTTTTTGCGCGCTATCCATGCCTTAGCCAATCCAGCCGACCGACGGGCGCAAGAAGCTGCCGCCTTTGAATTTGAAGCAAGCCGGGCCGCCGCCGATAAAATGGGGCGTACTGCCCAGGGGCTGTTTGTGCCCACTGATGTACTCAAACGTGATCTAACCGTGGGATCGGCCACCGGGGGCGGGCATACAGTGGCGACTAATTTGCTCAGTGCTAATTTTATCGACTCCCTAGAAAACGCCATGCTGGTTGCCAAATTGGGTGCCACGGTGCTGAAAGATTTAGTGGGTAATATTGCCATACCTCGCCAAACCGCCGGCGCGACGGCCTACTGGGTTGCTGAGTCTGCCGACCCTACGGAAAGTGCCGCGGCCTTTGATCAGGTCACTATGTCACCTAAAACCGTGGGCGCCTTTTCGGATATTAGCCGCAAATTACTCTTGCAATCCAGCATTGATGTTGAAGCCTTTGTGCGTAATGACCTGGCTTTAAGATTGGCCCTGGCCATTGACAATAAAGCTATAGCGGGTGATGGCAGCAGCAATACCCCAACGGGCATTTTATCGACGACCGGCATTGGTAGTGTCACCCTAGCCGATCAAACCGGCGTTAAAGTGCCTACGTTTGGCGAAATGGTGGATATTGAAACGGAAGTTTCTACAGATAATGCCTTGCTAGGCGCGCTGGCTTATATGACCACCCCGTCCGTGGCAGGCGGGCTTAAACAGGCGGCTAAAGATGCGGGTTCTGGCCAGTTTGTACTGGAAAATGGGCAGGCCAATGGTTATAACGTCGGCGTGACGAATCAATGTGCCGCAAATACAACGATCTTTGGTAACTGGGCTGATTTGTTTATCGCTATGTGGGGCGGTCTTGATCTTAACGTAGATACGTCTACCGGTTCCACTAGCGGCACAGTGCGCGTGGTGGCGCTGCAGGATGTGGATGTGGCCGTGCGTCACGCGCAATCTTTTGCCAAGGGCGTTTGATAAATAGGCGGGGGTAACCCCGCCCTTTTTCGGGAGTAATACCATGAAAGTTAAAATTTTAAGAAACACAGTTGCCGGCGGCAAGAATCTTTATGCCGGAGAATCTTGTGATCTGAGTGCGCAGGATGCGCGAATTTTGATTGGCCTTGGTAAAGCGGTTGAAGTAGATCCTAAAGCCGAAGCTAAAGCCAAAGCCAAAGCTAAAGCCGCAGCCAAAGCAAAGTAGGGGCAGTTTTTAATGTCATTTAATGAAGACCATAGCGAGTTTTTTGATGCCAGCGAATTTGCTGATAAGGCAAATGTCGCGGGCGCTTTGGTGAATGGAATTTTAGCTAGGGAATTTAACGAGGATTTAGGGGTTGAGGGCACCAGTATTTTATTTACCTGCGCCACCGCCGAGGTGATTAATGTGGCATTTGGTGATGCGCTGGTAGTCAACGGCACCACATATAAAGTGATCCAAAAACGCCCCGATGGCACAGGTATGACCGATTTAATGTTGGAGCTTCAATAATGCATGTACGACAGCAAATACGGGAGCAACTTGTGACCACGTTAAGCGGGTTAACGACCACGGGCAGTAATGTTTTTTCTACTCGCGTTTACGACGTAAACACGGTGCCTTGTTTAGTGATTTATACCGATAGTGATCAGGTGGACGAGGCAGACAGCGTGGCGGGTAAAGATTGGCATGTACTCAGCGTCACCATCGAAGCGCTGGCCAAGGCCACAGCTAATGTGGAGAACACGGTGGACACCATTTGTGAAGAGGTGGAAACGGCCATTTTTGCAGATACCACGCTCAATGGCGAGGTGAAGGATATTTATTTGACGGGGACAGAAATTCAGTTTAGCGGCGAGACAGATCAACCGGTGGTCATGGCGACGCTCAGTTTTAACGCAGATTATCGCATTGCGCCGGGCACACCCGGCACACAGGTGGCTTAAATGAAAATGTATAAAGATGATCAGGTGGTGGAGAAAGTGCATCCGTCACAAATTCAGAATATGAAAAACCGGGGCTATTCCAAAACCCCGCCGAAAACGCGCAAAGCAACTAAATCAAAAGAGGTAACAGACCATGGCAACGCATAAAGGCAGTGAGGGCACTGTAAAAGTTGGTAGTAATACGGTCGCCGAAATCAACTCATTTACAGTCAATGAGTCTGCGGAAACCATCGAAACGACCAATTTAGCATCGACTTCAAGAACCTATGTGGCTGGCCTTACTAGCTGGGATGGTTCATTAGAATGCTTTTGGGATGAAACCGACACCACTGGCCAAGGTGCCATGACGTCCGGCGCAGAAGTGACGCTTAATATTTACCCGGAGGGCGCTACGTCGGGCGATCAATATGCCACGGGTACGGCCATCATCACGGCTATATCAACCAGCAATGGCGATAACAGCAGCAATGTAACCGCAGCCTTTACCTTCCAGGGTACCGCCAGCCTCACTTGGGGTGCTGTGTCGTGACAAGTTTGGCGGCTAGGTCGTCGAACCGAAACGCGTGCGTCCCGAGCGCTTGCCGCTAATTTATCGGGAAATTTAACGGGAGATTTATTATGAGTAGTGTATTAGAAGCTGCAAAAGCCAGTTTTAAACAAAAGATGGATGTGGATTTGCTTTCCATTGAAGTGCCCGAGTGGCAAGTAAATGGAAAACCGGCGGTGATTTATTTCCGCCCGTGCATGACATTGAAACAAAAGGGCCGCATTTTAGATCTTTTGAACGAGAACAATGCTGCTGAAATGCTTTTTACCAAACTGCATTTTATAGCTTTGGATGAAGAGGGTAAAAGGCTTTTCAGTTCTGCAGCTCGAGTTGAATGCCTGCACCATATTGATCCGGAAGAAATTAGTGTTGTTTTAAGCCGCATTGACAAAATGCAACATGAAATCAGCAACGAGGAAGCAGGAAAAAACTAGCCGCCGATCCATGGTTGAAGTTCGCTGTATTTTTAGCCGACAAATACGGCAAACCGCTCGATGAGATTATGGATTGGCCCATTAATGATTTAATTTTACGTCACAGGTTTTTGTTAGATGCCCAAAAACAAAGTTAAGATTGCTATTACAGCAACAGATCAAACCGCCATGGCCTTTGCTAGAACTAAACGTGGTTTGGCTGGCATAAGTGCGTCTGTTGGCCGCGCATCAAAAGCGGTAATGTCGCTGCAAGGTGCATTTGTTGGCATTGCTGGCGCAGCTTTGGTGCGAAGCATAGTTGATTCAGCGTCAAGCCTGGAAACCCTTTCAATTCGACTTAAAACCGTGACTGGCTCGGCAGAATCTGCCAGAGATGCACTGGCGTTCATTGAAGATTTTACGGCAACAACCCCTTTTGGCTTACAAGAAGTGGGTAACGCGTTTGCTAAATTAACTGCATTTGGCCTAAAACCCACGCAGACTTCATTAACTGCTTTTGGTAACACGGCCTCTGCCATGGGTTTGGGTTTAGAGCAGATGATGGAGGCGGTGGCCGATGCTACTACCATGGAATTTGAGCGCCTTAAAGAGTTTGGCATTAAAGCTAACGCTCAAGGCAATGACATAAAATTCACTTTTCAGGGCGTGACAACCTCGATTGGTAAAAATGCTGCGGAAATAGAGGATTATTTAATCCGCATTGGTAATGTTAATTTTGCCGGTGCCATGGACGCACAGATGGACACCTTTGCTGGCAAAGTGTCTCTTATGAAAGAAGAGTGGCGTAAGTTTTTGGTGGCCATTGCCGATACAGGAGTGTTTGATTTAACTGCCGATGCCATTAGCGGCGTGACCACTGCTTTAGATGCGGTAAATGGTGGCGCTGTGGAATCCACAACCGACCAGATTAAACGCCTAAATACCGAAATTTCCAAGACTAAAAAACACATTGACATGATTATGGCTGCACAGGGGCCTCTAGCCTCTACCGCCATGCCTGCCGCAGCTAAAGAATTACAATCAAAAATTCTTAATGCTCGACTCCAGCTTGATAAGTTGTATTTTTCAGGGCGAGAAAATGAGCTTTTAAAATCACTAAAACGTGAGCAGAAAATATTAGCCGATGATGCAGCGTTTAAAGAGCGTTTGGCGGCGCGTGATTTTCGCAACAGTCTAGCTCCAGTTGTAGGTTGGGAGCCTGCTGTTTCTTGGGAAGGGGAAGACGAGCTTACTAAGCAAATGAATCAATGGCAACAAGATGCCGATGACCTGCGGGCCGCGCTTAAAAAACTCAGTATTGATGGCCGCACAGATATGGAAAAAATGGCTGATTCGGTGGGTGATGCTTTTAGGCAGGCATCTGACAATATTAAAGATTCGCTCACAGAAGCCTTAATGGGTACCCGCTCTTTTGCCGACGCTTTTCGATCCATTATGCGCGATGTGCAGCGTCAATTTATCCGTAGTCAAATTGTTAACCCCTTTGTAAATGCTATATCCAGTGCTTTGCCATCACCCTTTTCTGGCGCCCGCGCCAATGGTGGCCCCGTGGCAGCAGGCAGCACTTACTTGGTCGGTGAGCGCGGCCCCGAATTATTTACCCCCAAAGCCTCTGGCCAGATTGTATCTAATGATGATATGCAGACTGGCTCTGTAAATGTCACTTTTAACATCAATGCTATTGATACCCAGTCTGCCACTGATGTCATTGTTAGCCAGCGCGGCACGATTATGGGCGTGATTAATCAGGCGCTTAATGACAGTGGTCAGAGGGCTATCGCATGAGTTATCCCACAACCCCAGCGTTTAGCACGATTAACCCATCGAGTAATCGCCAGACATTATTTAGCCAGGCAGTGAATGGCCGTATGCAATCCCGCAAAATAGGCGGCCAAGGTTGGAGCTTTACCGCGCAATACGCGCCCATGGACCGTGCCGAGTTTGCACCGGTGCTGGCTTTTGTTGAGTCTCAGCATGGCCGCCATGGGGTATTTACTATTGTTCCGCCCACTATTTCTAATACCGCAGGCACTGGTACGGGCAGTGTCACTTGTTCAGCGGCTAGCCTTGGTGCGACCAGCGTGACCATTGCTGGATTAACCGGCACTTTAGAAGCTGGCGATTATGTAAAATTCTCAGGCCATGACAAAGTTTATATGCTCACAGCTGATCGAAATGGTGCCGGGGCAATCAGCATTAGCCCCGCGTTAATTACAGCCGTTATTGCCGATAGTTTAATTTACACCAACGTGCCTTTTACCGTGCGGCTGGCAAATGATGTGCAGTCTTATCAGTTGGCTAACAGCGGCTTTTATCATTATGAAGTGGATTTTGTCGAGGCGCTATCATGAGCCGTACAATTCACACCGATGTGATTACAGAACTAGCTAAAGATGGTTTTACCAAAGCGCATTTAGTCAAGGTTAACTTTGATACGCCTGTATATCTGACCGACCATGCACACGCCTTAACGTATAACAGCCAGTCTTATGAATCCGGCGGCCACCTCTTAGGTATGTCGCAAGTTAACGAAACCGCCGAGATGCGAGTGGGCAGTTTTAGCCTTAATTTATCTGGTGTGGAACAAAGTTATATATCGATTTTATTAAGTCAGAATGTAATAAACCGTCAAGTCTTGATCAGCCGAGTGGTGATTAATGCCACTGGCGGGATTATTGGCGACCCTATTTTGCTTTACGATGGCCGCATTGAAACATTTAGCATTGCCGATCAATCCGACACCTCCACAATTAACCTGGCGGTCACTTCCCATTGGTCAGATTTTGAGAAAAGGGCCGGTCGGCGTACCAATGACGCTAGCCAGCAGTCATTTTTCCCCGGTGATAAGTTTTTTAAATTTGCCTCCCAAAGTGTCAAAAATATTAAGTGGGGGCGGGCATGAGCTTTTTTAAAGATTTAATCGGTCTCGCGGTGGGCGTGTTTAACCCTGTTAGCTTTTTTGTCAATCTGGGCATCTCTTGGGTACTGGACGAACTTAGCAATGGCCAGCAAGAAAAAGCCTTGGCCGAGGCCGAGGCCCGCCATGCGGGTACTCTGTTAAATAAGCGTAGCAATATCGCCAATCTGCCGGTAATTTACGGCCAGCGTAAAGTGGGCGGCACTGTGGTATTTACCGCCACAAGTGGTAGTGATAATCGATACCTGTATGTGGTTTTAGCTCTATGTGAGGGCGAAATTGAGGAAATCGGCGATATATATATTGATGATGTGCTATCCACCGACCCGCGCTTTGATGCTGTTGATATTTCTTTCAATTATGGTGGATTAGCGGTTGATTGGACGATATTCGAAAAAAGTATCATTAACAAGTTTCTGGGTGCGGATAACCAAACTGCCGATACTATGTTCACTGGTGCCAATATTGGCTGGACCTCTGCCAATATTGGAAAAGGCGTGGCTTATATCGCCTGCCGGTTTATGTGGAATAACGATGTATTTAGCGGCATGCCCACCATCCATGCTATGGTTAAAGGTCGCAAAGTCTACGACCCCCGCACCTCTACCACGGCTTATAGCACTAATCCGGCTTTGTGTCTGCGCGATTATTTAACCAATACCCGCTATGGCAAAGGCCTGGCTACCTCTGTTATTGATGACACTTTGATTAGTGCTGCCGCTAATCAGTGCGATACCCTTGTTACCCCCTACACGGGCGGCACTCAACAAAAACTGTTTGAATGTAATACGGTGCTTGATACAGGCCGCACCCTCATGCAAAACGTCAAAGTGTTGCTTTCCGGTATGCGTGGTGTGATGCCGTGGCAGCAGGGTGTTTATAGCTTGGTTATTGAAGACGAACTGGCCGCAGGTGTGACCCCCTTTGCTTTTGACGAGGGTAATATCACTGGTGGCATCAATATTCAGTCGGAAAAGAAATCCACCATTTTCAATAAATGTATCGCCACGTTTGTTAACCCAAATGCGAATTGGCAGCGTGACCAAATCTCATGGCCTCCTGCGGGATCTAGTGAAGAACAAAACTACCAATCGGATGATGGCGAAGAGTTGATTCAGCGTATCGAACTGGAAACCATCACTGATCCGTATACCGCCGAAGACATCGCGGAAATCGTGGTCAAGCGCTCCCGCCAAGGCAAGCTAGTGCAATTTACGGCGACCTCCGAAGCGCTGCAATGCACCGTGCCCGATATAATCACAGTCACCCACTCTACACCAGCATGGAATGCCAAGCCTTTTCGGGTTTTAGCAGTGCAGTTAAAGCCCGATGGCACTGTGGGTATTGAAGCGGTCGAACATCAAGACTCTATTTATCCATGGTCTACTAAAACAGAAAAGGACGATGTGGCCGATACTAATCTCCCCGATCCATTTACCGTGCTGGCCCCCACGCCGCTCAATGTGACCGAGCAGCTATACACG
>Ga0105350_10000696_pt1 | contig 22267 bp, 19 predicted proteins | sample EN1Hudsemesocosm_FD_83506 | JGI IMG/M metagenome (GOLD analysis project Ga0105350, IMG submission 83506) | Methane-oxidizing microbial communities from mesocosms in the Hudson Canyon - EN1E Hudson Canyon | ecosystem: Environmental > Aquatic > Marine > Cold seeps | place: Hudson Canyon... | reverse complement strand
TATACCTAGTGAAAATTGCGTCGATCGCTATCGGACCCTAAACTGTAAACTCATTGCCAAATAAGGAATGAGTGATTGGACGAAATACCATCCCCTTGCATACGAAACTGTTGTTTAGATCAAGATGATATTTGTATGGGCTGCTTTCGAACTCTAGAAGACATACTAGAATGGGGGAGTGCGCCAGATGAACAGAAAGTTGAAATTATATCGTTAGCAAATAAGAGAAAATCTAAATATCAGCAAGAACACTTGATGAGACAAACCCAGAGTGGTGATAAAGGCTCGGATAGTTGATAAATATTGACCCAAAATAATTTCGATACTAGGTGTCGTTTAGAGTTATTTTTCACAGTTTGAAGCCCAGTCTAGATCTAAGCTTGCAGTAGTTCTTAGCTGCGTAAAGTCAGTGAGTAAGATATTCATGAGCAGTAGTGTTTATTTTTTACTGAGCACGAATCAATAAATTCACACTATTACCTTCGATTACTTTGTTTATTAAATGAGCAGGTCGATCAAAACATGGCCTGATTTTAGCGTCTTGAAACTTTAGCGATCTAATCTATATTAATAGATGCTCTGCTGTGTAACCCTCAACGTATTAGTCAATATATTAGTCAAGATACTCTTTGCTAATTGAGATTGGAGGAGATGTAATGACGTCTCAAGAATCAGTAAAAACGCGCTTAGGTGATATCCTACTTAAAAAGGGGCTGATTTCAGACGAACAGCTTCAGTCGGCAATAGATGCTCAGAAATCATCTCACCTTCAGCTTGGTGAGATTCTCATTGGGATGCAATGTGTCTCACAGCGGCAAATCAATCGCGCCCTTAACGTTCAAAGCAAGCTTCGGAATGCAGTTCTTACCTCTATTCTAAGTCTATCTCCAATTGCACTTGTGGGTTGTGGTAGCGGTAGTGACGGAGTAGCCGCTGAAAAAATCGCCATCGAAGAAGTTGTTCAAGAAGTAGTTGACGATGCTGACGAAGAAGTCGTCGAAGAATCAGAGCCAGCTATAGTTGGAGCGGCAAACCTTTCTTGGTCCATTCCCGCGCTAAGAACTGATGGAAGTGACCTAGAGCTTCACGAAGTTGATAGTTATAGGGTATACCAGGTCTCTAGTAATGGAGACTCAGATACTGTGCACGAAGTCGAGGGGACAGATACGACGATTACAATTGAAAACCTAGCCCAAGGTGAATATAGTTTTTCGATCACAGTTGTAGATATTGGAGGCTTGGAAAGTGGATTTTCCGAGACAATTAGCCTTACCATCTAGCTATCTGCCTACCTACAGTAATACTTGTAGCCTAAGCCAATGTTGTGCTCTAAAGCATGCGAATTAGCTGTTAAGTCTTAACGTAGAAATGTTATTGTCGATTCGGTACACGCCATATCCCAGATAGATACAAAAAACAGGAGCCAGTAGCATAGCTGGCCCCCGCTTATCTACCTTTCAACTTTATTATTCGAATATTAAACCGTGCCTTCAATACTAATTTCTGGGTTTAATATTGGTGACTCTCCGTTGTAGTCATATAAGCCAATTCCACTCTTGCGACCTAGCTGATTATTGTTGAATAGCTGTGCTAGTGTGCTAGGCATATCATAGCGACTGCCACCCAGCTCTTTTTTGAGTGTGATGGCCATTGCGTGTACTACGTCAAGTCCTATTAGATCAGCCAACGCGAGTGGTCCCATTGGATGAGCGCAGCCAAGCTTCATTGCGTTATCGATGCCTTGAGCGTCTGAAATACCGCTTTCAAGGGTTTCTATCGCGTGCAATATATAAGGGACTAGTAGTCTATTCACCACATACCCCGCTGAAGATTTCACCCGTACCGCAGTCTTACCAATTTGTTCGCAAAAGCTGATAGCAAGTTGTTCAGACTGTTCCGATGTTGAGTTGATCGACCCAACTTCAACCAGCTGCATAGCTGGAACGGGGCTAAAAAAATGTAAGCCAAGAAACTGCTGGGGCCGTGATAAATGTTCTGCCAAGCTATCTAGTAACAGTGAGGATGTGTTTGTACAAAGTACCGCATGGGTCGCCATGCATGCTTCGATGCGCGTAAGCAAATCTATCTTTAATGCTTCATCTTCTACAGCAGATTCAATAACTAGATCAGCAGAGGCGACTTGTTCCAAGTCTGTAGTGAACTCAATCAACGAGAGCACTTCTTCGCACTGTTCTTCGCTTAATTTTCCCTTTTTAACACGTCTTGCAAGTGATTTTTCGATCGCAAGTCGCGGTGCATCGAGGTCTCCAGGCGTCGCTTTAATCGCGACGACTGGAATTCCCGTTGCTGCCGCAACTTCTACAATGCCTCGTCCCATCATGCCGCAGCCAACAATGGCTATTTTTTTTATTGTCATATTACTCTCCAATAATTGAAATTTTATTGTTGTTTTGCCCTGCCTCTATTTTCTAGGCTGGTTAGCCAGTATAGAGAATTAAATAGCTATAGGGAATTGGTGGGTATCAGGGCGCTGGTTTGTAGATCATAAAGTTTTTATGGATATTCTGTTTATATGGGGCTTTAATAATTTCATTGGTAAGTAAATTGACCATCATATGGGCATAATTGCCAATGAATTAAAAGCGAGAGAGTAGGGGGGGGTGCGTTGATTTTGTGTGACTTCAACAAAGGGTGTGACAGTGATTAATGTTGGTGTGATCTTGTACGAAGGGTGCTACTTATCAAGTTTGGCAAGCCCTATGGATGCATTCCAGGTGGCCAACGCTCATAGTTTGGCACAGAGAGCCGATAGCCAAACTATGTTCGAGTGTAAGACTATTTCACTCAGTAAAGGCGCTGTGAAAACAAGTGGTGGTGTGGTGTTAAACCCTGATTTATCTATTGATCAAGCCGGAGAACTTGATTTTGTTTATGTACCTGCATTTTTCTATCAGGGCGAGGAGGCGTTCGACAAGATGTTGGTAAAGCTCAAGCCTGTAATTGATTGGTTGGTGTTGACCTGGAAGAGTCGTACAGTTATCGCGTCTAGTTGCACGGGCACATTTCTTTTGGCTGAAACAGGCTTGCTGGAGGGACGAAAGGCGACGACGACTTGGTGGTTAGAGCAAGTATTCCGAGACCGATACCCAAAAGTCAGACTTAATATGAAGGAGATGGTGACCGAACAAGATGCGCTGATATGCGCGGGTGCCATGACTGCAAACCTCTCGATTGCCATGTCTGTTATTGAACGGTTTGTCTCGTCAGACATCGCCATGCATTGCGCAAAATCAATGTTGGTGGATACAAGTGACACGATTCAGTCCCCTTACCACAACCTGTTGGTCTCAGAGTCTAGTTCAGACCCTATTGTGTCGAAGGCCCAGTTTTGGATACAGAATCATCTGCATATTGTGGTGGATCAAATTCGTTTGGCAGAAAAAGTTGGCGTAAGCCAAAGAACCCTCATTAGACACTTTAAGGCAGAATTAGGCACTACGCCTTTGACCTATCTACAAAACGTTAGAATAGAGACCGCCAAACAAATTTTGGAAAATACCTCACTCTCATTGGAGCAGGTTATCTATCAGGTTGGTTATCGGGATATCAGTTCCTTTGCCAAGTTGTTCAAGAAGCGAGTGGGCGTTACGCCGAGTGTTTATCGCAAGCGTTTTGCTAAATCATAAGGCCTATTCAAAAATCGATGTCTAAATAGAGTTGTTGGTGAGTTGTTTTGCTATCAAATTGTTTATAAGTGTAAGTATGCACCTCTTAGATCTGTACATTAAATAAACATATTTCTCTTTACGGACGCCAAAGATCTAATAAACTTAGATTGATACCTTTTGTTTTTGTCGAGAAAAATGAAAAAGTCATCAAAAAAGCCCGAAATAAGTTTCATGTTAGATGTTTCGAAGCTAGAGCCCGGATTATTTGTCGATCTGGAGTTAGGCTGGACGGAGCATCCGTTTCTGTTTTCTAGGTTTATAATCAAGACGGCTAATGAAGTGTCTGTGATTCAGTCTCTGGGCTTAAAAAAAGTAAAAGTGATTCCAGGACAGTGTACGACAAAGGTCAGTCCTGACGGCGTATCAACAGAAGTTCAAGACGACCCCTCAAAGGATTTATGGCTAGCAAAGCAAGAAAAGCTTGAACAGGCTAGACAATATAGACATCAGCGTGGAGCGGTCGCATCTAGATATAAGGCAAGTGTTGAGCAAATTAAAAAACTAAACCAAAGTTTAAAACAGACACCTGAACAAGCTATCGACGAAGTAAATAGAGTCGTGGACGAAGTCGTTGAGACGGTGATCGTTAGTGGTGATGTGTTGGTGAGCATTGTTAACCTTCCTGATGACCAGTTTTCAACTCATAACCATGCAATGAACGTGTTGGTCTTATCATTGTTGATCGGGCGTGTGATTGGCTTACCAAGAGACAAGATGAAGGAGTTGGGTTTAGGGGCTCTGTTGCATGATATTGGGAAATCATTAATACCAGACAAAGTGTTAAAAAAGGCGGGAGAACTTACCAAGAGTGAAGTTAATTACCTTCAAACACATACTTCTTTGGGGGCGGATATTGCACGAAAAACAAACCGCTTATCTCCCGAAGTGGTGGATATTATTGCTCAGCATCATGAAATGCTAGACGGTTCAGGTTACCCCAACGGTCTGAAGGGAGAGCGTATACCAGTCTCGTCAAGAATTGTCGCTATCACAAATTTATACGATAACTTTTGTAACCCTGCCGATTACCGTCTTGCCCAAACGCCGAAAGACACTCTTGCTGATTTATTCCGGCATTATAAAAATCGATTAGACGGCGACTTGATACAAAGCTTCGTTACGGTAATGGGGATTTTTCCGCCGGGTACTATTATTAGGCTGTCAGATGAGAGCATCGGCTTGGTCGTGACCGTTTGTGCTAAAACCCTATTGAACCCACAAATTTTGTTATATAACCCCGAAATACCCAAAAATGAAGCGGTACTAATCGATCTTGCGCAACACCAAGAACTCAAAATAGCTAAAGCGGTGAAACAAGTGGATTGCCCAAAAGAGATAATTGAGTATTTGGGCATCCAGGAACGTGTTGGTTATTCGATATGACCGACTCACAACATAGCGCTATAGGCCCATTTGCTTAGCGATAACTTCGTTCATCACCTCGTATGTTCCACCGCCTATGGCTAATATTCTGTTGTCTCGATAGAGCCGCTCTACCACTGTTTCTCTCATATAACCCATACCGCCAAAGATCTGTACGGCGTCATAAGTGACTTTGTCACTGGTATTGGTCGCGAAATTTTTCGCCATCGAAATTTCTTTTATTACGCTTTTTCCAGCTTGAATCTTTGCAGCTAGGCGGTAGGTGAACGCTTTACTAGCCTCGATCATCGTCGCCATTTCGGCTAGTTTGTGTTTTGTTGTTTGAAACTTTCCTATAGGGCGTCCAAATGCGCTTCGTTCTCTGACGTAACTTAGGCATTGATCTAAGGCAATTTCTGCTGTGGAGTTGGCCATCACGCAAAGACTCAACCGTTCTAGCTCGAAGTTGGTCATGATCGCGATGAATCCTGCGTTTTCTTGGCCGATCAAATTTTTGACAGGAACGCGACAATCATCAAAGAATAGTTCAGCTGTATCGCTGGCCCACCAACCCATCTTGTTCAGTTTTTTACCTGTGGTAAATCCTGGCGTGCCTTTCTCAATCATCAGAAGGCTGATTCCCCCGAATCCATCATCGCCAGTTCTCACCGCGACTGTGTAGTAATCGGCTCGAATTCCACTGGTAATAAATGTCTTACTGCCGTTTACGACATAATGGTCGCCATCTTTGACGGCTCGAGTCTTAAGGTTGGCAACGTCAGAACCCCCCGAGGGCTCCGTAATTGCTAGGGCAATAATTTTTTCGCCAGAAATGACCTCAGGAACAACTCGTTGTTTGATTTCAGGTTGTGCCCAACGCCAAATAGGCGGCAAGCCGATATCGATTGATCCGAGACTAGCGACAAGTCCGCCAGAGGTAGAACGCATTAGCTCTTCAGAGGCAGCAATTTTGCTGAAAATGTCGTCACCTGTACCTCCGAATTCTTCTGGGTGACCAAGACCTAGAAAGCCGACTGCTCCTGCTTTGACATACAACTCTCTGGGAAAGGTGTTTTGTTCTTCCCATTCATCGACGAAAGGCAGAATTTCTTTGTCTACGAATTTTTTTACGTTTTGTCTAACAATATTTTGAGTCTCGCCAAAGTATTCTTGTAGTACTGGCATTTTGTTTAGCTCCAAAAACGGAAATAAAATACAGGGGTGTATTTAGTGAAGTCTATGAGTAATGAGTCTAAAATACAAGCCTGTATTTTTTTGACGTCAATTGGGATCAAAATGACCAAATTAGCGAAAGAGCAATGGGTAGAAGGCGGGTTATCCATTCTCCGGGAGCAGGGTGCGAGTGAGCTTTCGATAGTGAAGTTATCACAGCGCTTGAGTGTGACTAGAGGCGCTTTCTATTATCACTTCAAAAGCTTGAATGACTTCATTGATGCAATGATAGCGGTTTGGGAAGAAAATATTATTCACAAAGGGTTTGAGCAGATTTTAACGGATGTTTCTGACCCTCGTCAGGAAGTAAAAAACTTAATTGAATATGTGACGCATATGTCTGATCGATTAGATTCGGTGTTTCGTCACTGGGCTTCTAGCAACACCCATGTGAAGGAACATATGGCAAGATTAGATCAACAACGACTTAGTACCGTAGAAGGGTTATTTCAGCGTTTAGCGAATGACAAGGCAAAAGGTATGGTCTTGGCCAGAATTGCATATTATGGGTACATCGGAAGCTTACATACCTACCCAATTCCGAGTGCTCAGCAACAACGTGAACATGCTCTTCAAATGCTGGATCTTATTATGGCGTATTTGGAGGAGACAAAATAACGTCATTGCGCCGAGGGGGGCGACAGAACTACAGCCAAGTGTTTTGTTCTAGTATTATATATTTGGCCTCTTAGCCCATAGCAGGTAAACTTGCGGCATATGAATAAACGCATTGGCACAAAGTCATGAAACACCTGGTAATCATCGCAATAGCGGGGGCGCTTGGCGCGATTTCTCGATACGGTTTGGTCTCTTGGGTTGATGATAAGAATTTCCCTTGGGGTACCATGACTGTAAATGTCTTGGGCTCGTTTTTGATGGGCTTGGCCTTCGTACTTATTGTCGAAAAGGGTGTTGTACCTGAAGATATCAAACCATTTGTTATGACTGGTTTTCTAGGTGCATTTACAACATTCTCTGCATTTTCTCTTGATGCTTGGCAGTTACTCGATCGAGGTGAGTTTCTCACGGCTGTGGCGTATGTCACAGGCTCTGTTGTCATATGTATTGTCGCTTTATTTATGGGTGTGCTGCTGGCTCGCACAGCCATCTGAACTAACAACTAAAATTTATCTAAGAAAGAACATTATGCTTGATCCAAAACTAGTACGTAGTAATACCAATGAGATTGCAGAAAAACTGGCGCTAAAGAAGTACAAATTCGATATTGAGTTATTCTCTTCTTTAGAAGAAAAACGAAAATCGATTCAAACTCAGACTGAAGAGCTGCAAAGTGAGCGGAATACTAGGTCGAAATCGATTGGTAAGATCAAAGCGGCTGGTGAAGATATTGCGCCGTTAATTGCCGAGATGGATACGATTGGTGAAAAGCTTGAAGCGGCTAAAGCAGAATTAAAATCGGTACAGGATCAACTAACTGATTTTTTGGCAGGAATGCCGAATATACCCGATTCCGAAGTGCCTGCAGGTGATTCTGAGGACGATAATGTCGAAGTATTGAAGTGGGGCGAGCCCGGACAATTTTCTTTCGACGTTAAAGACCATGTCGCACTAGGTGAACAGTCGAAGCAAATGGACTTCGAAACTGCGAGCAAGTTAACCGGTTCTCGTTTTGTCGTATTGAGAAACCAATTGGCTCGACTACATCGTGCACTAGCGCAATTCATGCTTGATACGCATACAGCTGACAATGGCTATGAAGAAGCCTATTTACCCTATATCGTTAACAGTGACTCTTTATATGGAACGGGTCAGTTGCCAAAGTTTGAAGAAGATTTATTTAAGCTTTATGCAGATCGTGATTTTTATCTAATTCCAACAGCAGAAGTGCCAGCAACCAATATCGTCAGAGATGAAATTCTTGATGCCAGTGCATTGCCGATCAAACTGGTTTGTCACACACCTTGCTTCAGAAGCGAAGCAGGCTCTTATGGGCGAGATGTTCGTGGCATGATTCGTCAGCATCAGTTCGACAAAGTTGAGATGGTTCAGATCGTCAAACCAGAAGAGTCTGATGCCGCGCTAGAGGCATTGACTGGTCACGCTGAAGGGATACTTCAAAAGCTAGGTCTACCTTACCGAAAAGTTCTACTTTGTGGCGGTGATTTAGGTTTTTCTGCAGTGAAGACTTATGATCTCGAAGTTTGGTTGCCCGGACAGAACGCCTATAGAGAAATTTCTTCATGTAGCAACACCAAGGACTTCCAGGCCAGAAGAATGCAGGCTCGCTGGAGAAGCCCTGAAGACAAAAAACCTCAATTAGTGCATACGTTGAACGGGTCAGGTCTTGCAGTAGGTCGTACTATGATTGCCGTGATGGAAAATTATCAACAAGAAGATGGCTCTATCACTATTCCAGACGTACTCAAGCCGTACATGGGTGGTATTGATAAGATCGCTTAAAGAGAGTCGAGAATGGAATTTCTACCGTTATTTTTTAATCTTAAAACAAGTACAGCCTTGGTATTTGGTGATACTGACGCAGCAGCCCGAAAAGCTGAAATATTGACCGTAGCAGGCTGTCGGGTTCAATTAATTGCGCAATCAATGAATAATCAAGGTTTTGATAGTCTATCCAGTAATTCATTGTTCACCCATTACGTCGCTATTGATGACTCTATGTGGTCAAGTGTACATCTCGTGGTGGCGGCTTATGGTTCGGAGGAAGATCAGCAAATTTCTGATAAAGCAAGGTCATTAAATTTACCGATTAATGTCGTCAACCGGCCTGATATCAGTAGCTTTATCTTTCCGTCTATTATCGATAGATCCCCGGTTATTGCGGCGGTTTCAAGTAGCGGTGAGCTCCCAGTATTGACGCGTTTGTTGCGAAGTCGTATTGAGGCGTCTATTCCTCATGCCTTTGGTCGGCTGGCGATGATCGCGAAGAAATTTCGTCCAAGGGTTCGGTCTTCTATCGCCGGCATTAATGCGAGACGCCGTTTTTGGGAAAAACACTTAGAAGGCCAGTTTGCAGACCTTGTTTTTTCAGGCCGAGAAGCCGAGGCGGAAGATCTGATACAGGGTCATCTAGATAGCCATCAAGACAATAATAGTCAAAACGAGGGTGAAGTTTACCTCGTTGGTGCGGGTCCCGGTGATCCAGACCTATTGACGTTTAAAGCGCTACGTTTAATTCGGCAAGCCGATGTTGTGCTATATGATCGGCTAGTCTCTGAACCTATATTGAACCTTGCGCGTCAGGATGCAGAAAAAATAAACGTCGGCAAAGAGCGTTCAAATCATACTGTTCCTCAAGAATCTATTAACGACTTATTGGTTAAATACGCGAAAGCTGGAAAGCGTGTACTGCGCTTGAAGGGCGGAGACCCCTTTATTTTTGGACGTGGCGGCGAAGAAATCGAAACGCTAGCTGAAGAGGGCGTTTCATTTCAAGTGGTTCCTGGTATTACTGCTGCATCGGGTTGTGCTGCCTATTCGGGGATTCCCCTAACTCATCGAGATTACTCTCAATCGGTTAGGTTTGTGACCGGCCATCTGAAGAATAATACCTGTGATTTACCATGGTCTGAATTTGCACACGAGAATCAAACCTTAGTTTTTTATATGGGCCTGTCTGGTTTGCCAGTGATTTGTCGATCATTGATTGAACACGGTATGCCAGAGTCTAAGCCGATTGCTTTGATATCAAAGGGCACAACGCGTGATCAAAAAGTGGTTGTTGGTACCTTGTCGTCAATTTATGAAAAGACACAAGATGAAAAAATTCACGCGCCAACTTTAATTATCATTGGTGAAGTAGTGAATTTGAGAGAAAAATTAAGCTGGTGTGAGGGGTAATAGTAGCTGGAATCGAAGAAGCCTAGAGCATTTTTATACTCTAGGCTTTGATTTAGCGAAAATATTTCTAGCGTGAAGGTAGAACATCTTTCAGTTTATCTCGCATATCTAAAATGGCTTTTTCAGTCATTTCCCAGTCGATACAGGCATCTGTTACTGACACACCGTATTCCATTTTTGATAGATCTGATTGAATTTTCTGGTTACCGAATTTCAGGTTGCTCTCGACCATTAGTCCAATAATTGACTTATTCCCATCAAGAATCTGGTTACTAACGTCTTGCATAACCAGTGGTTGAAGGCTTGCATCCTTGTTTGAATTAGCATGGCTACAATCGACCATTATATTTTTGGCTAGATTAGCTTTTTCTAACGCTTGCTCACAAAGTGCAACATTGACTGAGTCATAGTTAGTTTTTCCGCCACCACCTCTAAGAACGACGTGTGCGTAGGGGTTGCCATTGGTTCTTACGACAGAAACCTGGCCGCCGGTATTGATGCCGAGAAAACTATGCGGGTGTGCAACGGAATTTAGCGCGTTCATGGCAACATCTAAACCACCGTCAGTCCCGTTCTTAAAGCCAATAGCCACTGAAAGTCCGCTGCTCATCTCGCGATGTGTTTGCGATTCCGTCGTTCTAGCGCCTATCGCGGACCAAGAAATAGTATCTTGTAAATATTGAGGTGAAATTGGGTCCAGAGCTTCTGTCGCCGTTGGTAGTCCAATTTCAGCGACGTCACTTAATAGTTGACGGCCAATGTGTAAGCCCTTAGACACGTCAAAAGAATCATTCAGGTAAGGGTCGTTGATTAAGCCTTTCCAGCCTACCGTTGTGCGAGGCTTTTCAAAATATACTCTCATTACTAGATAAAGGGTATCGTCAACTTTATCGGACAATGCTTTCAGTTTGTGAGCATATTCCTTTGCAGCATCGATGTCGTGTATTGAGCAAGGGCCAATAACCACGAATATACGATGATCTTTACGTGCGAGAATGTTGTTGATCGTGTCTCTGCCTTTTTCCACGACGGAGACCGCTTTTTCGCTCAAAGGTATTTCTTGCTTTAGCGCTTCGGGTGTAATCAGCACTTCATGAGTAGAAATGTTTATGTTGTCTAGTTGGTTTGTCATTTTGCTCTCTACTTATACTATATGAACATCAATTATTATTGCCGCTATGTTGAGGTATTCAAACGGGTATTGCAATTTTTGCAATCAATTAAATACCTAAAGTGCAGATAATTACTATAATGAATCCAATGCTTTCTCTTGAGGCGTCGATCAACGAGCTTTGGGAGACCACAGGGAATGGATAGTATGTAATAAAAAGGAGATTTTTCAGAGTCTAGAGCTTATTAACGTTATTCAATATCTCGTTTTTCGGGCTAGGCTAGACCAATTATTCGCATTATTTATACATTGAGAAAGTAGCTGATTGGGGCGCAGTAATATTACAGTAGACATAACAAAAGCCGATATTTCCTCCATCAAAGCGGTGATAACTCAACTTAGAGTGCCTGAGCTAAACTACAGCCATCAATCACTGGTTGAAAATTCTTCAAGCTTGAAGTCGGATGGTCAGCAATCTGAGCGCGCTCTGATAGAGGATCGTGTTCTGAAGTCGCTCACATCAGTTCAATATGACGCGCAAACATCACTTATTAAAACAATGCAGACGTCAAACCAGTTCTGTCCAGTTAGCCCAGAATTAAACAATATCGCATTTATTGTCGATCGTATCTGGGCAGTTTGGCTGAGAAAATGCAACTTATCGGTTCCCCTCAAAAGTATTTTGGGCCGATGGCGACTACCTTTATTTCAGTTGATGTATTCACAGTTCACCAATGGTTATTCATCGGAGGAGACAGAATTATCGCTCCGCCCTTTAATTCAAATTGTGAATACCTTGGCAGAGGATAATCTTGGTTGGTGCGATAAGCCCTTACGATCTCGAGACGCTTTGCTAAATGAGATTAGTGTTTTAACCGAAACGGTCCTTGACCAAGAGAATTTAGGCGCTGATGAGCTAACTATTTTAGGAAATCAGTGGGAGCAGTTCGTAATAAAACAAAAGGAGAAATTTTCAAAAGTAACAGAACGCTTAATTTCATTAGAAAAACTCAAATCATGGCAACAACTCTGTGCTTGGTTTTCTCAGGGTTACATCGGTCTGTTTTTCCCCAGATATAAACTACCCAAATCTCTCCATCAATTTATCAAAGAGTATTGGGGGATTGTGCTTTCGAATCACGTGGAATGGTTTATAGAAGAGGGGGATTCTTCGCTTCGCTTCGATGAGAAAATTGGTAGTTTGAACCGAAATATTGTTATTGCATTTACAAAAAAAAATGAAGAAGCATTCAAGTTGGCCGACCATATTCTCGAAGATTTACAAGGTGTTGTAGATGAATCGAAGGTCTCGGTTCCTCAAGACATGTGGATGTCTTTGGAGTTAAGTTTGGTCTCTCAACTTCAGGGTACTGAAGAGGAAAAATATAAATTCGAACCAGGTAGTCTCTCGGACCATTTGTCTGAGATCTTCGGAGAATTTAGTTTATCGTCTATCAAGAAAAGCAATTTTTCAGACTCGACCTTCAGTTTAGGCGACTGGTTTGTCATTAAGGTTGATGGAGAGGGCTCTCCCTTAAAGTTGATAGCGAGTTTCGAGGACAGCAATACCTACCTGTTCTGCAATTATCTTGGGATAAAAGTGGCGGAATTTAGCCATTTCACCTTGGAACACATGCTGGAGCAAGGGGAAATTATACCTTTAACCCTAGGTGCTAGCTTTAATGAGGTTTTCAAATCAACAGTCAAAGGTCTACTTAAAGTCGCAGAAACTCAAAAATTAGCGCGTATAAATGCTGCGGAAAAGGCAAAAGCTGAAGCGGAGAGTTTGTTGGCTGAAAAGCTTAGAGCTGAAGAATTAGCAGTAGCAAAGGCAGAAGAGATCGCCAAGCGAGCCCAATTGCTAAAACAAAAGCGCGAAGAAAGGGTTCACTATGAAAAAGAACTTAAGGTGAGAGAGCATGTTGCAAAATTTAAGTTAGGTGCTTGGATTTCGATAAAAGAAGAAACTGGTGATGCTCGGTTCAAATTGGTTGTAAAGTTGGTCGCGTTAGGAAAGTATATCTTTGTTGACCGTTTAGGCATTAAGAAACGCGAATTTCTAGAAGATTATTTGGTGACAAATATAATGAGTGAAAATATTGAAGTAATCAGTGATGGTGCTGAGTTTGAAGATAGCTTAGAGCGTGTGGTAAGTAGGCTAAGAACCTCTAAATGAACTCGATATGGAGTTGGTAATGACAGAAGAATACCTTGACGATTTTTTTGGAATAGATGAGAAGCGAGAAGAGGCTAGGTTAAATTTAGAAGCTGAAATATATATTGAAACGGTTTCTACCGAGCCTGGTGAAAATCGATCACCGGAAGTTACTCGATGTGAGAGTGTGGATCTATCTGCTAATGGCTTGCAGGTGTTGTTGCCTGAAAAGTTAGTAATTGGCGCCATTCATACGTTAATTATTGATGTGGCGCTTCAAGAGCAGACTTATAGGTTAAGTGCTGAAGTTAAATGGGTTCGGCCTTCGAGTTCTTTTTTCCAAACAGGATTGTACCTGTATGATTCCGATGGAACTGCGATAATTGATTGGAAATTTATGTTAGCCCAGCATCTAAATTAATTATTCTTAGTTACTAGCGAGGAGCATTGCCTTATTCGTTATCGGTCTCGCCACCTACGCCGAACACAGCATTCTTATCTATTGAGCCAGCCGCTTCATCTATAGTAAATGAACCATCTAGACCCAAGCCTTCGATGCTTGGTAGTGGGTCGTCGTTAATAAACGCCATTGCATCTACGGCTGTCTCAAGCGGAAATTCTTCCATAAGCGCATGGCCCTTTTTAGGGTAGCTAACGAGTGTTCCATTACCTAATGCGTCTATCCATTGTTGAGCATGATCAAAGGTGCCCCATTTATCTGCTTCACCCCACATAACGAGCGTAGGTGCGGTTATTTCTTCCAGGTCGAGAAGCATACCCAATTCCATTAAGTTACGGATAAATAGCAGCTGTCTAACATTTGACTCGTGCGCTCCGTCACTTTGCGCGAGGTGAATGTACCTATCTAATTGCTCACCATTCGGTTCGCTGTTCTCGCCGTAAAAATTATCGACAATAGTGGTTATAATCGACGTAGGCTGGATGTAGGTATTGAAAATGTCTAAACCAGGGGTTGTCATGTAATTTAAAATCCAAGGTAAACTTTGTTGGAACCCCATTGGTGTCATCAGAATAAGCTTATCGATTTTTTCTGGGTGTTGGTGAGCTGCATACTGTGCGGCCAAATATCCGCTATAGGAACTGCCTACCAAGGTGAATTTTGGTATTTCCATATCTTCAATGAAATACTGAATGGTATGAACGAGGTAGTCACTTGTTAAGTTATCTGCGCAAGTATCTTCGGGGTCATCAATACAGTGAGGGGCACTTGTTAAGCCAGAGCCAGGAAGGTCAATAGCAATCACCCTGAAATCTTTACTCAGTGTTTCGATCCACTTTTCCCATACATGCAATGAGGAAATTTCACCGTGCAGCAATACAACAACAGGGCCTTCGCCGACATCTCGATAATGTATTGATGTGCCAAAATCGTTATTTATCCACTTTGAATCGGTGTAGCGGTATTTGCTGCGAACGTACCAATCGGGCAGTTCGGAAAAACCAAGGAAGCTAGTTAGAGACGTAGAAGATTTTGCTGCGCCAAGCATGTTTGTACAAGCTTGAAGGGATGCGACGATAAATAAGGTGATCAATAAGCGAGAAGCAGAATTAAGTCCAAAAAAACGTGTCACTATTATTTATCCATCATTAATAATTGAATACTGGTCAAGCTGCTCAGTAAACCCAGGTCCAGGGTGCGTATAGCCTATCAGTTTGAGGGTAAATGTTTCAGTGACACAGTACTTAAAAACCAGTATTAAGAATAGTACTTAGATGAACAAACTAACAAAAACCTATTCTTCGAAAGCTTTTCCTGCCGTTGTGTTGAACCCACCATCAACATAAAGGATTTCACCACTAATTCCACTTGCCAGGTCTGAGCATAAGAACGCCGCTGCATTGCCGACTTCATCAATGGTTACGTTGCGGCGCATAGGTGTTTGCTTTTCGTTTTCTGACAACATCTTGCGAAAATCTTTGATGCCTGATGCGGCAAGTGTTCGAATCGGGCCGGCTGAGACTGCATTCACTCGTGTGCCTTCTGGCCCAAGACTTGACGCCATATACTTTACATTGGCCTCTAAGCTAGCTTTGGCCAGACCCATAACATTGTAATTGGGAAGTGTTCTTTCAGCGCCCAAATAGCTGAGCGTAAGTAGAGAGCCATTTCGGCCTTTCATCAAACTTCTAGCGGCTTTGGCTAGTGCGACAAAGCTATAGGAGCTTATGTCATGCGCGGTATGAAAACCTTCTCTAGTGGTGACCTCTACGTAGTCGCCATTTAATTCATGTGCAGGAGCGTATCCGACAGAATGAATAACGATATCAACACCATCCCATTGTTTTCCTAGCTCTTCAAACACTAATTCTATTTGTTTGTCATCTGCGACATCGCAGGGAAGTATGATTTTTGAATCCCACTGTTCGCCAAATGTTTCAACGCGTTTTTTTAGCTTTTCGTTTTGGTAAGTAAGTGCGATTTCTGCCCCTTCACGATGAAAGGCGTTAGCGATGCCCGTGGCGATTGACAGCTTGCTGGCGATACCAACAATCAATACTTTTTTACCGGCTAAAAATCCCATAGTCTTTCCTAGGCTGTTTGACGTCAAATATAAGGATGGAGGAATATACCATTGTAAAAATGGTTCTATGAATAAAAATAGGCCGCATCTAATAAGTTTTGTGTATATTCTTCTTTTGGCGCTTCAAATAGAGTTTGGCAGTCGTTCTGCTCCACGATTTGACCCTGTTTCATTACAATGACCGTATGGCTTAAGGCCTTCACAACGGATAAGTCATGACTAATAAATACGTAAGCTATGCCATATTTTTTCTGAATACTCCTAAGCAGTTCGATAACTTGAACTTGAACGGTGCGGTCCAGTGCTGAGGTGGGCTCATCAAGAATGATTAGTTTAGGCTTTAATACCAGTGCTCGTGCAATCGCAATTCGTTGTCTCTGTCCCCCAGAAAATTCGTGTGGGTAGCGGTGTCGAGTCTCGGGGTCCAGCTCGACTTCTTTCAGTACGTTTATGATGATTTTTTCACGCTCAGATTCTGAGCCTATTTTGTGAATCTCCATGCCTTCTTCAATAATTTGATAAATAGACATTCTTGGACTTAGGCTTCCGTAAGGGTCTTGAAACACAATCTGCATATCTTTTCGAAATGGCCTAAATTGAGCTTGATTAAGCGATTCAATTGACTGGTCTTGAAAGTGAACCGGCCCAGAACTTGATATTAGTTTCAGTAAGGCCAAGCCAAACGTAGTTTTTCCGCTACCACTTTCTCCTACAATACCGAGAGTTTCTCCTTCTCTTAAGGCCATACTAATATTATTGGCAGCTTTCAAGTATTCAGTAGGCTTGCCCCAAAAATTTGTCTTGGTTGGAAACCATACTTTTATGTTCTCAGCCTGGAGCAAAAGTTTAGCATTTTCTGATACTGGCTCAGGTTGGCCGGATGGCTCGGAATCAATTAATTGTTGGGTGTATTCCTCGGTAGGGCTATTGAATATAGTTTCAGTTGAACCCTGTTCGACAACCGAACCATTACGCATAACGACCATGTCGTCAGCATAATGACGAACCACATTGAGGTCATGCGAGATCAAAATAACAGACATATGCATTTTAGACTGCAGCGACTTTATTAGTTCGAGCACCTGCTTTTGAACAGTGACATCAAGCGCTGTGGTAGGTTCATCTGCGACCAATACTTCTGGTTCATTCGCCAGAGCCATAGCGATCATAACTCTTTGTTTTTGGCCACCAGAAAGCTGATGCGGGTAGGCATCTAGCCTTTCCGACGGGTTAGGAATCCCGACAAGTTCAAGCAGCTCAATTACTTTCTGACTCACTTTATTCTTTGGTGTTTTTCCGTGGAGAACTAGTGTTTCAGCAATTTGTTTTTCAATGCTATGCAGAGGGTTGAGCGAAGTCATCGGCTCTTGAAATATCATCCCGATTCGCCTGCCACGGATTGCTCTTAGTTCGTTGTCTGAAATCTTAAGTAGATCTTTGCCATCAAACATAATTGAACCGCTAGGAAAGGAGGTTTTATCCTTAGCGTGTAACCCTAAAATAGATTGTGCTGTGACCGACTTACCAGAGCCGCTTTCACCCACTATCGCAAGCGTCTTACCTTTGAAAACGTTTATATTTACGTTTTTAACGGCGTCAAAAGTTTGATGACCCTGATGAAAACTTACAGATAGATTTTGAATCGCTATTTGGCAATCATTGAGAATGTTTGTCATGACTAAACCTTTCTAGGATCAAATGCATCACGAACCGCTTCGCCGATGAATACTAATAACGACAGCATAACGGCCAGAACAACAAATGCAGAAGCACCTAACCATGGAGCATGTAAGTTGGTTTTTCCTTGGGCAATCAACTCGCCTAATGAGGGCGAACCGGGAGGTAAGCCAAATCCTAAAAAGTCCAACGACGTTAGTGTGGTGATAGATCCGGTCAAGATAAAAGGCATAAAGGTTAGCGTCGCCACCATCGCATTTGGAAGCATGTGTTTAAACATAATGCCTTTATTATCTAGGCCTAAAGCGCGAGCGGCTCGAACGTATTCGAGGTTTCGGGCGCGAAGGAATTCTGCTCGAACAACGTCAACCAAGCCCATCCAACTGAACATAAGCATAATGCCCAACAACCACCAGAAATCTGGCGTAATCATACTGGCCATTATAATGAGTAAGAATAGAACAGGAAGGCCAGACCATATTTCAATGAAACGCTGGCCGATAAGGTCTATCTTTCCGCCATAGTAGCCCTGAATCGCGCCTACAATTACACCAATTATTGAGCTGAAAATAGTCAATGTCAGGCCGAACAACACAGATATTCGAAAACCATAAATTAATCTAGCGACAACATCTCGCGCTTGGTCGTCGCTTCCTAGCCAGTTGTCGGCAGAGGGTGGGGCGGGTGCCGGAACAGGTAAATTGTAGTTGATCGTGTCATAGCTGTACGGAATGAGTGGCCATAGCATCCAGCCCTTATCTTCAATAAGGCCTGCGACGTATTCATCGCGGTAATCAGCTTCGGTTTCGAAGTCGCCGCCAAAGACCGTTTCTGGATAAACGTTGAGAAAAGGTAAATACATTTGATCGTCGAAATAGACCGCTATGGGTTTGTCGTTAGCGATAACCTCTGCAAATAAAGTGACAAAGAAAAGAATCGAAAAAATGATTAATGAATAAAAGCCACGCTTATTGTTTTTAAAGTTAGATAGACGCCGTTTGTTCAAGGGTGTCCAAGAGTCAGTGGAGAACATGGGCTTAATTCTCCCTGCTTGCGAAATCGATTCTAGGGTCGATGAACACGTAGGTAAGATCACTGATTAATTTTAAAAATAGCCCCATTAAAGTGAATACAAATAACGTACCGAACATAACAGGGTAGTCACGGTTGAGCGTTGCTTCGAATCCGAGGAGGCCAAGTCCGTCAAGTGAGAAAATAACTTCGATCAACATGGACCCGGTAAAGAATATACCTATTAGCGCGCTTGGCATGCCAGCAATAACAATTAGCATGGCATTTCGGAACACATGGCCATAAAGAATTTTGTTATCAGTAAGGCCTTTGGCTTTGGCTGTAATAACATATTGTTTGTTGATCTCATCCATAAATGAGTTTTTCGTGAGCATAGTCAGTGTCGCGAAGCCCCCGATTACGATCGCTGTGATGGGGAGTGTCAAGTGCCATATATAGTCAAATAGTTGCTCGCTAAAGCTCATACTACCAAAATCAGGCGACACCAAGCCTCTTAGTGGAAAGACATCAAAATAACTACCGCCAGCAAACAATACGATGAGTAGAATGCCAAACAAAAAGCCAGGTATCGCGTAGCCGATAATAATGATACTACTTGTCCAGATATCAAAGCGGGTGCCATCTTTAATCGCTTTTTTAATTCCGAGCGGAATCGAGATCAAATAAATAATAAGCGTTGACCACAAGCCGAGTGATATCGACACAGGCATTTTCTCAAGAACGAGCTCTGTGACTTTTTTGTCGCGAAAAAAACTTTCACCAAAATCGAAGGTCATATAGTTTTTAATCATGATATAGAAGCGTTCATAAGCTGGCTTATCGAAGCCGTATAGTTTTTCTATTCTTTCAATTAGCTCTGGGTCTAGGCCTTTTGCACCCTGGTACTTAGACGAGCCGCTACTGGTTGCGCTTGAGGGATTAGAGTTTGTGAATTCGCCACTGCTACCACCCAAGCGAGCTTGAACATCTGACTCTAAGCCTTGAATTTGTGCCAACATTCGTTCGACAGGGCCACCGGGTGCCGCTTGAACGATGACGAAGTTCAACAACATGATCCCAAACAGTGTTGGGATCATTAGAAGCAAGCGTCTAAAAATATAGGCACTCATTATTTCTTAAACCACCATGTATCAATAGAGACACCTGACTTAGGTGAAGTAGTGGGTTTTTCGAGGCGTTTGGTGTACGCGATTCGTTCGATCGGGTTAAACCAATTTGGAATGACGTAATGTCCTGCGAGTAAAACTCTGTCGAGTGCGCGAGTTCGTGTAACGAGAGATTTTCGGTCTGGTGCACTGATAACTAGGTCGATTAATTCATCGATGACGGGGTCTTTAATTCCTGCCATGTTCCGCGAACCCTCTGTATTGGCCTTGCTCGAATGCCAATATTCACGTTGCTCGTTACCGGGCGAATTAGATTGCCCAATGCCCGACACCATGACATCAAAATCAAAGGACCGTCTTCGATTAACATACTGTGAGGTATCAACGACCCGAATACTTGTCGTGATGCCAAGCTTTTCTAGGTTTTTAATAAACGGCTGAACAATTCGCTCGAAATCTTTTTGGTAAAGTAAAAACTCGAACGAAAATAATTTGCCGCTTTCTTTGTGTGTTAGTTTGCCATCTTTAACCGCCCAGCCGGCTTCTTTTAACAAGCCAATTGCGGTTCTTAAGTTTTTTCGTATGCTGTTTGGTTTCGTTGTATTAGGTACGGTATAAGCTTCGTCAAATACTGCTGATGGTAGTTTCGCTTTGTAAGGCGTTAATATTTCTAGCTCTTCTTTTGAGGGTAAGCCCGACGAGGCCAATTCAGAGTTTTCGAAATAACTATTACTGCGTGAATATTGGTTGTTGAATAGGTTTTGATTGGTCCACTCAAAATCGAAAGCAAAAGCCAATGCGCGTCTGACTCGAGGATCTGTGAATAGTTCGCGTCTGCTGTTGAACACAAAGGCCTGCATGCCTGTTGGCTTCTGGTGTTTTATTTCTTCTTTTATTAGTTCGCCAGAATCGAATTTTGGGCCATTATACGAATTTGCCCAATTTCGAGCGGTGCGCTCAACCCTGAAATCAAATTCGCCTGCTTTAAATGCCTCAAGTGCAACAGTATTGTCTTTGTAATACTCGTATACGATTTCGTCAAAGTTATAGCGTCCAACATTGATAGGAAGGTCTTTTGCCCAGTAATTTACGTTGCGTTTGAGTGTGACTGATCTACCTGGTTGAAATTCTTTTATAGTGTAAGGGCCATTACCGACAGGAATATCCAAAGATGCCGCGCCAAAGTCGTGTTTAGACCAGTGAGCTTTAGAAAATATCGGAATTTGACCGAGGATCAGTGGTAGTTCTTTATTTTCATTAGTTGAAAAAATGAACTGGATCGTAAGCGAGTCAATCACCTTTATTTCTGAAACATCTGCGTAATAAGCGCTATAAAACGGCTGTGCCTTCTCATGTTTGGTCAGTGTGTTGAAGCTAAAGGCTACGTCTTCAGTAGTGATCGCGCTGCCGTCGCTAAATTTTGCTTTCGGGTTTAAATAAAATGTGACAGAGGATCGATCCTCTGGCATGTCTATTTTTTCAGCGATTAAGCCGTATTCACTGAAAGCTTCGTCACCTGTGCTCTCAGTTAGTGATTGGTATAGGTAACCCACGCCTGAGGCGGGTACACCTTTAATAATGAAAGGATTAAAGCTATCAAAATTATCGCCGACCACGCCCAATTTTAATGTGCCGCTTTTCGGCGCATTGCTATTGGTATAATCAAGGTGAGTGAAGTCTTCTGCATATTTGAGCTCGCCATGCATGGCGACACCATGTTGAGGTGCAGCAATAAGGGGTTGAGAGAGAAAACAAACTGAAGCAATAATAGATAAGAATAAGCGCATGATTTTTGGTTTTTTTCTTGGTTTAATTAGAATAGCTAGCTAGAGAAAGATCCTAAAGCTTAATAGTAGAAGCGTCTACCGGTTTAACAATGTTTATCACATACATGCTTATTAACTAAACAAAATTTAAGTAAACTCGATACCAGCTCTAGCGAAGTTCCGTTTTTTTAAGCTTGCATCGTTTACATATAGATAAAGTCACTAGCTTGCCTTCTTTAACGTCGAATTTTGAATTGCTGACGACGTCCCATTTATGAAATCCATTTTTGCACAAAGTGTTGCCTTTATGCTTTTGTTTCAAATTAGGCTTCTTAAAGGGAAGTACATTTGTCATGGCGGCTTCCAGAGTATGAGAAAAACGGATACTATCACGTGCGCTCAATTTCAAGCACTTAAAATAATCAGGTAGGTTTAACGCGTACTAATGTCGAATAAGCGTTCCAGAGATAGAATGGTACTTTTTGTTGTACTGAGTTTGTTGGCTCACGCTGTGTTGGTGACCTATCTTATATGGAATCCACTTTTTGAAAAAAAAGAACAAGTCCGAAAGCAGACGTTTAACGTAAAGCTCTACAACAAGAAAAAACCAAAGAAGGTAGAAGAACGAGAATTCAAATCCAAGAAAGCTGAACCCAAGAAGGCCGAACCCAAGAAAGCTGAACCCAAGAAAGCTGAGCCCAAGAAAGCTGAGCCCAAGAAAGCTGAACCCAAGAAAGCTGAACCCAAGAAAGCTGAACCCAAGAAAGCTGAACC
>Ga0105350_10000693_pt1 | contig 22285 bp, 21 predicted proteins | sample EN1Hudsemesocosm_FD_83506 | JGI IMG/M metagenome (GOLD analysis project Ga0105350, IMG submission 83506) | Methane-oxidizing microbial communities from mesocosms in the Hudson Canyon - EN1E Hudson Canyon | ecosystem: Environmental > Aquatic > Marine > Cold seeps | place: Hudson Canyon... | reverse complement strand
CCGGTATTGATCCTCATCGCTGTCGTCATCTTAGTCGTGGTGAAGCCGTTTTAAAGCCTATGAATAACAAATTCCCCACAGGCTTATATGCCATCACTGACCCTATATTGCTCCCTGGTAACCGTCTACTTTCAGGCGTTGAAAGTGCTTTGAAAGGTGGCGCCTCGGTCATTCAATATCGAGACAAAGTGGCGAGTGAAATAGATCGCCTACGAGCCGCAGAAAATTTGAGTACACTATGCAAAAATTACCATGCAAAATTTATTGTGAACGATGACCTAGCACTGTGTACTCGAGTAAAGGCAGATGGGTTGCACTTGGGGAAAACAGATGGGGATATCGTGGTAGCTCGCAAAAAACTCGGTCCTGAAAAAATTCTTGGAGGCACCTGTCATAACGACTTAACGTTAGCCCAGCTCTATATTGAGCTCGGTGTCGATTATTGCGCATTTGGGCGAGTGTTCCCATCAAGAACTAAACCAATGGCACCCCCTTGCGACTTGAGTATACTCTCTGACGCCTCGGCGCTAAACATTCCCATTGTGGCGATTGGCGGCATTAACGCAGACAATATTGCTTTTACTTTGGACTACAACATCCATTCAGTTGCTGTAATTGACGGCATTTTTGCCAGCGATGATATTGAATCGGCAGCCAATTATTTATCGGCACAACTACGTGCGTCTAGACAATGCTTTTCATAACAATAGGTTTATTTCATGTCAAAATCTGAACAACTTTTCAACGATGCTCAATCCGTTATACCTGGTGGCGTAAATTCTCCTGTTAGGGCATTCAAGGGCGTAGAAGGGTCACCCATCTTTTTCGAAAAGGGCGAAGGCGCTTATCTCGTGGATGTAGATGGCAACAAGTATATTGATTATGTTGGTTCATGGGGGCCCATGATTTTGGGTCACGCTAATAAGACCGTGATTAACGCAGTTAGAACTCAACTCGACCAAGGTTTAGGCTACGGCGCACCGACCGAAATAGAAACCATAATGGCTAAAAAGGTATGCGAATTAGTGCCTTCGATCGAAAAAGTGAGAATGGTCAGCTCAGGAACCGAGGCAACCATGAGCGCGATTCGTCTAGCGAGAGGATTTACCGGTCGAGATAAAATTCTCAAATTTGAAGGCTGTTATCATGGCCACGCCGACTCGTTGTTAGTTAAAGCTGGCTCGGGTGCACTCACCTTGGGCGTACCAAATTCTCCTGGGGTTCCGGCAAGTGTCGCCGAACATACGATAACCGTAAGCTATAACAAGCCGGAGGAGGTGAAAGAAGTTTTTGCATCAATGGGTAAGCAAATCGCGGCGATTATTGTCGAACCTGTCGCAGGCAACATGAACTGCATTCCGCCTATACCCGGCTTTTTAGAAACGCTACGTTCTTGCTGCGATGAGCATGACAGTATTTTGATTTTTGATGAAGTAATGACCGGCTTTCGAGCCGCTCTGGGCGGTGCACAAGACGTTTATCAAGTAAAGCCAGACCTGACGACTTTGGGCAAAGTCATTGGCGGCGGCCTGCCGGTTGGCGCATTTGGCGGACGAAGCGACATAATGGATTATATTGCACCTACCGGCCCGGTGTATCAGGCTGGCACGCTTTCTGGGAATCCGCTCGCAATGGCCGCGGGACTCGCGATGCTAAACAGCGTATCTCAAAGTGATTTCTATGAAGTCTTGAGCAAAAAAACCACCAGACTAATATCGGGATTACAAATGGCTGCAGATGAAACAGACGTTGCGATGTCTTTTAATCAGGTAGGCGCCATGTTTGGATTCTTTTTTACCGATAATAAACAGGTTCGTACGTTTGAACAGGTAATGGCGTGTGATATCGAAAAATTCAAACGCTTCCATCAGGGCATGTTGAATGAAGGTGTGTACTTAGCGCCTTCAGCTTTCGAAGCTGGTTTTTTGTCGAGCGCACATAGCGACCTAGAAATTTCCACAACAATCGATGCTGCGAGACGCGTTCTTGCAACGCTCTAATTAGTGCCTGCGAATTTTTCGAGAACACTGTTTAGAAACAAATGGCCTTTGGGTGTGGTTCCCAAATGGCCTTTTTCGATCAAACCTTGTCGACGAAGTTCGCTGAGTTCCGGCTCAAGTGCTGCTAGTGGTAAACCTGTTCTTTCGACAAACAATGCTTCAGACACGCCTCGGTTTAGTCGAAGAGTATTCATTAAGAATTCAAACCCTAAATCTTCTGGATTGATGCTTTCTTCTGCCACTCTGAACAATGGTTTGGGTTTTAAATAATCGGCTGGCGCTCTAGTTTTTCTGTAACGTAGTATGCGTTCACTATCATTTGACCCAGCATCAATTAGCGTTATTTTTGAATGAGCCCCAGCACCTAGACCTATATAGTCACCGAAAGTCCAGTAATTAAGATTGTGTTTTGCCTCACGATTTTGAGTTGAATAGGCTGAAACTTCGTACTGCTGAAACCCTCCGCTTTCCAATATTTCGACGCCTTCTTGCTGAATACGCCACAGCGTTTCGTCTTCTGGTAATTTTGGCGGGCGTCTAAAAAATTCAGTATTTTGCTCGATGGTTAATTGATACCAAGATAAATGACTCGGCCCGAGACCGATAGCTTGACGTAAATCCGCATTAGCTTGAACAGGTGTTTGCCCTTCGAGTCCATGCATGAGGTCAATGTTAAAGTTATCGAACCCAGCCATTTGTGCTTGCTCGATTGCACGTACTGCGCCGCTTCCGGAATGGATTCGTCCTAGCTTTTTTAAATGGATGTCATCAAAGCTCTGCACACCAATAGACAATCGATTAATGCCCGCCGCGCGATAGCCAATAAATCGAGCAATTTCAGTTGTACCGGGGTTGGCTTCGAGCGTGATTTCGATCGTGTCTTCAAATTCAAGCACATTACTTAGATGATCGATCAAATCGGAGTAAAAGCCTTCGCTCATTAAGCTAGGAGTACCTCCTCCAAAAAAAATGCTTTTAATTTTTCGACCTTGAACGAAGTTCAGATCACCACCTAAATCTAGTTTAAGTTGTGATAAGTAAGCTTGTTCAGGGTAACTCTCATCTCCTTCCTGCTTAACATGCGAGTTGAAGTCACAATAGGGGCATTTTTTGACACACCATGGGATATGAATATACAGACTTAGCGGCGGTAAACTTGAAATCATTCCGTAGACAACTCGTTAGGGTTTGATCTGGTCAACTTGAGATATCAGCTGTCGTAAGGCCTTCCCTCGATGGCTTATAGAATTTTTGTCCGTTTTAGAAAGTTCTGCGGCTGTACATTTGAACTCCGGAACATAAAAAATTGGGTCATACCCAAACCCACCGACGCCCGATTGTTGCTCTACAATTTCCCCTTCCCATTGACCATGACAAACCAGAGGCGTGGGGTCAGCGGCGTGAGACATATAGACCAGCACACAATGAAATCGCGCTCGTCGATTTGAAGAATTAAGTGCTTTAAGTTGCGCTAACACCAAATCAATATTGCTCTGATCTGTTGCATTTCCTTGCGTCACGTCATTTGAATACCTCGCCGAGTAAATACCAGGACGACCATCTAATGCATCAATAGACAGACCCGAATCATCTGAAAGAGCAGGCAAGCCACTTATCTCAGACGCGTAACGTGCTTTTATAATCGCATTCTCAACAAATGTTAGTCCCGTTTCTTCAGGCGGTATCACATCAAAATCTGACTGAGGGTGAATTTCAAGACTATAAGGTGTGAGTAATTGGGAGAATTCTTTGAGCTTTCCTTCATTACCACTGGCGAGGACTATTTTCATCAAAATTTCTCATCTAAAAATGTTGCTTTGAGGCTGCGCGTTCTCATCAAGTTTTGTAGTAAACGAAACTACGATTGCTATTAGCTGAAAGAACGAATTTAATCGTTATAAAAATTTTGACTAAACCGAAGACTTAAAGGTGTTACGCCACCTTCGGGGTACACAGTAAGATCAAACGTCAGTAGTTCACTTTCAGCAAACTGAAACTGAGAAAGATAATAGATAGCGGAACCTTCGACCACCTGCTGAAAGGATAAAAACTGCTGTTGCTGAATATTATTACTCATTCTTGTCTCAACAGACGCCCCAACGGCCGTTCGTTTCCCGCTACTATCCACTTTAATAATACTGACATTGACCATACCCAAGGCTTTGCTCCGTATTAGCTGATACTGCTTGGCTGTTTCAGGGCTCAGAAATGTACTAACAAACGCGATGTAATGCACTTCGTATTCGCTTCCATCCGGTCCGTCAAACACTTCTTTTTGTTCTGCATTTACGATACTAGCCAACAAAAAAAAGAAGATAACCGTGACATATTTAAGTCTATTTAGAATCATTTCGTTTCCATAAAAGAGCACTTTTCACACTATTTGATCTAACGGGCAATGCGGTATACCGCAAATTCAGCAAATAAATTCGGCCACATTTTGGCGAACCCACTTTGCTCAAAATTCGCGTCGACCACCATTCGGTTTAGAATTTTAATATCTTTCTTCTGGCACAAGGCTTCAAAATCTTTAAACGTGCACAGATGAATATTTGGCGTGTTAAACCATGTATGAGGTAGGGATTTTGACATAGGCATTTTTCCATGCCAAAGGAGATAATGCCGACACCGCCAGTAGCCGAAATTTGGAAATGTCACAATACCTTGCTTTCCCAGTCTCAACATTTCATCGACCATTTCATCCGGACGCCGAACCGCCTGCAGCGCTTGCGTCATGATCACCGTATCGAACTGTTGATCACCGAAGTTCGCTAAGCCTTTTTCATCCAAATCATGCTCTATAACATTCACGCCGTTTATGACACATTTGGTAATTTCGTCAGCATCATTTTCAATGCCGTAACCTTGAACATTTTTCTTTTCTGTTAAGTAAGCAAGCAAAGTTCCGTCACCACAACCCAGATCTAACACTTGTGTGTTCGGGCTTACCCAAGGTTCAATAATGTTCAGGTCAGCCCTCATGTTGGTTAGTCTCCTTTGATACTCGTTTCATATAAGCCGAAAAAATATCCACATAGCGAGGAGTCGGAATTAGAAAGGCATCATGACCATAAGGCGCATCTATTTCGGCGTATGCGACAGGTTTTCCTGCTTTGACCATTGACTCAACCAACTTCTCCGACCGCTCGGGAGAGAAACGCCAGTCAGTACTGAAAGATACAACTAGATAACCACACTTTGCTGTTTCCAAAGCGCGGATTAATGACCCGTCGAAATCTGCTGCTGGGTCAAAATAGTCTAGCGCTCGGGTCATAAGCAGATAGGTATTCGCATCGAAGCTCTTTGAAAATCGCTCCCCTTGGTAGTTGAGATAACTTTCTACTTCAAACTCAACGCCGTATCCAAAGTTAAAATCTTGAGATTTTTTCTCACGTCCGAATTTTTCCCCCATCGATGCATCTGATAAATAGGTAACATGCCCAATCATTCGCGCTAACATTAGGCCTTTTGCAGGAATTGCATTGTTTCGCGCAAAATACCCATCCTGAAAATCTGGGTCTGAGGTGATAGCCTTTCTTGAAATTTCGTTAAAAGCGATATTCTGAGCAGTTAACTTTGGGGTAGAAGCTATAACCACTGCGTGCTTCACTCTATTGGGGTAGTTTATAGACCATGCCAGTGCTTGCATTCCACCCAAACTACCACCAACAACTGCGGCCCAGGCACAAATATCTAATACATCGGCTAATCGTGCTTGGCTCTCAACCCAGTCTTTGACGGTGACGATTGGAAATTCTGGACCATATAGTTCTCCCGTGTCGGGATTAATGGATTTTGGCCCCGTACTCCCTCCGCAGCCACCAAGGTTATTCAAACTAACTACGAAAAAATTATTTGTATCGATTGGCTTCCCTGGCCCGATACAGCTATCCCACCAGCCAGGTTTTGTTTCAGTGTCTGAATGAAAGCCGGCTGCATGGTGGTCACCACTTAAGGCGTGACAAATCAACACCGCATTGCTGCGTGCCTTATTTAGCTCACCATAGGTTTCGTAAACTATATCGTACTGATTAAGCGTTTTTCCACAAACGAGGTTTAAAGGCTGGTCGAAATGAAGTAATTGCGGACGAACCACCCCAACTGAATCTTGCAATTGAGAAGCCTTTTCTTCCAGGTGTTTTTCAGGGGAATCTTGCATTCTTTGCTTGTCATTGTGGGTCAAAGCGAAAGAGTGTAAACGGAGCTCTAGCGAATGGCAATATCTTGCAAGTCAGCTTGCTGACTAGGTGGTGGACTTTCGACACGATGATATATTTTTTCTGCTTCGTTAAGCTGTATGTGAGCTGCATCAATTTCAGTTTTCAACTCGGCCTGTTGAACTTTCGCTTCTCTAGTGTCACTAGCCATCTTACGTAAATTAGCGACCTGATCTTCCAGTAAGGTTTTTTGCTCATGTGCATACTGCATTAAGGGCAGTAACGCTTCTTCGGGCCAACGCTTTGCGGCAACGACCACTTGCTCTTGTATCGCTCTAACTTCTACGACAAAAGTATTGAAAAAATGTGTGATTAAAATGGATTGCTCTGTCATGAACATTTTTGGCTGTCTACAAAACTGAAGCAATTTTCTACGGAGTATTTTCAGCTCTTTTTGCTGCCTGGTCACTGAGAATGTTTTTGGTTTTAGGTGATCTGCGTTGACATCTTTTTTGAAACGCTTGTAGATTGCGGCAACCATTTTGTCTGCCAGCTTCGCCTCTGTACAAATATTATCCAGCTCTTTCTCCATTCGAACAAAAAACTGGTTCATTGTGTGAGTCATACCCAGTGTGCTCCAGTTTTCGTTTAAGGATCGCTTCGTCTGCTTCAATATTTCCTTAAATCGATCATCACCAATTAACTGTGTCAGAATCTCACCCTGTGACTGCATTAGACGTCTACTCGACTTCAGGGTAATGAGTTTTTTATAATAAGCCTCGTGATCTTGCTGAGTCTTATCCGCCATATTTTTCAGCACTGTGGAACACATAGTGCTGTCTTCAAATGCATCGTATTCCTCATACAATAAAGAGAGTTTTTCGTTTAGAACAGACTGAGAACTAAGAAGCATTTGCTTAAGGTCGTCGATAAGGTCATCTAGGATCAGTTGTTCTTTTTGCTGAAGTATCCGACGGGAGATAATTTTCTCAAGCTTAGGCAACGCGCTTTTTTGCAACAATAAGTCATCTTTTCTAACTCGTGCAAGCAATCCTTGTTTGGCCGACAATGGTAAAACATCACCGACATCTATTCCCAAGTTGTCTGCCGTCGCTTGCCTTACTTTTTCGATAGAGGATGCCACATGAGTTTCACCTTGAAGGTCGTCCCATAACACATCTATTTTGTTTAATACGGCAAAACGACCCGCTCTATGATCGGCATCTTTGGTGTGAATAAAGCGCTTCCAAATCGATAAATCACTCGCTGTAACACCTGCATCTGCGCTTAATAAGAATATGATCGCTTGAGCTTTAGGAATCATACTAATGGTCAATTCTGGTTCAGAGCCCAAAGCATTCAACCCGGGTGTATCGAGAATGCGAAGACCCTTCTTCAATAGAGGACTATCAAGGCTCATTAATGCATGGCGCCATACAGGAATTATCACCCTATCATGACTACCAGGCTGTATCTCTAGCATTTTCGCATCGAAACCTAGACGTTTTGCATCCGCAAACGAAACAGATTTAGTCGCCGCTACCTGCTTTAGACTCTGGCTCATCAGATCAGGGTCACTAGTATCGATGATTAGCTCAGTCCATATTGTATTGTCACGCTTCAAACAAGATATCGAAGTTGATTCGCTTCTGGTTTCAATTGGAAGTAGTTTTAAATAGCTTTGCTCACGCTCCCCATCATAAAAAATTTCCGTCGGACACATCGTGGTTCTGCCCGCTTGGGACGGCAACATTCTTTGTCCGTATTCAGCAAAAATAAGCGCATTGATCAACTCAGTCTTACCGCGCGAGTATTCCCCTATCATCGCAATCGTTAGTTGATCATCTTTTAATAACTCAAGCCCACGTTCAAGTCGACGATCTACATCATCAGAATTGAGTTTATTGTCAATTAACCAGGAACGGTATTGAGCGATATCAGCGCCTAGGCTATCTTTCCACTCTTGATATGCCTCTACATTTACCGACAAGTCAGTGTAGATATCTTTGTTGACATGTTTCATACGTCGACCATTATTTGCCATCATTCCTTGATTATAGGCAGATGTTTTCTAACTAGTCTGTGAACAGACGCGACCCATATAAGTCAGATAGTTGAAAACAGTGGGAACTTTTGTGTGTTTTTTTATTATATATTTAATTTCAATAACTTACGTTCATTAAATTTTCACATACTAGCGATGTTTTTTTATGTTAAGTCTTGTTATTTCAATTACTTAGTATAGAAACATGATGAGAATTATTCCATATCCAATCAGACTAGAGGGAAGCCCATCGTCACTTGTACCCCTAAGTGACTAACCACTTTTTCTAAAATTTGTAACACTAAAAAAACTAATATCGGAGAAAGGTCCAAGCCCCCCATTGGCGGCATAATATTTCTGAATGGTTTCATTAAAGGTTCCGTTATTTGGTTGATCAAGACCAAGATAGGGTGACCGCTACCTGGCGCAATCCAGCCTGCAATAATCATAATGAGTAGGGACCAAAAATAGATTTTTAGCAATAAACTCAACACCATAACTGTCGAAAGAAGCATCACGCTAATTGGGTTCGGGAAGGTTTGACTTAAAACCGTCACTTTTAACGTAAGCACAACGCTTTGAAATAAAATGGCCAAAACTAAAGAAGCGATGTCAATGCCACCAAGCCCCGGAATAATGCGCCTTACTGGTGCCAATATGGGGTTCGTTGCTTTGAAAACGAATTGAGAAATGGGGTTGTAGAAATCGGCTCTAGCTATTTGTAAAACAAATCTCATTAAGATGATTAACAAATATAAAGAAGATAGAGTATCTACGATTAATGTAAATATGTCTGAAAACATGCAAGTAGCCCAGGAAGTATTAGTTATAGAGGATAATAAGTCTTTTCTTTGAAATTACTAGAGGGGGTCTACTCTCCATCCAAGTTTTCTTTGAGGAATTCTAACACCTTAGTTTCAGTTATGGGCTTTGGAATGAACGTTAAACCTTGATCCTTGGCTTTCTCTTTAACCCTTTCGTGAAAATTTGCCGTCAGCAAAGCGATTTTTGCCTTAGGACAAGCCTTTTGCAATTTTGGCGAAATCGTCAAACCGTCTAGACCTGGCATATTCATATCTAGGGTAATAAAGTCGTATTCACCACCCGAACACATACCTAAGGCGATCTTTGCATTTTCAGCTTCACCGATTCGCCAGTCAGGATATTGACTCTGAATGATGGCCTTTAGCATCAACCTTGATATTCGGCTGTCGTCAACCAACAAGATTTGTTTAAGCTCGGACATTTTGGGACTCGCTGCCTGTGCAAATAGATTTCGCTACTTTTTCCAGTATAGACTAGGGTATTCCGAGTCGCTTTCTAATAAATGAACAAAATTGATCTTTTTTTGTTTTTTTTGATAGCACCTTTACATTACGCAAATAAAAATTGGCTTAATGGGGCTGTTTCTGCTAATTTTTGTTCGCTTAGCATGACGAGCCTATTTTTTACTCAAATTTAGCGCTTTCTAGCTAGCAGGTATCTCACTGTCCCGGCTTGACGGTGAGAAGCAAGTCAGTACGAACATGAGATGATCCCGATGCCGGAAAACCAAGCAAAAACAGATACTCAAGCAAGCTTCGTTCCTTACGTCGTTAAAGATGGCGAAGACTACATGAACGATGCTCAAGGTGAACACTTCAAACAGATTCTTTTGGCTTGGAAACAAGAGCTGATGGAAGAAGTTGATCGAACAGTTCATCATATGAAAGAAGACGCGTCAAACTACGCAGACCCAAGCGATAGAGCGACACAAGAAGAAGAGTTTAGTCTAGAACTAAGAACGCGAGATAGAGAAAGAAAGCTAATCAAGAAGATCGATAAAACAATTGATCGAATTGAAGAAGAAGATTACGGTTTTTGTGATTCGTGCGGGATTGAAATCGGTATTCGCCGACTTGAAGCTCGCCCTACCGCAACCCTATGTATCGACTGCAAGACCTTAGCTGAAATAAAAGAACGCCAAACCGGCATTTAGGTCTGAATATAAGAGGAACTTACTCGTTAACTTCCTCTTTGAACGCTCAAATGACTAGCTATCGTGGACGATTTGCCCCTTCTCCAACAGGTGAACTTCACTTTGGCTCTTTGTTTGCTGCGGTCATTAGCTACTTAGACGCACGAAAGAGCTTCGGCAGTTGGATTGTTCGAATTGAAGATATCGATCCATTACGAGAACAAAAAAATGCGTCTGAGAAAATTGTAGAATCTCTTCGCGCACACGGCCTAAATTCAGACCAAGCCCTAAGCTACCAATCTAAACGTTCTGGTTTATACGAACGCGCACTTAGTCGACTCTCCACAAATAACACCAGTTACTATTGCCCCTGTAGCCGTAAACATTTAGCATTAAATAATGGACAACACTCAGAGGTCTGTATAAGCGGAATATCTTCGGCTCGCACTTGCGCCACTAAGTTCAAGCTTACCAACAAGCATTTTAACTGGGACGACTGTTTTCTGGGTCACATGCACAGCGAATTAACTGAAGATTTTGTACTGAAACGTAAAGAGGGATATTACGCATATCAGTTAGCAGTCGTTTGTGATGATATTGATCAGGAAATAACCCATGTTATTCGGGGTGCCGACCTGACATCATCAACCCCTATGCAACTGGCTTTATATCATGCACTCGCTTCTCCTCCTCCTATATTCGGCCACTTCCCGCTTATTACTAACGAACAGGGACAAAAACTAAGCAAACAAAATTTATCTCAGCCTATTAGTAATTTAAATGCCTTGGAAAATTTGCTGGAAGTCTTCAATATTCTAGGTATTTTGTTCGATAAACGACCTCTATCACCCTCTGAAGCATTATCTACTGCAACACCTAAGTGGAATAGTTTATTACTGCCAAACAAAAACATTACAAATCACTACCCTCCTGTCACATAGATCCATACTTTCTCTTAGAAACAGGTATAAAATGCGTTATTATTTCCGACAACGTAAATTTTGAATAAACTAGAATTCTTAGGCATAGGCTATGCGCCGTATTTTAATTGTAGAAGACGAGATTGATCACCGTAGTAATCTTCAAACTACGCTAGAAGAACATGACTATCATGTGGATGTTGCGTCTTCGATAAATGAAGCGACAGAAAATTATGCTCTTCTATCATTTGACCTCATCATCACTGACCTAAAACTTCCTGGACAACCTGGAACTGATATCATCAAATTGGCCCAAGGTGTGCCAGTATTGATCACGACAAGCTATGCTAGCCTCAGGTCTGCGGTTGATGCGATGAAAATGGGGGCAGTGGATTATCTGGCAAAACCCTTTGATCACGTTGACCTTATCGAAATCGTCAGAGATATAATAAAAGAAAACACCAATTTTGCCGCGCCTCCTCCACAAAACATCGACCAAGGTGATGAAGAAATCACCAAGATAATATATGGCCGATGCAACTCAATGAAAAAAGTATTTACTCTGATGAGAAAAGTCGCCCCTACAGAAGCGACTGTATTGATTCAGGGAGAAACCGGCAGTGGTAAAGAACTAGCAGCTAGAGCAATTCATAAGCTAAGCAAGCGAAGAAGCAGCGAATATATCTGTATTAACTGTGCCGCAATACCTGAGTCATTAATAGAATCTGAGTTATTCGGACATGAAAAGGGCGCGTTCACTGGCGCTGTCAGCGCACGAAACGGCTTAATTGAAGCTGCTGATGGTGGAACGCTATTTCTTGACGAAATAGGTGAGCTCCCCCTAGAGGCACAGGCACGATTGCTGAGAGTCCTACAAGAAGGTGAAATTCGTCGAGTAGGCTCAACTCAATCAAGACAAGTTGATGTGAGATTAATTGCCGCGACTCACAGAAACTTAAAGGCGCTCTCTCGAACAGGTCAGTTTCGAGAAGATTTATTTTACAGACTAAATGTGGTCCAACTTAAACTTCCTCCTTTACGCGATCGAGGGTCAGATATTCAAGGGTTGGCCGCTAACTTACTTGCTAAAGCATGCAATAAACTTGGCCAATTCGACATCAAGTTTAGCCCTGATGCGATGAAAGCAATTCAAGAATATCATTGGCCAGGCAATGTAAGAGAGCTTGAAAATGCCATAGAGCGCGGAACGATCCTATGCGACAACAAGATGATCACATCAGAACTCCTGGATATTGTTGCTGAAGTAGATGATATTAATATCCCGCAAGGTTTGATTACGCCACAACAATCACATACTCACTATCAGTCAAACTCAAACCAAACAAATCTTTCCATCGAAGATTATTTCCAACAATTCGTGTTAGAAAATCAAGATCACTTAAATGAAACAGAGCTAGCTAAACGCTTAGGGATAAGCCGCAAAAACCTCTGGGAGCGTAGACAACGCCTGGGTATTCCTCGAAAAAAGAGTGGTTAATAGCTCACTTACAAAACGTGACATACCTCTCATTTTTACCAAAATTAGTTACATAAGAATACAAGCCTTCCTAAAGATAGCGGCAAACTGTTACCGAGTGTTACTATTTGGAACGCCCTTACACACTTTTTTGCCGCTTTTATCCCTGTGGCTACGCCCTGTAAGCCAAAAGGCGTAGATACATTAACTAAATTGTTGATTTTATTTAATTTATAGAAATCTGGTACATCCACTGCACTAATGGTTATACAAAAATAAGAATAACCAATAATGATTATGCAAATAAAAATAAAAATAGTAGTAAGTTGTTATTGAAGAAACCGCACAAATAAAAATAAAAAATGCGGGGTGAACTGAATATTTTGAATACACGGTTTTTTAGCGGCCGAAAAATGGATCTGATTGTAGTTGTTGACTGATAAGAACTTCAAAAGTTGCACGAGTCTATAACCATATAATCGGATTACAGCTACCGCTCTGAGTATTCTGAACTTTCTGTTTGCATGCATAGGTGTAAGCTTGTGCCCTAAAGTACAGACATGGATCCAAAACAACAAAAAATTCGAAGTCTGCTCTTTTGAGCATGAAAAGGTCAATCAGGAAAGTGTTTGGTCTTTTCATGCAAAGTCATTCTGACTAACAATGATATTTTAATCTGTTCTATATCTTAGAATAACCATGTAAACTCTTTTATTACCTTACTTATTCGCTGTACAGTGCCGAATAAATTCGATAAGAGTGACTCCTATACAAAATGTCTGATTCATTTCCAAATATTATTTCAAGAGAACATCACCCTGTTTCGAGAAATTTAATTAGCCCTTCGGCGTTAAAAGTCATGCACAGGCTACACACTAATGGTTATGAGGCATACTTAGTCGGTGGTGGCGTTAGAGATATTTTGTTAGGCCTTCAGCCCAAAGACTTTGACATTGCTACAAATGCACATCCAGAACAAGTTAACGATTTATTCAAAAATTCTAGGCTGATAGGCCGACGTTTCAAACTAGTTCATATAATGTTCGGACGTGAATTAATAGAAGTAGCTACATTTCGCGGACAAGCAATTGAAGACAGTAAAAAACAGTCTGAACAAGGCATGTTGTTGAGAGATAACGTGTATGGCTCGATAGACGAAGATGCCATACGCCGCGACTTTACTATTAATGCATTATATTACAGTCCAAAAAACTTCAGCGTATATGATTTTGTTAATAGCCTAGAAGATATTAAGAACAAGCAAATTAGTTTAATTGGCGACCCCGAAACTCGCTACCGCGAAGACCCGGTTCGAATGCTCAGAGCTATTCGATTTTCTAGCAAACTGACCTTTGATATAGCACCACCGACAAGAACTCCAATACGAGAGCTCGCCCCCTTACTCGGCAATATATCCCCAGCCCGTCTATTTGATGAAGTACTTAAATTATTTTTGTCAGGTTATGCACTTAATACCTTTCAAAAACTATTAGAGTTCCAATTATTTGACCCCTTGTTCCCCAAAATAAGCACTACACTTCGCACAAGTGAACGCTCATCGTTTTATAAGTCACTTATCGACGAAGGCTTGAAGAACACCGATACTCGAATCTTGGCCGAAAAGCCTGTCACCCCAGCGTTTCTGTATGCGACTCTACTTTGGCCTGAGGTTGACAGATACTGGCAAGAACTCCAGTCATCTGGTGTCCCTGAATTCCCTGCTCTTCAACAAGCAGGTCAACAAGCATTACACGACCAGGTTAAGCATATTACTATCCCAAAGCGCTTCTCACTTATGATGAAAGAAATTTGGGAATTTCAAATTCGACTAAAGAAAATTCAGGGGAAAAAACCTTCACAGCTCATAGAGCACCCAAGGTTTAGAGCAGCATATGATTTTCTTCTTTTGAGAGAACAGGCAGGCGAACAGCTCAACGGTTTGGGCAAATGGTGGACGGACTTTCAGGTAGATAACCCAGCTCCGGTCCACCATAGACCTAGAAAAAGAAACGGCGATAAAAACCGAGGTAGAAGCGGTCAGGCAAGGCGCCGTACTTGAGTACTGACGATGCTTGTCTTGCATTGGTAGGGGTCGGCAGCAATCTTGAGTCTCCAATAGATCAAGTTGAACGAGCTATACAATACATCGAAAACCACCAATCAATATCACTTATAAAGAAGTCATCACTCTATCGGAGTTGTCCTCAAGGACCTCAAGATCAAGATGACTTTATTAACGCAGTCCTACTCATTTCAACCGAGCTTACACCAGTTCAATTGTTGGCTGAACTTCAACATATCGAGCAATCCCAAGGTAGAGTAAAAACGCGACATTGGGGCGAGCGCATTATTGACCTAGACATATTGTTCTACGAACAAGAAACAATTAAAGAAACTAAGCCCGACTTATTAGTCCCTCACCCACAGAGCTTACAGCGTGACTTTGTCTTGGTTCCGGCAATTGAAATTGCACCAGACTGGCTACTTCCCGATGGAAGAGCACTAAAACTTCTTTTGAATCAATGTATAAGCCACCAATTGGAACGAGTTTCGTGATTCGATACTTGAGTCTCAAGAAACAAATGGATACTCTACGAAATAGCCCTATTCTGAACGCAATGGGCCTGTCAGGTAAATTTTGGTAAAAAGGAGTACTTATGACTATCAAGAAAAATACGACTACCTTAAGTTTAAAAACCTTGAAACATGACGGACAAAAATTTTCCTGTGTGACCTCTTATGACGCTACATTTGCTAAATTAGCGTCGGATGCAGGCATAGACGTTCTCCTAGTGGGCGACTCGCTAGGCATGGTCCTGCAAGGTAATAGCAGCACGTTACCAGTATCAATGACTGAGATGATATATCACACAAAATGCGTCAGCGCAGGGTCAGAAGGCATATTGCTTATGTCAGATATGCCATTCAATTCGATCAATACCGTAGAACAAGCTTTGCATAATGCAGGCTTATTAATGCAGGCTGGCGCACATATCGTCAAGGTTGAAGGCGGCGCGTGGTTAAGTGAATACATTGAAGCTTTTTCTGATCGAGGGATCCCTGTTTGTGCCCACCTCGGACTAACTCCCCAGTCTGTAAACAAATTAGGTGGCTATCGAGTACAAGGAAAAGAAATCGATAAAGCTGAGGCTATGATTAATACGGCTGTCAAACTCGTTGATTCCGGTGCTGATATGGTACTACTAGAATGCGTCCCCACCGGTTTAGCACAAAAAATTACCGAGGCCGTATCCGTGCCGGTTATTGGCATTGGTGCTGGAAATGTAACCGACGGCCAAGTACTTGTTATGCATGACTTATTGGGAATAAGCGGTGGTCACAAACCAAAGTTTGTTAAGAACTTTATGGCTGAATCTACGTCAATTAGCGACGCTTTTTCTCGCTACGATCAAGCCGTTAAATGTGGTGATTTTCCGTCGCCAGACTTTAGTTTTTTGTGACTTATATTAAGAGATGCCATTAAATGCACATTGTTAAAGACATACCCTCTCTCAGAAAACACCTTGATATTGGTAGGCGCGACGGGAAATCTATTGCCTTTGTTCCTACCATGGGAAATCTCCACGAAGGTCACTTGAGCTTGATAGACGAGGCGAAAAAGCATGCCGAAGTTATCGTAGCCAGCATTTTTGTCAACCCAATGCAATTTGGTGAGAACGAAGATTTGGATGCCTACCCTAGAACATTTCAAGCAGATGCTAGTGCTCTCGAAGATAGAGGTTGCCATATTCTCTTTGCGCCCAGTGTGGCTGAAATCTATCCAAATGGTACGCAGGAAGAAACTCGAGTCGATGTACCTTCATTAGGAAAATATCATTGCGGCGCGAGCCGTGAAGGCCACTTCATAGGCGTTGCGACTGTAGTGTCAAAACTGTTCAATATGGTCCAACCTGATTTTTCAATCTTTGGAGAAAAAGATTTCCAACAGTTAGCAATAATTAGAAAAATGACCAGTGACCTCTGCTTTGCGACAAAAATTATTGGTGTCGCAACCGCGCGAGAAGACAATGGTTTGGCTAAAAGTTCTCGGAATGGATACCTTAAACCTAATGAAAAATTACTCGCGACTAACGTTTACCAAACACTGCTGAGCTGCAAAGACAAAATTCTGGCCGGAGAGCGAGACCTTGAGACAATTTCTTCCCAGGCAAATAATGAATTAAAAGCACTCGGTTTCAAGCCTGACTATGTAAATATAGCCAACCCAGCTACTCTGAAAGCTTCAAACCAAGATGACACAGAGTTTGTTATTCTTGTTGCCGCATATTTGGGCAATACGCGTTTAATTGATAACATCACTGTCTCTATCTGACGTGTGCACATAACTTGAATAATAAAGAGTCTAAGGAAATAGAATGACAATGGATGCTTTGGCTGCATATGCCGAGATTAAAAGCCATGCGGCAGAAATGCAAAACGTTCATATGCGTGACTTGTTTAACACTGACCCTAAGCGCTTCGAAAAATATACTTTGCAAGCCCCTCACCTATTTCTCGACTATTCAAAAAACCGGATAACAGAAAAGAGCCTGGAACTTCTATTCAAGTTAGCTGAAGAGTCAGCTCTATCTAACAAGATAAAAGCGCTATTTTCAGGGGAAAAAGTTAACTCAACCGAAAATCGAAGTGCTCTTCACACTGCACTTAGATTACCGCTTGAGATTCTTGAAGCAAAACAAACCAGCATGTTCAGCGCTAAACATCCTGAGATTTGTAATGATATTTTGGCCTGTCGAAAGAAGATGGCCCGACTTGTGTCCAAGATCCATGAGAATAAGCTACTAGGGTATAGTGGAGAGCCCATAGATACCTTGGTTAGTATTGGAATCGGTGGATCATTTCTCGGACCTAAAATGGTGACTGAGGCGCTTAAACCCTACGCAAAGCCTTCTCTTAACGTGCATTATATTGCCAATATTGATGGGACTGATCTTGCATCAACTTTGGATCAAATTAATCCTAAAACAACCTTATTTTTGATCCAATCAAAATCTTTCAATACGCTCGAAACCCTAGAAAACGCGCGCGAAGTACGAAAATGGCTAGAGTCTCAAGGGGTAGGATCATCGGATATCAAGCATCATTTTATGGCAGTCACAAGCAATGTTCCGTCTGCTCTTGAGTTTGGTATTCTCCAAGAAAATATACTCCCAATGTGGGACTGGGTAGGCGGGCGTTATTCTTTGTGGTCAGCGATAGGCTTCCCAATTGCATTCATACTGGGAATGGAGAACTTCGAAGCGCTCCTGAAAGGTGCGCATGATATGGACACACATTTTTTGGAAAGCCCAATATCCGAAAATATGCCCATTATTCTTGGCTTAATTGGCATCTGGTACCATAACTTTTTTGATGCGCACTCATATGCCATTTTACCTTATGATCAATATTTGCACTTCTTACCAGATCATTTACAACAACTTGATATGGAAAGTAGCGGCAAAAGCATTAGTACTCACGGAGAAAAACTCACTTATCACAGCGGCCCAATAATCTGGGGAGGTGAAGGCTCTAATGGGCAGCATGCTTATCATCAACTACTTCATCAAGGAACACGTATTATTCCTTGCGATTTCATCATGCCATTGAAGAGTCATCACAAGGTCGCAAACCACCATAAATATCTATTCGCGAATTGCCTTAGCCAATCTCAAGCCTTGATGCAGGGAAAAACATTACAAGAAGCGATTGCTGAACTAATTGAATCAGGCACAACCAAAGAAAAAGCCGAATCTCTCGCGCCACACAAAGTTGTTGAAGGCAACAAGCCAAATAATACTATTTTGCTTGATCAGTTAAATCCAACCAGTTTGGGCTCACTTATTTCCCTCTATGAACATAAAGTGTTTGTTCAAAGTACCATTTGGGATATTAACCCATTCGACCAATGGGGAGTAGAATTAGGAAAGGCTCTGGGAGAAAGCTTGTTTGACGCATTAGATGACAATGGAAAACCCATCAATATCGACGCCTCAACTTCGGGCCTTTTGGACCTATTTAAAACAAGCTAAACAACTGAAAAACCAAGTTATATACTTGGTAGGAATTCAACTTTCCATATTTTTTGTTGTGATTCAATACTCGGTTTAATTTTGGTCCAGAGTTGACTAAAAGTTGAACCCGTTTTTGGGTCCCTTTCATCGGACGCGAGTTCCGCCATTGGTAGCAACACAAATGCATTGTAATAAAGTTCGGGCCTTGGCAACTCAATATCATTGTGAATACCAATTAAGGTGCCAAAAAGAACAATGTCGATATCAAGCGTTCTAGACGAAAAACGAGGGCCAACTCTTTCTCGCCCGTTGTCATCTTCAATTTTTTTTAAGCATTTTGAGAGTTCGTCAAGCGTTAGATCGCACTCAATTTTGACGATCATATTATAAAATTTATCTCCATCAAACCCAACCGATTCGCTTTCATATACTGACGACATCTCTAAAGCACCACATTTGTCTTTTAAATGCTCAATACCTGATGAAATATGGCGTCTGCGATCGATGTTCGAACCTAAACTTAGGTAAGCTATGGTCATTTACTTTACGTTCCTAGCTGATCAAATAGCGTTAAGAGTATCCATCGGCCAACGAGGGGTTACTTTAAATTTCTCGTCACTAGACTGGCCTGACTTCAAACGTTGCCAACCTGCATAAGCAATCATAGCGCCATTATCTGTACAAAATTCTGGCCTGGCATAAAACACCTCAGCCCCGAACTTGACTACCATTTCTTCAAGCGTTTGTCTTAAATGTAAATTCGCACTTACGCCACCTGCAATTACAATAGTTTTCATCCCTGTTTGCTCTAGCGCTCTACGACACTTTATTCTTAAGGTGTCCACCACGGCTTCTTCAAATGCTAATGCTATTTCAGCTTGATCTTTGACTTGTAGTTCACGTTCTCGCTTAATTGCCTGAATCGTATTCAAGGTAAAGGTTTTTAGACCGCTGAAGCTGAAATCTAGACCAGGACGGTCTGTCATAGGACGAGGAAAGCGATAAGGCGTTCCACCAAACTCTTTTCTAGCTACTTCTGCAAGTTTTGCAATTCGTGGGCCTCCCGGATAATCTAAACCTAGCATTTTCGCAGCCTTGTCAAAGGCTTCACCTGCCGCGTCATCCAATGATTCGCCCAAAATCTGATAGGACCCAATTGCTTCTACAGAAACTAACTGAGTATGCCCCCCAGACACAAGCAATCCGATGAAAGGAAAGCTTGGAGGGTTATCTTCCAGCATAGGTGCAAGTAAATGGCCCTCCATGTGATGTACCCCTATAATGGGTACCCCTAAGGCAAGTGCAAGTGAGTTCGCTATTGCTGCTCCCACCATTAGGGCACCTACCAAACCAGGACCTTGAGTATACGCAATTGCATCAATATCTTTTCGGCTTAGCTTTGCTTCTTTCAATACGGTTTCAATTAACGGGATTGTCTTACGTACATGGTCTCTAGATGCTAATTCTGGCACGACTCCGCCGTAATCAGCATGCATTTCGACCTGAGAGTACAATTGATCTGCAATGAGTCCATTTTCGCTGTCGTATAAAGCTATACCGGTTTCATCGCACGATGTTTCAATGCCTAACACAATCATGTTAATTCCAAATGGTCAATTTTTGTGCCTCATTCACTCGCGAACAAAGGAATAATTCAGTACAGAAATAATTCATATCATTTCTAACTGGTAACCTTGTTTCTTTAATATTTCTTTTTCAATCTCCAGGCTAGCGACGTTAAGAGGGTTATTCTTATACCAGCCTTCGCCCATTTCAAGCTGCAAGGTTTCGCAATCAGCCTTTAAGGTAAAATCAATTTCTGGAGATTTTCTAGCCAATGTCAAAACAATAGCCAAGCGGAAAATCACACACAGCTTTTTAATTTTATCAGTCTCAACTTTTGACATACTTTCGAAATGAATTTGGGAAAATTTTCGTCTGTGAGTTCTTACTATCACCGAAAGATGCATCTGGGTTAATCGTGTAAACCCAGGTAATTCTGAATGTAGAATCAGATACTCGCCATGCCTATGGTACTGAGCATGGGCTATCGACAAGCCTACCTCGAATATTCGGCTGGACCATCTCAATAAATTCTGATTTTGTATCGAATCGATGCCCCAATCAGCAGCCACTTGTGAGAATGCATGAAGTGCTGTGGCCTCAACATTGAGCGCATGATGAGTATCAATAGAATAACGAGACTGCATAGATGATATTGACCGTTCTCGTACATCCTCGTGTCGGATTCTACCTAATATGTCGTACAGCAAGCCTTCTCTAAGCGCGCCTGTTGTCAGGGTCATTGTTTCGATGTTAAATACATCAAAGCAAGCATATATAATCGCTAATCCCGCGGGAAAAATTGAGACCCGGTCACTTTTCACGCCGATGCTATCCAGCTTATCGATGTGTTTGAGTTTGATCACACGTGCTTTTAATTTCTTTAAGCTTGAAAAATCTATACCTTCTTTTATCAATGCTTGATCAACCAAACAGTTGTAAATAGCCTTTACCGACCCTGAAGCGCCCACACAATTTTCCCAACCAATTGCCTTGTACTGCCTCTTGATATTGAGTAGCTCACGCGAAGCATGTTGAACCGCCTGATTGAATTTTTTTTCGGATATTTCACCGTTCGAAAAATATAAATCGGTGAATGAAACACACCCCATATGTAGGCTTTCTAGTGCTTTGGTTTCAAATCGTTCCCCGATAATTAGCTCAGTACTTCCCCCGCCAATATCGATAACAAGTCTACTCCCCTCGTCGTCTGCTAAAGTATGCGCCACACCGAGATAAATCAATCTTGCTTCTTCTCGACCAGAAATGATTTCTATTGGATAACCCGTGATCGACTCAGCTTCTCTTAAGAACTGAGTTTTTCGCTTTGCAGCTCTAAGCGCGTTAGTACCGACTATTTGAACAGATGATTTATCTAGACCACTTATTCGCTGCGCAAATCGTTTTAGACATTCAAACGCCCTTTGCTTCGCCTCTTCAGTGAATTCACCCGACTCTCTAAGTCCAGCACCTAGTTGAACCTTTTCACCCAGTTTGTCTATTAATCTTATTTCGCCATGAGCTGTTTTCGCAACGAGCATATGAAAACTGTTCGAACCAAGATCGACCGCTGCAATGTACTCTGGCTGCTTATCCAATTTTAATTGCTCTTTTTAAAAGGTAACGCATCCTTGAAATCCTAAAATAAGGCTATATATTACACCTTACGATTATTTACTTTATGTGGGGCAAGTATTGTAACCTATCGTTGTAAAGCAGGCTCCCCAAAAATTACTGGAATTAAATCATGAGCGACAACATCATTAATGTTAGCGACGCTTCTTTTGAACAAGAAGTATTAAAGTCAGATATACCCGTTTTAGTAGATTACTGGGCTGAATGGTGTGGGCCGTGCAAAATGATTGCACCTGTACTCGAAGATATCGCCGATGATTACCAAGGTAAAATTAAGATCTGTAAGCTTAATATCGATGAAAACGAACAAACGCCTCCGAAATTCAATATCCGAGGCATTCCTACACTAATGTTATTCAAGAACGGCAATGTCGATGCAACTAAGGTTGGCGCGCTTTCTAAATCGCAGTTAACGGCGTTTGTAGACAGTAATTTATAGAAATTTCTGTTGAATTTTTAGGCGATTCAGTTTTGTTTCGCCTTTTTTGTGTCTAAATTATATGAACATTAGTATAGAT
>Ga0105350_10000687_pt1 | contig 22400 bp, 23 predicted proteins | sample EN1Hudsemesocosm_FD_83506 | JGI IMG/M metagenome (GOLD analysis project Ga0105350, IMG submission 83506) | Methane-oxidizing microbial communities from mesocosms in the Hudson Canyon - EN1E Hudson Canyon | ecosystem: Environmental > Aquatic > Marine > Cold seeps | place: Hudson Canyon... | reverse complement strand
TAAAAGGGACAGATTTATTTTAAAATCACTTGCAATATTGTCACGGCATAACTATTTAGATTTAGCCAAAACTTCGCTCTGGTGTTTTTGTTTTAAACTAAAACTAGCATCAAAAAGCATTTGTTTGTATTGTTAGTCATAATTTCTTGTTAAACGTGTTCACTTACCAACTTTATGACATTACTGATTACTTACCTTTTTATCGCTATAGGTGTTTCATTCCTCTGTTCTGTACTGGAAGCGGTGTTATTATCGATTACGCCCAGCTATGTTGAGAGCATCGTAAAACAATCTCCCTCAAAGGGGAAAACGCTTGTTGAGGTTAAGGGGCGTTTGGATCAGTCCATATCCAGTATTTTGATTTTAAATACGTTTGCTCACACCATGGGAGCAGCTGGTGTTGGTTCTCAAGCTGCAACTATTTTTGGTGCCCGTTGGGAAACGTTAATCGCAGTGTTACTCACCCTCGCCATTCTTTATTTTTCCGAAATTATTCCTAAGACCATTGGAGCAATGTTTTGGCGTCCATTAGCACTCCCAGTTGCCTTTATTATTTTTTGGCTAATCAAATTGGTTTACCCTTTAGTTTGGCTATCAACCTTAATCACCAGACCATTCAAGAAAGGTAAAAATGATGAAATAACCCGAGAAGAAATTATTGCTCTGGCCTCATTAGGACATAAAATGGGCTCGCTAGTCGGACAGGAAAATGATTATCTGGTCAATGTTCTACAGTTACGTGAAGTCAAGACAGAACAGATACTTACTCCGCGCAGCGTTATATATAGCTTAGATGCAAGTATTACTGTCTCTGAGGCGCTGGAATACGATGAAACAAAACAATTTACTCGTATCCCTGTATATACAGATGAGCAGGACAATATAACCGGGCTTGTGATAAACCGTGAGCTTTTAATTGCTGAGCGTGAAGGCAATGGCAATATGACCGTAAACCATTTTGCCAAACCCATTACTCGCGTTTCTGAAAACCTTCCTGTACAACAATTGCTGGATCTATTTATAAAAAAACGTGAGCATTTATTCCTCATAGAAGATGAATATGGACAGGTAGTAGGTATTGCAACACTTGAAGATGCTATCGAAACTATTTTGGGTAGAGAAATAGTAGACGAAACGGACACTGTTGAAGATTTACAACAATTTGCTAAAACAAAATACCGTAACCGGCTACGCCGGAAAAAAGACTAGCAAGCTTCATCAACGGGCTCAGACTCGATTGATTTTCTTTAATTATTTTTCTAATAGTCGCTCGCCGCTGGGCATTCATTTCTTTTGCGTGCCCAAAAGAAACGAACCAAAGAAAAATATGCAGGAGCATATTTTGAGTGCGTAGCAACCCGTAGGGGAAAACACATGGAAGTGTTTTATCTTAAAGGCTCCCAGATATCGCTTACTTCCCATCTCGAGATTTATTTTACAGGGCAGACGAAAACTCGCTTACGCTCAGACACTCGTCTGCTTTATCTGCAAAATAAATAACGTGATGGGCGCAATATGATGGGGAGCCAACTGCCCTTTTCTTTTTACTTTAGAATTAAAAGACAATGTCCACTTTAATCCTAATTTCTAATACCAGTTTATTTTTGTGAATAAGTGTCAAAACGCGAAATATATTCATCTATGTTTTGTTCAAACATCTCTGTGAAGCGCTGTGTGAAGTATTTCATCGCTTCTTGTTTTTCTGCTTGCAACTTCTCAGCACTCTCAACTGAACGGGCTACGCTAAACGCATTAAACCGCGCAGCAGAAAATAGAATTGATGTATTAACATCATCTACCGAACTGTTAGGCACTTGCTGGTTTGCAACAGCAATAAACTCATCAGCACGTTGTTGAAATGTCATTGTAGCAGGTGATTTTTCACTCATTATTATTCTCTTAATATTGTTATTTTATTTAAATTATATTTTTGATTGTTGGAGCAGGTGTAATCATATCAGGTGTAAGCCATTTTGGTGTTTCATGTTTTAGATTAAATGAGAAGCTAGCTTTTAATTTGGGCTGAAATTGTCCACGCCAAAATAAACAAAAGCAAAAATCGCATTAAACTTATATGATATACGCCTAACTTAGCATCCATTCGACGATAAGAAAGACCTTATGAACCGTAAAAAAAAGTTAATTCAACTACACAAAAATAAGCTAAGAAACCCTGAAAAGCGCCTACAAAATAGTAAAAAAGAAAAATATATCTCAAAAGCTGAAAGAGCCAAACTAGCATTAGAGGCCAACCATGCGACTCAAGATGAAGTAACGGATAATGGTGATTCTGAGAAGTAACTCGGATCTGGAATAATCAGGTTCAAAGGCGTCTGACGTGAGTTATTTTTAACTAATTACTCACTAGCCGAAATACCCCTAACACTGTCCGCTTTTGGCATAATTAAAGTAATCTTATTCATTTTCGTAGGTATCGCCATGGCTACTCGTAATTTTGAAGGCACACAACCTGACATTCCTTCATCTACTTTTGTTGATGATACGGCACTCGTTTTGGGTGATGTGCTGGTAGGTGAAAACAGTTCTATTTGGCCACTCACAGTGATACGCGGTGATGTTAATTCTATTCAAATCGGTGATAACACCAATATTCAAGATAATTCTGTGCTCCATGTTTCTCATAAAGGGCCATATAACCCCAGCGGTTTTAACTTAAAAATCGGCAACAATGTGACTGTCGGGCACCGTGTTATTTTACATGGGTGTCAAATTGGTCATACATGCTTAATTGGTATGGGTTCAACGATAATGGATGGCGCTATCATTGAGTCTCATAATATTATTGGGGCTGGTTCTTTGGTGACCCCGAATAAACACCTTGAATCTGGATATCTTTGGATGGGAAGCCCAGCACGGAAAGTTCGAAAACTGAGCGCTGAAGAGCTTGAATCTATTGAATACTCCGCACAGCATTATGTAAAACTCAAAAATCGCCATCAAGGCTAGTGATTTAACAATCAGACTGTAACATCAAGGGGGCAGCCAGCTTGATTGTCGACTAAGGGCTTGTTATGTTTTTGAGTGACCAGGTTTCACAGAACTGTTGTTCCAAACCAACCTTTATATTAGGCATAGGGGAAACAACAAATCAAGCTGGCTGGCCCTATGATTCCCTAGGTATAATGTAGGTATTTCTTAAGTACCTTGAGCAGACATTTATATGGATAATGAAATCAATTACAAGAACAACCCCTTACACGGTGTTGGCTTGAAAACTTTGTTGACTGAAATAGTTGATCATTACGGTTTTGAGATTCTCTTTGCCTATTTAAACATTAATTGTTTTAAGGTAAACCCGAGCATTGATTCTAGTGTGAAGTTTTTAAAAAAAACAGAATGGGCGCGTGAGAAAGTTGAAGTTTTCTATTTATACGAGTTTAAAAACTTACCTAGTGCATCTTCTGAACAGTTTTCATTGCCTCCTAGGGATAGAGTTATTCCAGAAGATCAAGCCGTAGGTGAACCAGCAGAGTTAAGTTTAGAGGACGCTGATCGATTGCGTGCAAAACGTGAAGCTAAATCGGCGGAATGGGATCAGGGGACAAAACAGGGTTCGAACAAGAATGACGATCCATGGGCAAGTTGGAAATCCAAATCTAAACATTAAGATAGAACTAAAGGAGACCTTTCCCTTTAGTTGGAGCTAAAGAAATCAAGCTAGCCGCCAGAATGATTATTGAACAAATATTTTCATGGATATATCGAACACTGGCATAATACTTAAGAAAATCGTCCGCCCCGACCATTTTATGCGCCACTCAGTACTCCGCCTAATAAGGGCAATAACGAGAAATTAAGATGGAAATCTATGTTTAGTAATTCCCTAACCCGCCTAAATAAGTACATTAGTGAAAGTGGCATCTGCTCCAGAAGAGAAGCGGATCGTTATATTGAGCAGGGCAATGTATTCCTTAATGGTAAACGAGCAAAAGTCGGTGATAAGGTTTCTCCTGGAGACTTAGTAAAAGTAAATGGTCAGCCGATTGAACCTCAAGATGCTGACGATTTTATTTTTATCGCCTTAAATAAACCTGTTGGGGTTGTCAGTACGACTGAAGGTAGTGAACGAGATAATATCGTCGACTTTGTTAATCATAGCACCCGGATTTTTCCAATCGGCCGGCTAGATAAAGATTCACAAGGTTTGATTTTTATGACCAGTAACGGTGATCTGGTCAATAAAATATTACGTGCTGGTAATAATCATGAAAAAGAATACCTAGTTACCGTAAACAAACCTATAAGTGATGAGTTTATTGCAGGTATGAGCGCTGGGGTGCCAATGCTCGGCGTGGTTACAAAAAAATGTAAAGTCTCTAAAGAGTCACCTTTAGTTTTTAAAATCACCTTAGTTCAGGGCTTGAACCGTCAGATTCGCCGTATGTGTGAACACTTTAACTACGAGGTTACAAAGCTCGAACGCATTCGAATAATGGATATCGGTTTAAAAGGCCTACCTGTCGGTGACTGGAGAGATTTGAATCAGGATGAGTTGACCATTCTATTAAAAGCCATTGAGAATTCATCTTCCACGGCTGATCCCAAAAAGACGGCGCGGCCAAAAAGATCAAAGAAAAAAACAAAGCCTTCGACACCTAACTCTGGCAGGCCACATAAGTCGAAACCAGCTTCAAATACAAGGGGTAAGCCTAGAGGTGCTGGCCGGCAAAAAAAGCGGCGCTAGCTTAATAGGGAATCTGCCCCCATTGATTCACTATGATAAAATACTCATCACTAAACTCTAGATAAGGTATATACAAATATGAAACTCTTAAGCTCAAGTTTTCTGCTTTTTTGTATTCTCATTACATCAGCCTATAGTGCTGAACCGGAACAAACTCTTGCTCTGAAACTCGTCACAGAGAAATGCCAGTTTTGTCATGGATTAAACGGTGAAGCTTCAAGTGTTATTTACCCGCGCTTGGCAGGACAAAATAAACTTTATTTAGAAAAACAATTGAAGGACTTTAAAAGTGGTCAACGTCAAATAGAGCCAATGAATGAAATTTCAGCCACGTTAACAGATACTGAAATTACAGCTCTGGCTGAGTACTTTAAAGAACAACCTGTAAAATCTCATCGTATACGTAATAGTAGTAAAGATCTTGCCGCAGTTGGAAAATACATATTCAATAAAGGCAATCAATATTCAGGCATTGCTTCTTGTGCAAGCTGCCATGGTGAGAATGGTGAAGGCACCGAATTACGCCCACGTTTAGCTGGCCAACATAAACGTTATGTTGCTGTGCAACTACATGAGTTCACCAAACGATCTCGGACAAATGACAATGCGATTATGTATTCCATTGCCCAAAAACTCACTGAATTAGAGATTGAAGCAGTAGCACTTTATGTCAGTGGTTTATAAAGTAGGAATTTAAAGGGGACAGGTTTATTTTCTCAGATCATGTTTTACTAAAAACAACGGGCTTCAAATAAGCTAGCTTGTTTTAAGTAATGCCTCAAACTTGTCTAAAGGCTCAGGCCTACCAAATAGATAACCTTGATAATAATAACAGCCATGCTCTTCTAGAAAAGTACGCTGTGCATCTGTTTCGACACCCTCCGCAATGACTTTCATGCCAAGGTTCGTGGCCATAGCAATGATCGTTTGTACAATAATGGCATCATCGGAATCTTCCATTATGTCTCGCACAAAACTTTGATCTATCTTGAGTTCATCTAAAGGCAATTTTTTAAGACTGGCAAGCGATGAGTGTCCAGTGCCAAAATCATCCATCGAAAACCGTACACCAAGGTCTCGAAGTGCGTGCATTTTCTGAATAGTATCGTCAATATCATCAAGTACCAGACTTTCTGTTAATTCTAATTTGAGCTTATCGGGTTGAATTGCACTTTGATTTAGAATCTCTTGCACTACTTCCACAAAATCAGACTGATGAAACTGGCGAGCACTGACATTGACCGATAACTGCAAATGTTGCATATCATCATCAGCCGCCCATGCTTTCAGTTGATTACATGCTGTTTCCATCACCCAATGTCCGATGGGTAAAATCAACCCTGTTTCTTCTGCCAAAGGGATAAAGTCAAAAGGTGAAACCAAACCACGGTCAGGATGAATCCAACGGATCAACACCTCTACCCCTATGATATTTCCATCACGGTCCACTTGCGGCTGATAATAAAGTTGGAATTGCTCTTTTGCTTGAGCAGCACGTAAATCTGTTTCTAAAGAAACACGTTCACTGACACTTTTCTGCATCTGTGGGTCAAAGAAGGTCAAGTTATCACGTCCGGCTTTTTTGGCTTGATACATGGCAATATCAGCCTGCTTTAGTAATTCATCTGTCTCTGTTTCATGACCTTCAATTATGGTGATACCAATACTCGATGAGCTGTGATATGAATGAGAACCCAACTGATAAGGCTGATTAATTGATGCCAGTATTTTTTCCCCAACAACATCCGTCTGTGCCGCTGCTTCAAATCCTTTTTCACTTAGATTTTCCAGCATAATCACAAACTCATCGCCACCTAGTCTGGCTACCGTGTCATCCTCCCGTACACAAGATTCTAATCGTTTAGCGACCTGCTGCAATAGTAAATCGCCTGTATCATGGCCTAATGTATCATTAAGGTTTTTGAAGTTATCCAGATCAAGGAACAGTACGGCACCTTTTTTTCCACTGCGCGAACTGACCGCCAGTGCGTGATTTAATCGATCTAATAAAAGTCTGCGGTTTGGTAATCCTGTCAAAGAGTCGTAAAAAGCAAGGTTCTTAATTTCCTCTTCAGCCTCTTTACTTAATGTAATATCCATTAAGGTACCAACATAATTCATAATGTTGCCATCTGCAATTGGAACGGCAGTAATGGTCAGGTGTTCTGGGTAGATCTCACCATTTTTGCGACGATTCCAGATTTCACCTTCCCATGTTCCCTTATTCTTGACGCTTTCCCACATGTCTTCATAAAAGCTTATATCGTGGTTCCCCGAGCTCAAAATCTGTGGCGTCACCCCGGTAACTTCTTCCACACTGTAACCTGTAATCTGTGTAAAAGCCTTATTCACCCTCAGGATCGCCGAGTTTTCATCTGTAATCATCATGCCCTGTTGAGATTCAAAGGCAATCGCAGAAATATGTAATTCCATCTCAGCTTGCTTACGCTCAGTGATATCCTGAACAATACCTATACCACCTCTCACCTGTCCTGCTGCCTCATCCTTAAACGGCGCACATGTCATATCAATCCAAACTGATATATCACTCAAGGTTGATTGATAAAGACCTTCAAATCTCCCTAATTCACCAGCTATGACTTTTTTTAAGGCGGGTAGAACAGCCTGATCTTTGAGCTGATTCATGTCTAAGCCCACCAACTTATCAACAGTGGTAGCTAAAATGTCAGCAAAGCGGGTATTACAATAGGTGATGATGAGATTAGTATCATAATGAAATATCCCCACCGGTGAGTAGTTCAACAATAAGCGATAACGTTCTTCACTCGTTTTTACGACTTTTTCACGCTCCGTCGCTTCAAGATGCAAAGTGATGTTATCAATTGTGTTGCGGTTAATATGTCGCAAGGTGATAATCAGAAATATTAGGTACAACGTTAACGCTACACCCATAGCACTGTAGGAGTTAGCTTCTACAGTAAACAGTTTGATATCAATAGGGATTAAAACGGTAAGTGAAAAAACCACCGCACTTAGCCTGTCGGCAGAATATGAAACCACCCCTCCTGCTGTTAACCCTGCCAGCATAAAAATGAGAAACATCTGATGTTGTGGGTCATTTTCAGGAAATAACCATATCCCTGCCCCACCCCAGATCACACCCGAGACAGCCATACCAATACGGAAGATTTTCAAGCGATGATCAACTGTCTCTGCATCCGTCACTGGAGAGTGCTGATAACGTCTCGCTAAAGCCAGTCTTGCAATAGTAGCGAAGGTTATGAGAGAAAACCATGTGACCAACACAGCTGCGTCTATCAGGTGACGTTGAACATAAACAAGCACCATAGCGAGAAAAATACTCGTTATCATGGGTGCAGAACTCAATGAGAGCAATTGCTGCAATTGTGCAGACCGTATTGCCAGTTGGTTATTCATATTCACTGTCACCTTGTTAATAATCCTTGTGTAACTAGGTACAAACCACTTCTATAAGGGATTTTACTCCACCCAACGTATATCATCACTATTAATTTAGATGTCCGTGTAGATGCTCTTTAAAACGACCTAGATAAAAGTGAAGTGATGCCAATCTTAGTAGTCAGGAGCTAAAATGGGTACAATATAAAGCGGATTGCTTAAAAATATATTTAAGGATAAATATGCGATTACCAATAAAACCCTTTTTCTTTCTTCTTATTACCTTGAGCGCGATTTTTAGTTCAAGTCATTCTGTAATAGCGGATAGTCAAATCATAGTGAAGGAACACATCATGAATTATCAAGATTTTTTAACACTTGCTACAAATATTTCTGTCGGTATGAAGCAACAAGAAATCATCGAGATACTTGGAGAAGCAGCAGTAATAGATGAAGTTCAGGCGTCTTGGCATTATCACCTTTTTGATCGTGAAGGCTTTCCTGGCATTCCACGTGCCGGTTCACAAGTTTTTTCATCGGTTAAATTTATTTTTGATGCTGATACGCTAATTGATATTCAGTGGGCGTGGATTGACGCAACAGGACCAGCGCCAACTGACCGCTAATAAGGCTCTCAACCTATATTTGCTGTTGTCATTTAACCTTTTTCTCCTGCTAATGGCTGTTTAGTCTAATCTGCCACTCGAAATGAACTGGCGTAGGTGCTCCACGTAATTGATACCATTAATTAATCACGTTAAACGAAGAAAATTATTACGGTGCAAGGCGATTAATGACCCAATCATCCACAGGTTTTGTGTAGACGAACCTATCGTGTAAACGATGCTCCCCTCCTTGCCAAAATTCGATGGTATCAGGTATAACACGATACCCACCCCAAAAATCAGGCAAAGGGACATCACCCTGTTTGAACTTGTTTTTCATTGCTTCAAACTGTCCAAGCAATGCTTGTCTTGATGAGAGATGACTAGATTGTTGTGAAGCCCACGCCCCTATTTGAGTATCTCTTGGTCGTGATGCAAAGTATTTGAGTGACTCTACTGATGAGATTCTTTCTGCTCGCCCACTAATTTTAATTTGTCTTTCAAGCGCAAGCCACGGAAACAATAACGCTACATTTGAGTTAACTTCAATTTGTTTAGATTTCTTTGATGAATAGTTAGTGAAAAAGACAAAACCCTGATAATCAAAGTATTTTAGTAATACCGTGCGACAACTTATTTCTAAATTATCAGCAGTTGCTAAAGTCATTGCACTTGGTTCAATGACCCCTGCCTCCTCAGCTTGCTTAAACCAGTGTGAAAACTGTTTAAAGGGATCATCATCAAGATCGTCTCTTTTCAAGCCGCCCTGAAGGAATTCATGTCGAAGTTTTGTTAAATCTACTTTCATATACACATTCGCTTTTAGTAGGTGGGATGTTAAGTTTTCATCCCTCATATTCCAATAGATAAATTTATAACATTGTTAAACACATTCATGTTTATTATCTATTCATTACTTGATCCGTCTCAAGAAAGGGTCATAAAACTTTAAAATAATGAACATTGATATTCCATGACAAAACATCATCCACCACCTAATAGAATGATGAAGAGCATGGATTTCTGTACAATATCGTCTTTCTTATCCATCAAACTATCCGTGAGTATTTAAGTTGCCATTTTCGCAGTAATGACAACATGATCTTACAGCGGGTATAAATACACAATTAAAAGCTAATCTAGAGAATTTATTATGATCGTACAAAGCCATTTCGCTGACATTGATACACCAACGGGTGTAATGCGTACTTATATTCACCGTCCTGAAGGTGAAGGTAGCTACCCTACTATTTTGTTTTATTCAGAAATTTTTCAACAAACTGGCCCAATCGAACGAGCAGCAAAGTTGATGGCAAGCCAAGGTTATGCTGTTTTAGTGCCTGAAGTATTTCATGAGCTTAATCCGATTGGTACTGTTTTAGGTTATGACGATGCGGGTCGAGAAAAAGGTAATGCTGATAAGCATGCTAAAGATGTGCAAGGCTATGACACTGACAATGTCGCTATGATTGAATTTGCTAAGCAACAAGACTGGAGTAACGGTCATATCGGTGCGATGGGCTATTGTATTGGTGGGCATTTGGCATTTCGTGCTGCATTACACCCAGAAGTTAAAGCGGCTGCGTGTTTTTATGGCACCGATTTACATATTCAAGTTATTCCTAATAAACCAGGCCAACACAGCATGGAACGCCTTGATGATATTAAGGGTGAGTTATGTATGATTTGGGGTAAACAAGATAACCATATTCCAACGGAAGCCCTCGCTAAGATTTATAAAGAATTAAACGCTACTGATATTAGCTTTACATGGCATGAGTTTAATGCCGGACATGCCTTTATGCGTGATGAAGGTGATGGTGGTCGCTATGATGCTCAAACTGCTCAATTAGGTTATCAATTAGCACTTAATTTATTTAGCAGAAAATTACGTTAATACTTAAAGCCTTGAACAATAATTAAGGGGGCGGTCATAAGCCCCCTTTACTTCTTACCTATAGAACGTATAACCGACTGATTTTAATCCGCTTATAGTGGATATTCAGAGGTATCATGCTATTCCCATATGGCTTTAAGCAATCCGTAACTGAGCTAGACTGGCAACGGATTCGCCACCACTTATATCAGGAATAATCGTCAATTCAAGTACCATAACTGCATTAAGATCCACATCATAGTCTTCTATTTGGCTAGTGGCATCATGGGTATTAAAGTTCCACTGTTGCCGTACAATTTCTTGAAATGTTTTACCGTCATCAGGCGACCAACGTAAATCATATTCTTGAGTGCGATTGACATATGGCTCAACAAAACTCAGTAATATTCTTTGTATCTGTTGAGGTGAGTTAAATATGAGTCGTATAGTTTGTTTTCCTGGCGCTGCAGCACGCCAACCTGATGTTTGATTTAACAATAAGGCTGCTTCTATCGGATACTCAGGATCTTCTGATGTAAGTTCTACCTCTACCCTATCTTCAATATCTAACCAATCTTGATCGTTTTGAGCTTCATTTTGTTCAACGGGGCTGATGATCCGTTTACGCATGGTTATTCTCCTGACTATAGGCTGTGTATTTAATCTACGCGTCTTTAACAGTAATGTCTTGTTATCAATTTATAATTAAGCGGGGCACATCTTTTTTTACCCCAAGCATTTACAGGGAAACTCACCTATCACTCTGTAATAAATATTCTTGTTAATCGTGAAAACGGGTATTATTGCCGATTTACTATTGGTCAGCATTACAGGCTTTATTTAATGGATAAGAATATATGAATGAACAACATCAGAAACGCGCTTTATTTGGCCATCAGTTGGTAATGACTAATATATCGATATTTCATTTATTGCTACCGATTCTGTCATTTAGCACTGGCTATATAAAAGAATTAATTTTTTTCTCTTTGTTTTCCTCACTGCTGTTTTCCTTTGTAATTGCAAAAGGGGCTAAAAATAAAGAGTGCCCTGACTTTATATCAGCACATTGGAAAATGGCATGGAGACGTAGTCGATACTTGCTTGTAAGTTACGTTGTATCTGCCAGTGTGATGGGCTTAGGCTGGTTATTAACAGCATCACAAACTGATCCTCAAATGAAAAAAATATTGCTAACGACTTTTATCCCAATGGCCACAGTTCCTACCCTGATTACCGTTATTGTTGTTCTTGTCTTGCAAACAATGACGATATCAAGAGCCAAACAAGGACTTATCCCGAATAATAGGATTTAATTTCTGGTGGAGATAACTGGGTTAGTGCAACTCATTCTCCCATTACCCGATTTATTCGGGCGTGTTGTGGTGACTTAATCGGACATTCTCATCCCATATTCGTCGCCAGATCTGTATCAAATATGGCATAGAAACATGTTCACTAGCTAGACGATATGGTGAAACAGCAATGATCTTATTTGGTTTCTCTTCTGCTAATACAAAACGAAAAAAATAGCTGGGTTCAATTCCCATTCTTAAATCTTTGGCAATAATCAGGTGATGGTGTTGCTCAAGTGCATAAAAGCCATGACTAAACCAATCTAACTGTTGCAGAGCATGTATATCTTTTAGCAAAAGGTTTAGTTCAGACTGACGATTATATTGGCTGAAATGAATCGGTTTTTCATCATCAAAGACAGAACGAAACCCTTGAAAATACTGATTATCATTGATGACCAATATCCGCCATAACAAGGAGTTAAAAGGTGTGGGGCTAACAAGGACTTTGTCATACGTGATCTGCTGCTGTTGTAGGGCGACTTTAGCCTGTTGAGTCATCCAGTTTTGTGTCAATAAACCTGCAATAAGATAAACACAGCTGAAGACAAAACCACTTAACATTAGTCGCCTACTCGTTGAGGCTTGTGGGCGTAAAACTACCGATATAAAGCCAAGTAGTAGTGGAATCGAATAGACAGGATCGATTATAAACACGCTACCTATCGAGACAGGTGGCGGCATAAATGGCCAGAATAACTGTGTACCATAGATAGTTAAAGCATCTAAGGCACTGTGAGTGATCAAGACCAGCCAGATTAACCACCACCATGTTTTCAAATCAAAAGTATGATCTTTTTTGTAGGCAAACAGAGCGATAACTGGCGCGACAGCACTCTGTACTAACCAAGAATGTGACCAACTGCGATGCATAGTCACTGCATCAAGATCATTAGCATATGGGATAAACACATCAAGGTCGGGTAACACTGCCACCGCAGCGCCCCATAACACCGCTTTTCTTGGAGAAACCTTACCTGCAACGGCATAAGCTACCGCACCGCCCAATAATGCTTGAGTGAGGGTATCCACGCGTTAAATACTCGCTTCCAATACCGTTCGACTAACATCTAAGGTGATATCACCATGTTCACCTAGATTTACCATTCCGTGTAGTTCTAGCCGCTCTAATAACGCAGGAATAGCTGATTCATCAATACCATATGCACTTAACCGTGTTTTCACACCAAGTGTCTCAAATAAGTCACGGGTATTATGGATTGCGGTATCGATTCGCTCTTTTTCTGAGCCTTCATTAATGTGCCAGACGCGTTCTGCATATTGTAATAACTTGGCATGTTTTTGGTCACGGCGACTGTCTAGCATCGTCGGCAAAATAATCGCCAGCGTTTGTGCATGATCCAAACCATGTAAAGCAGTAATTTCATGACCAATCATATGAGTTGCCCAATCTTGTGGAACACCTGCTCCAATTAATCCATTTAATGCCAGTGTCGCTGTCCACATCAAATTAGCTTGTGAGTCATAATCATCTGGATTAGATAAAAGCTTAGGGCCAATTTCAACTAAAGTTTGCAACAAACCTTCGGCAAAGCGATCTTGCACTAAGGCATTAGCTGGGTAGGTGAGATATTGTTCCATAATGTGCGTGTAAGCATCGACAACACCATTGGCTAATTGTCTAGGTGGCAAGGTATAGCTTTTTGTTGGGTCTAGTATTGAGAATTGTGGAAATACCAGCGTACTTTTGAAATAGAGTTTATCTTGTGTGGCTTGTCGGGTGATAACTGAACCACAGTTCATTTCTGAGCCTGTCGCAGGCAAAGTTAATACAGTGCCATAGGGTAAAGCGTGAGTAATATTGCTCCCCGTAGTTAATAAGATCTCCCACGGATCAGTGTCAGCAAATACGGCTGCAGCAACAAATTTAGTACCATCAATCACAGAGCCCCCACCCACAGCAAGCAGGAAATCGATCTTGTTATTTTTCACCTGCTCAACGGCTTGCATTAAGGTTTCATAAGTAGGATTAGGTTCGATGCCTGAGAATTCTTCAACATAGCGTCCAGCTAATGCCTGATGCACTTCGTCCAATGTGCCTGTTTCTTTGGCACTATTTCCACCTGACAAGATCAATATGCGTGCTGTTGCTGGGATAAGCTGATTTAGTTCAGCAATTTTTCCCGCACCGAAGGCAATGTGGGTGGGATTGTAAAAGTCAAAATTAAGCACTTTGAATCCTTTATATAGTATAAATTTGGTCTTTCTGCTTAGATTATGCCTTTAAATGAAAGAAACAGTCTATTAATTGCAGAAATGACAGCAAGATGAATGATAGTTATGGAACAGCTTGATTTAATAGGCTAATATACTAGTCAACACTTTGATAACCTCCCTAATCCGTAAAGGATAAAGATGAAAAAGCTATTTTCAGTAATTTTGCTATTCAGCTTGTCCACTCTCATCAGTGGTTGCTCCGATAGTAACGAGACTGCTATTACTGCATCTTCTGCTTTCGCTTGTGACAATCCAATATTAATTTCTTCTGACGATAATCAGCCTGTACCCGGTTTTATTGTCTATATTGATAAAAGTATTGACACCAAACAAGTTGAAGCTGAGTTTAGTGAAAAATACAACGATCTCACTATTTTTTCCTCATTCCCTAGAAACAATAGTTTTTATGCCAATATCAATGATGAAACGCTGATGAAGATTCAGTGTGAAACCGATGTTATTGCTATTGCTGAGATGTGAGTTTTTCTCGTCGTCAGGCTGAATCAGCAGTCCCTTCTGTCAACTTAACGCACTCTTTAAACACGATATCGTACACTTTACTAATATTGGTTTTTACTGACTGGCGATAAACGTTTTTTGCTATTGCAAGTAAGTCAGTGCGGCCTTGGCCATCTTTATATATTTCTTTTACTTTCTGTTCAAATTGTCCCCAATCATCACCTTCAGTTTGCCGTATTGTTTGAATCTCACGTGCCGTGCCTGCCTGATAGGCACAACTGGTCATCGTGGAACGTTCCATTTCTGCAGCGTTAAGTGTTGAGGTGAAAAATAGGAGCCAAACAAAGCCAATTTTAGTTCGCATGTTATTGTCCTCATTGATTTTAAATATGAGAGAGTCTAATCTTAGTCCTACACCTATGCTGAGTCAATTAGGCACTATGGACATAGTGATTTAGCTATGAGTCAGAATCGCGTAAAATCACCAAATATTTATATCTTGGAGAGCATTATTAATGGCAACTGCATGTGCACGACATATTTTAGTTAAAACAAAAGAAGAAGCAGAAGACATCAAAAAGCAATTAGCTAATGGTAAAGACTTTGCCTTACTCGCAAAGAAGCATTCCCTGTGTAAGTCCTCGGCAAAGAAAGGCGGAGACCTTGGTGAATTTGGTCCCGGTAAGATGTTAAAGGCATTTGATAATGTTGTTTTTAAGAAGCCTGTTTTAAAAGTTCATGGGCCCGTTAAAACTAAATTTGGCTATCACTTGATTGAAACGATTTATCGTAGTTAATTATTTGAAATTGGCATATTTAACTTAATTATGTGAGTCTATCATCCCCCTCTTTAAGTTAATCTTATAAAGATATTATTATAGTGAACGATATATTTTATTAATGTTAGAGCTATAGAAGCGAAGTCCTTTCAGCAAGGTTATAAAAATGAAAATTAAAACTGCAGGAATTAGCTTTATTGTTGGCTTATGTTTATTAGGTGCCATCATTGTTTCAATAAGCTCAATCAGCCTGTCTAAAACTGATGATGTACAAGAAGTCTGGCTAGCATTTGAGCAAGATAGGAATGATAAATTAAAAGCACTTATCTCACTCAGAAGTGAAATTGGTTATGGCGGTATGATTCACCGCTTTAAAAATTATATACTTCGACAGAATAAGACTGATGCTGTTGCCATTATTTCTAGTCTTGGCGGTGCAGAAGCAGCCATAAACCGCTATCAATCCTTACATATTGGTGCAACAGAAGAACGTGCACTGCGTACTATTCAACAGACCATAGAACTATATAGAGATGCCTTATATACCATCGGTTATCTCATCCAACAAAATAAAACTGCTGAAGAAATTGATGCTATTGTCAAAATTGATGATCTTCCCGCACTAGAAGCACTAAAAACATTAGAAATTGAAACTATAATACTTGAGAATCAACAGCATAGTACGCAGCTTTTATTAAGTGAATTAAGAACGGCTATGGGATATGGCGGATTAATACATAACTTTAAAAATTATGTTTTACGGAAGTCTCCAGATACCTATACAGCTATACATTCACAAGTAGAGGTCATCACACACTTAATTGACACTTATCGTTCGCACGAACTATCATTAATCGAGCAACAAGCACTATTAAAAATACTTTCTGTAACAAATGGTTACCAAGAAAAAACATCGATTATCAAAGCAATGATAACCGAAGGGGAATCAGCTCATAATATCGACAAGGTTGTGATCATGGATGATCAACCTGCGTTGGATGGCTTTAAAGATTTGCAACAGCAAATTATCTTTTTTAATGAGCAACGGGCCAATAAACTTGAACAGTCACTAGAAATTGTTCAGCTTTCTAACCGTATTATTTTTTATGGCACTTTTGCATCTTTTTTGTTACTTATCAGTTTATCTTTCTGGCTTCTTAGTAATCAAATTATTCAACCCATAGCCAAGCTGACCAAAATTATGACACGACTTGCCAGCAATGATTTAAATGTAATTATCTCTGGCATAGAACAAGATAACGAAATTGGTGAAATGGCACGTTCCGTAGAGGTATTTAAAACCAATTCTAAGCTCAAGCAGACCGCAGAAAAAGCTTTAAAAACAACTCATGATCAACTTGAGATAACTGTTCAGCAACGTACACAAGAATTAAAAGAAAATGAACTCAGGCTTACATCTCTCGTTGAAACGGCTGTAGATGCCATAATAACGATTGATGAACAAGGCATCATTCACAGCTTTAATGCTGCTGCCATGGCGATGTTTGGTTATCCTGCTTATGATGTGATCGGTAAGAATGTTTCTATGTTAATGCCTTCTCCTTTTAAGGATGAACATGATGGTTATTTAGAATCTTATCTAAAAACGAGAGTAAAAAAGATAATCGGTATTGGACGTGAAGTCGCGGCACAGCGTAAAAATGGTGAGATATTCCCCATTAATCTTTCTGTTAGTGAGGTTAAAGTTCAAAATAATCAACATATTTTCACGGGGATCATCCGTGATATTACTGAAATGAAACAACAACAAGAAAAACTTGAACTAATGGCACATTACGATGTGCTCACACAGCTGCCTAACCGCACCCTCTTTGCTGATCGCTTTACTCAAGCAGTGGCACTAAGCAAACGTAATAAAACATTACTTGCGATCTGTTTTATTGATTTAGATGATTTTAAACCTGTAAATGATCAATTTGGTCATGATATAGGTGATAAGTTACTTATCAAGGTGTCGGAACGAATTAAACAACAAATTCGTGAAGAGGATACTATTTCCCGCCAAGGTGGTGACGAGTTTGTCCTTATGTTAGGTAATTTTGAAAAAGTATCACAATGTGAAGAATTGTTAAAACGAATCCATCGTTCTTTAGCTCAACCTTTTGTAGTTGACCATCATACTCTCCGCATTAGTGCTTCATCAGGAATGACAATCTATCCTTTTGATAATGAAGATTTAGACACTTTGTTACGACATGCAGATCATGCGATGTATGATGCGAAATCAGCGGGACGGAATCAATATCAATTATTTGATTTCAACAATGAGGGATAATTGCCCCGAAGCAATGGTCACTATCATTACAGCTGTATCGTTTTAAAATTCGGCCTCGGCCTGAAAATGTAGTCGTTCACGAGTTACTGGATGCATAAGTTCCAATGTTTCCGCATGTAGGTGCAGTCGATCAGCCTTATTCCCATATAGATCATCTCCGACAATAGGTGTATTTAATCCCATGATATGAGCAGAATGCACGCGAAGTTGATGTGTTCTTCCTGTTATGGGGTAAAAATACACTTTGCTTTGATTATTTTTTTGTTCGATAAGCTGCCATCGTGTTTGGGCCTGTTTTCCATATTCATAACAAACCAGCTGTCTTGGCCTATCGTCGAGATCAACACGTAAAGGTAAATCTATAATCCCCTCTTCTTGTTTTAATAGCCCAGCTAATAAAGCAACGTAACGCTTTTTTACTGTGCGATTAATGAATTGTTTTTGTAATTTTTTATGCACGTCTTTGTTTAAAGCAATGACCATGAGACCTGATGTCGACATATCAAGTCGATGTACGATTAAAGGCCCTGTTGCATTCGGAAAACTTTGTTTCATTCGTAGATAGACTGAGTCTTCAATATTCTTACCCGGAACAGATAAAAATTCAGCCGGTTTATTGATGACGACCATGACATCATCCTGATAAACGATATCAATTGTTTTACCTTCTGCAGGGTTATTTAATAAAGGATTATCGTCCAGCATAATGCCTTCTAGCATATGCCTTAAGATTGGCTCACATTTTCCTAAGCAGGCGGCGTAGAACTGTTGGTGTTGTCTAATTTCAGACTTTGGTGATTCACCCCACCAAAATTCAGCCAGAGCTAAGGGTTTCATGTCATGTTTAAATGCATACTGTAATAGTTTGGGAGCGGCGCACTCTCCTGCCCCTGCCGGTGGTACTTGTTGAGGTGTCTGTTTGAAGATTTCGCGTAGGTTTTTATATAAACCTTGCTGATTTAAGAAGCGATAATTATCAAATAATTGTTGCTGTAGAGAATGTGATAATTCTTTACGTTGTTGTTTTAACTCAGTGACTTCATGCGTAAAATGATGAAGCTTATCCATAGCCTGTTGAGTTCTTTCATCCCAATGAAAGGTCAAATCTCTTAACGCATTCTTTTGTTGAATACTTTCTTTGCTTAGTTGCTCTTTAATCTGCAAAAATTCTTCTGACGACAATGTGTTCTCAGCTGTTGTTCTACGTTCTTTTCTATCTTTTCTTCCCAAAATCATATTGGCTCTATGAGCCTGTATTTTTTGCAAAGCGGATTCTTTTTCAACCGTTAACTGTGCCTCATATTCAGCGATTTTAGGATTTTTTTCTAGCAGCTTTATTTGTTCGCTAATTTTTGTAAGCTCTTCTTGTCCTGTGCGAAAAAAACCATCCTCTTCCAACATATCAAATACAGGTGGAACAAAGTGAGCATGATGATTACTGTCAGCTACCTTGCCTGAGAAGGCCGATAGATAACCTATTTCACCCTGCGTATTTTGTACTAATAAAACACCAAACATTTTACCCACAGCAGTTTCTACGTTCCCCCTTAGACCAAAATTATGCTGCCACTTTGCTTGAGTCTCTATATGTTGCTGTAGTTCTTTGGCAGCCAAAAGACAGAGGGGATGTGGTTGATAATAAAATGGGAATGTAAACCGCTCCGGCAATTCATATGAATCAATAGACTCTTTAAATGAGGTAAAATGATGTTCTTGCTCGGGCATATTTTATGGATTTAATTAATTGAAAAAAGTATTAGTAATAGGTTACGTCTGGCCAGAGCCAAATTCATCTGCTGCTGGCAGTCATATGATGTCAATTTTACGCCAATTTAAACAACAAAACTGGCAAGTCGAGTTTGCAAGCCCTGCACAGACTACTGAGCATATGATTGATTTGGCAAGTGAAGGTATTTCCAGTCAAAGTATTCAGCTCAATTGCGATAGTTTTGATCGTTATATTACTGAATATCAGCCTGATATTGTGTTATTCGACCGATTTATGATGGAAGAGCAATTTGGCTGGCGCGTAGAAAAGAACTGTCCTGATGCAGTTAAAATTTTAGATACAGAAGATCTGCAATGTTTACGACATGCGCGGCATCAAGCACATAAAGCTGAGCGTGAGATGACACAGATAGATTTGTTCAGTGATATAGCCAAACGAGAAATAGCTGCGATATTACGCTGTGATCTTTCCTTAATCATTTCTAGTTTTGAAATGGATTTATTAATCAACACTTTTAAGGTCGATGTGAGCTTACTTCATCATTTACCGTTTATGGTCGACCTCAGTAAAATACCAACGAAGACACTAGCTTATAGTGATCGAAAGCATTTTATGACGATTGGTAACTTTCGTCATGCGCCTAATTGGGATGTCGTATTATATCTACAAAAAATATGGCCGTTGATTCGCAAGCAGATCCCTGATGCTGAGCTACATATTTACGGTTCATATCCGCCACCAAAAGCAACAGCATTAAATAATCCTAAAACAGGCTTTCTCATCAAAGGTTGGGCAGAGGATGCTTTTACCGTGATGGAACAATCTCGACTTTGTTTGGCCCCTATTCGCTTCGGTGCTGGCATTAAAGGTAAGTTATTGGATGCGATGATTATGCAAACACCCAGTATTACGACTTCTGTAGGATCTGAAGGTATGCACCAAGACGAGGGTTGGCCAGGTGTAATTGCTGATGATATTAATGATTTTGTCGATGCTGCTGTTGATTTATATAATAATGAACAGCAATGGCTTAATGCTCAACAGCGCTCTCAAACCCTATTAGAATCGAGATATGACGGTAAGATTCTAGGCAGACAACTCATTAGTCACATCGTAAAAATAGAGCAGCGTCTGGAACAGCACCGTTTATCTAATTTCACTGGTGCAATGCTTAAACATCACTCAATGGCTAGTACAAAATATATGTCACAGTGGATAGCTGCAAAAACTATAAATACATCACAAAATAATTAATTAACTCACTTCTTAACTGAAAATAAGTGATATTTCTGATTAATGCGTGATAACTCTGATTTAATGTTTTTTTTAGTGTGCTATCTTCAAACTATGTCAAAAATTAAATCGCCTTGCGTTCGCAACTGCTGTCTTGATACTCATGACGTTTGTCTTGGTTGTTTTCGTAGTATGAATGAAATTATGATGTGGAGTAAAATGAATACCACATTAGATCAAAAACGACAGATTATCCTGTATGCTAATAAGAGACGCCAAGCTCATAAATTAACACTATTAGAGACCCAAAAGTCTTGAAACTCATCTATACAAATGAAAACAGATACTTAGTACACAATATCCAGAATATCGTAGAAAATGCAGGTATCAATATCATGCTGAAAAATGAATTTGCTGCAGGTGCTGCAGGAGATTTAGTGCCACATGAAACATGGTTAGAGTTATGGGTATCGAATGATAATGATTATGAAAAAGCCATGACCATCATCGAGTCTTCATTTAGTAATGAAAGTGATCCTGAATGGGTTTGTGGCAACTGCATGGAATTGAATGATGCGTCTTTTGAGTTTTGTTGGAATTGCCAAAGCGCTACCTCTTCTCCACAAAAGTAACCGACACATATTACCAGCTGAAGCCTAAAAACATTCTGTTGAATAATGCCTTAGCTTAAGGCCTAAGTTTAATAGAAGTGTATTTATGTCTTTTTATCACCATATCACCTCTGTGAGCTTGTCGGCTCACAGAGGTATCTATGTCAACTACACTTACTTTTTGACTGCATTGATGTCTGCATCAGCATTGTCAAAACCTAACTTATAGCCTAATGAAACATGATGAAAACGACCACTAGTGTAATCATCATGGATAGCAAAGCCAAAGTTATAAAGCTTATCAAAATCTAAAGCAATATCGCCGGCTTTATCTGAGATAAGTTTACGTTTTAATTCAATAAGCCACACGCCATTTTCTAGGCTTGAACTAAATAGAACCTCTTCACCGCCACTCATAATTCGATCAGCTAGGATATACCCATTTTCTGATTCTTGAGTCCCTGCTTTGTAGCGAACCAAGTCCATATACCGACCTGCATCCAGTTCTTCTTGGATCTCTTCAGGTGTTTTTAATTTATCCCAACCACCACGTTTCTTACCACGACGCCCAGCCACTTCAACTTTAGTTCGACTTTCAGTTAGATATTTTGTAATACCCTGCGTCATATCAACTTGGTCTTTTTGCTCATAGGCATCAATACCTTCTTGATTAGGTTCATCTGGCATATCTTTAGCATCGTGATGACATGTTCCCCAACAACCAGCTCGACCAGAATACATAACACTACCAGTCATATCATCGTCTTCACGAGCAGCATCATCACTAAACATCATAGCGATTTTAATCTGATTCTCTGGATCCATTTTTCCACCATCTGCAAACGGAACAGGTGTATGAGTAGTATCTTGCCATTGATAACGCATATATAGATATTCATCATCATGAGTTGCTTGAACATTAACAGCTATACTGCCTCGCTTATCTGGTATAACGTTTGGTTCAAGTTTTTCGCCCGTTACAATTTTAAGCCCCATATCAGCGGTTTCTTTATCATGACACTCGACACAGCGGTCACCTGCTTTAAATGGTAATTTACCACCATGTTCACTACCTTTAAATATCCACTCCATTGATGCTTGACCTGGATAAAAGAGCGTTACCTCTCTAGCTG
>Ga0105350_10000682_pt1 | contig 22500 bp, 14 predicted proteins | sample EN1Hudsemesocosm_FD_83506 | JGI IMG/M metagenome (GOLD analysis project Ga0105350, IMG submission 83506) | Methane-oxidizing microbial communities from mesocosms in the Hudson Canyon - EN1E Hudson Canyon | ecosystem: Environmental > Aquatic > Marine > Cold seeps | place: Hudson Canyon... | reverse complement strand
GGAAGTGGTTCCATACTTGCCGGAAACAGAGCTATCGTTAACCGCTTTTCAAGCAGCAAAAAACGCACATTCTAAAGGAGTTCAAACTCGTATTTTTATGCCTAGATTTGGTGTAATTAATGAGCGAAGACATCAATTACATGAGGTAATTCGTTTGTCTGGAATGAACTTAATTATTAATGATATGGACATGCCACTTATTATAAAAGTAGCTTCTATACCTAAAGAAAGAATGCAGGTTTATTTTATTGACAACGAAGAGTACTTTAAGCGTAAAGCTGTTTTTACAGATGAAGATGATAAGCTTTTTGAGGATAATGATGAACGTGCAATTTTCTTTGCAAAAGGTGTAGTTGAAACTGTCAAAAAATTAAACTGGGCTCCAGATATTATTCATGTTCATGGCTGGCTAGCATCTTTACTGCCTCTTTACCTAAGAGAATTTTACAATGAAGAACCATTGTTTACAGAGAGTAAGATCGTAACTTCACTTTACAATTCTGGATTTGATGGTACGTTAAATTCAGAATTAGCAGGTAAAATTAAGTTTGATATGATTGCAGAAGATAAAATAGCAACGATCAAGACGCCCAACCACACTAACATTCTAAAAAGTGCCATCGAAAACTCTGATGCAATAATTAGAGGAAGCGAAGATCTTTCTGAAGAATTAGATTCTTTTATTACAGACAAAGGAATGCCGGTTTTAGAATTCCAATCAGAGAATTTAAAAGAAAATTATTTAAATTTTTATGCCGATTTATTAGAGGCTAACTAATTATTTCTACAAGTGAAAAATATCATAAAGAAAAGTTTTTATGTAGGTGTCTTATTGTTTATTTTTTCAGGAGTGATTTCTTGTGAAAAAGACTTTACAGATATTGGTACAAATATTATAAACAATACTAAGTTTAATACAAAGGATACAATATTAGATATACTTATAACGAATTCACCATTAGAAAGTGTGAGAGCAGACGGTATTAGTATAAAATTAGGACAATATATTCTAGGTGTTAATAACAGCACTGATTATGAAAAAATAGAAGCCTCAATCATTTCTCAAGTAGGTATAAGTTCTAATCTAAGCGTTACGAATAAAACATACGGAGCAGACACAATTGTTGAAACTACAATTGATGCAGCCTTTATTAAGTTACCATATAATGCTACTTTGATAGAAAATACAGTCGATGGTGGGTTTGTCTATGAATTAGACTCAATTATTGGAAATAGAGATGCTTTTTTTACATTTAATGCATATCAATCGGATACATATTTAAGTGTTTTAAATCCTACAGACCCAACTCAAATTAATCAATATCAGTCGAACTATGTTTATTCTAAAATAGCACCAGAACTAAACAGTGTTCCAGACTATCAGTTTAAACCAAATGCAAATGATACTGCTTTTTACATAGCAAGAAGATTAAGTAGCAGTGCAATATATCGCTCAGATACTATTAAGTTAACAAATAGCAGACCCTTTGCAAAAATAGATTTAAATAAAACTAAAATAAAAGAACTTTTTTTAAACAAGTTTAAAGAGGATGAATTCAGTTCACAAGAAAACTTCAATAATTATTTTAGAGGATTAATTCTTGAGGCTAAAGGAGATGATGGATCATTAATCTCATTTGGTTTTCCAGAGACAGTCACGGAGATATCTCCATCAATTGAAGTGTATTACACGAGTACAATTTTAAACTCATCAGGAGCAATTATAGACACAATAACTAAAAACAATTCTTTCCCTCTTAACGGAGTTGTGAATAGCATTTATAAAATGACCGATAAAGTTTATCCTGAAGATGGAAATATTAAAATTCAAGGAGCAGCAGGAAGTGAAGCTAAAATAGAAATATTAGTTGGAAACCAACTATCGGAGTTAAGAGAAAAAAATTGGTTAATTAATGATGCAGATTTAACACTTTACATTAACCAAGATCTAGATACTGCAGCGATACCTTACAGGCTTCACTTATATAAAAAAGGAGAAAATTCTAATCTACAACCTGTTTTAAGTCAAATTAAAGACAGCTATAGTGAGCAAGCTCTTTTTGGTGGTTTTGTAGCAAGAGAAAATAATAAAATAAACAGTTATACTTTTAGAATCACTGATTATATCTCAGATTTATTGAGTGGTGAAACAGATTATTCACCACCATTAAAATTAAAAGTCTTTAATAGTACAGATATACCAGTATCTGATAGCCTTTTTAGACCGTATAATTGGAATCCAAAAGCGATTACAATTTTGAATCACTCTTCAATAAACGGAACTAGAAAAGCTCGTTTAAAAATATCGTATTCAGAAAAAAAGGAATAAAAAAATCTTAAAAAAGAATTGTTATGTGTGGTATTGCAGGTTATATAGGTTATAGGGAAGCATATCCAATTGTCATTAACGGCCTTAAGAGGCTGGAGTACAGAGGTTATGATAGTGCAGGGATAATGATGTATGATGGAGAAGATGTCTGTCTTTCTAAGACAAAAGGGAAAGTATCAGATTTAGAAGTAATTACAGACAAAGATCCAAAAAGAAAAAAAGGAAATATAGGAATTGGTCATACGCGTTGGGCTACACATGGTGTTCCGAATGACATAAATTCCCATCCACATTCCTCTGATTCGGGAGATTTAGTAATTGTGCATAACGGAATTATAGAAAATTACCACACATTAAAAAAAGAATTAATTTCTAGAGGATATTCCTTTAAAAGTGATACAGATACAGAAGTCTTAGTTAACTTAATTCAAGAAGTAAAGAATAAAGAAGGTTGTAAATTAGGGAAAGCTGTTCAACTGGCATTAACCAATGTAATTGGTGCTTATGCAATAGCTGTTTTTGATAAAACAAAACCAAATGAATTGGTAGTAGCTCGTCTTGGAAGCCCAATCGCAATTGGAGTAGGTAAAGACAGTAAGGAGTTTTTTATAGCTTCAGATGCATCCCCTTTTATAGAGTATACAAAAGATGCCATTTATTTAGAAGACGAGGAGTTAGCAGTTATTAAAGTTGGTAAAGGAATAAAAGTCCGTAAAATCATGGATGATTCTTTGGTTGCTACAAACGTACAAGAACTTCAAATGAGTCTTGATCAAATAGAAAAAGGTGGTTATGACCATTTTATGCTAAAAGAAATTCATGAACAACCTAAAGCCATTATAGACACCTACAGAGGAAGAATGCTAGCAGATAGAGGCATAATTAGAATGTCTGGTGTAGATGATAATATTTCTAGGTTTTTAAATGCTGATAGAATAATAATTGTTGCTTGTGGTACTTCATGGCATGCAGGACTGGTTGGGGAATATCTTTTAGAAGATTTGGCAAGAATTCCTGTGGAAGTTGAGTATGCGTCAGAATTTAGATACAGAAATCCAATTATTACCTCTAAAGATGTGGTGATTGCTATTTCTCAATCAGGTGAAACAGCAGACACGCTTGCTGCTATTAAATTAGCAAAATCTAAAGGTGCTTTCGTTTTTGGAGTGTGTAATGTTGTGGGTTCCTCTATTGCTAGAGAAACACATGCAGGAGCATATACCCATGCTGGTCCAGAAATTGGAGTTGCATCAACAAAAGCATTTACAACACAGATTACAGTTATATCTTTAATTGCACTAAAATTAGCAAGAGAAAAGGGAACATTATCCAAATCTGCTTTTCAAAAGTACTTACAAACAATGCAATTAATTCCTAATCAAGTTGAAAAACTTTTGGAGATTGATGAGCATGTAAAGAGTATTGCTGCCGTGTATAAAGATGCTACAAATTGCTTATATTTAGGAAGAGGTTTTAACTTTCCAGTTGCTTTAGAAGGAGCTTTAAAGCTAAAAGAAATTTCTTACATCCATGCAGAAGGGTATCCTGCTGCAGAAATGAAGCATGGACCCATAGCTCTAATTGATGAAAATATGCCAATTTTTGTAATTGCCACTAACAAAGGGCACTATGAAAAGGTGGTAAGTAATATTCAGGAGATTAAATCTAGATCAGGTAAAATTATTGCTATAGTTACTAAAGGAGATACGCAGGTAAAAGAGATTGCAGATCACGTAATTGAAATTCCAGAAACAGAAGAAGCGTTTACTCCGCTTTTAACCACTATACCTTTCCAATTATTATCATATCATATTGCAGTGATGTTGGATAAAAATGTAGATCAACCAAGAAATCTAGCAAAATCCGTCACAGTAGAGTAATTGTTTTTTCTAAAACACTTAAAACCAACTCTTTTAGAGTTGGTTTTTTTTTGACATCTATAGTGTTTTTTCAGTAAAATAGAATTTTCTTCCCAAAAAAAAGAAATTAATATTTCTAACAAATTATTTAATATTATCTTTAATAAAAAAAAGGTGCTGTGATTCTATTGTCTTTAAATAAGCAAAATGCTTATTTAAAGATCTTTAAAAACAACTTACCTTGTACGTTAAATTTTAAATTTTTTAATTTAAAATCTTATATGAATATTGAATCAAGTATTTGAAATTCAGAAGTAAAAATTATATAATTACTAAAATATAGTTTGATAAATTATCTATTCTAAATGAACAGGTATTCTTTTGGCTAAAAACATACGATACAAATAACCCAAAAGTTTAATCATTTATAAGGATAAAATATTATACACTGAAATTAGCTCTTTAGAGTCAATAATTTAATCTATGTCAAAGAAAAAGCCTACATATCAAGATTTAGAAAAACTGATTGCTACCTTAAAATCAGAAAATGAAATACTTCAAAATCACGACCGTTTTAACATGCTTTTAAAAGCATCTGACGATATGATTACGATACACCAACCTGATGGTAAATATCTTTATTATAATGGACCAATATGCTATACGATTAAAGCTGAAGATATAGTAGGTAAAATGCCTAATGATCTTTTTAATAAAGATATTTCCGATATACTTATGGAAACATTTGAAAAAGTAAAGGAAACTGGTAAAAGTGAAACTATAGAGGTTTTATTGGATTGGTTGGGAGAAAAAAAATGGTTTTCAGAATATATTTATCCTTTTAAAAATGCTGAGGGCGAGGTTATTGAAATTGTTAAAGTGTGCAAAGATATTCACCATCGTAAAATTGCAGAACAAAAAATTGAAAATCAAAATAAAGCACTTATTAAAAGTAAAAAAGCTTTAAAAGCTTCAAATGAAGAATACCTTCAACTAAATAAAGAACTCTTTGATTCGAATAAAAAATTAACTAAAGCAAAAGATATAATAGAAAAAAGTGAAGTAAATCTTCGTACGTTAATGAATACCATACCCGATTTAATTTGGTTAAAATCCGTTGATGGAAAGTATCTATTTGTAAATAATCGTTTCGAAGACTTTTTTGGAGCCAAAGAATACGATATTATTGGAAAAACAGATTATGATTTTGTAGATAAAGAACTTGCAGATTCCTTCAGAAAACATGATAAGAATGCAATGTCCAATGGGGTTCCTACTGTAAATGAAGAATATATCGTTTTTGCAAATGACAATCACGGCGAGCTATTGGAAACAACCAAGGTACCAGTGCTCTCAAAAAATAACGATATTATTGGAGTTTTAGGCATTGGAAAGGACATTACTGAAAAAAGAAAAGTAGAAAAAGTTTTGAAAGCGTCAAATAAAGAACTCCTTAAATCGAATAAACAATTAAGCAAAGCAAAAGATATAATTGAAAAAAGTGAAGTAAATCTTCGTACGTTAATAAACAACATCCCCGATTTAATTTGGTTAAAATCAGTTGATGGAAAATTTCTCTTCGTAAATCATCGCATCGAAGATCTTTTTTGTAAAAAAGAAATCGATATTATTGGAAAAACAGATTATGATTTTGTGGACAAAGAACTTGCAGACTTCTTTAGAAAAAATGATAAGAAAGCAATGTCTAACGGATTTCCAACTGTAAATGAAGAATTTGTAGTTTTTGAAAATGACAATCACGGAGAGCTACTGGAAACTACCAAGATCCCAGTTTTATCCAAAAATAAAGAGATTATAGGAACTTTAGGTATTGGAAGAGATATTACTGAACAAAGAAAGGCAGAAAAAGAATTAATTGCAGAAAAAGAAAAAGCTGAGTCGAATGAAAAAAAGCTACAATCTGCAAACGATAGATATCAGTTATTTAATGAAGCTCTTAATAAATCGAACAAGGAATTAATAATTGTAAAAAATAAAATAAAAGACAGTGAGGTTAAATTTCGAGCAATATTTGACCATTCTAAAGATGCTATTGTAGTTACTAAGAATGGGATTGGGGTTCTTTTTAACCCTGCGTATTTAAAATTATTTGGTTATGATAGCGTTAGTGATTTAGTAGGGAAAAAAGTTGCAAATCAAGTATCTAAAAAAGAAAGAGAAAAGGTAACTAATTTAATATTAAATAGAAATAAAGGAGTTTCTGAATCTATTAGTTACGAATCAATAGGTTTGAAAAAAAACGGAGAAGAATTTAATTATGAAATATCTGTAAGCCCTTATAATATTGAAAATAAAAAATATTCACTTGGAATTATTAGAGACATTACTGAAAGAAAATTAACACAAAATGAGTTAGAGATAAAAACACTAAAACTAAAAGAGTTAAATAAATCTTTAAATCAGGCTCAAAAAATAAGTAACATTGGAAATTGGGAATGGCATATTGACTCAGATACGGCTGTATGGTCTGATGAAATGTATAAAATTTATGGTGTCTCTAAGGACACTTTTTACCCCTCTCATAAGAATGTAGCCAAAACAATTTTACCAGCAGACATAGCAAAAGTAGAGCAAGGCATTAACTCATTACTAAATGGTAAAATATTTACTCCCTTTGAATTTAGAATAAAACGTCCCTCTGGAGAAATAAGAGACATACGTATTATTTCCATTGAAAAAAAATCTGATTTCAGTTTTTTTGGTGTTACTAAAGATATAACAAACCAAAAGAGAATAGAAGACGAGAAATTAAAAGCTGCATTTAAATTAGAAAAAACTAAAAACGAATTAAATGAAGCTCAGAAATTAACACAAATAGGAAGTTGGTTATTACATCCTACTAATAAAAAAATGAAGTGGTCGGAGGAAACTTTTCATATCTGGGGGTTTGATCCCTATCAAAATATACCAAAATATACCAAAATTATAAAATTAATTCATTCCGATGATGTCGAGTTATTTAGTAATTCTGTTGATGAAGCAAGTATGATGGGTACACCATTCGATATTAAATTTAGAGTTTCTATTCCTAATCAGGGTCAAAAAATAATAAAATCTATTTGTAAACCAGTGCTGGATGATTCTGGAAATGTGATGCATTTAAAAGGAACGAACCAAGATATAACAGCACAGGTTAGACAACAAGAAAAAGTATTAAGTTATGGCGCAGAATCAAGAGCAATGAAATCTGCTGTAGATGCTGGTTGGTCGTCAGCTGAATATACAATAGACGGTACTATTTTAAAAGCAAATAAAAACTTCGTTAAGGATTTTGGATATTCTTCCCAAAAAGAACTAATTGGAAAGCATCATAGGATATTCTATGGGTCTAACTGTAAAAATGATAATAATTATCAAGATTTTTGGACAAACCTTGCAAAAGGTAAAGAGCAAAAAGGAGAGTTTAAACGTATAAAAAAAGATGGGACTAGTATCTGGATTAACGCAAATTACACACCTGTTAAAGATGTTAATGGTACCTATTATAAGGTAATAAAAATAGCCAATAATATATCTGAAATGGTAAAACACAGGTATGAAGTTGCTGCTATTGCCAATGAATTGCGTCAGTTTATAGAAACTGCAAACGCACCTATTTTTGGAATAGACAACCATGGGCTTGTTAATGAGTGGAACCAGACTTCAGAAAAAATTACTGGTTTTAAAAAAGCAGAAGTATTGGGAAAAGATTTAGTAAAAACTTATATTACCAGAGGTTACCAAACATCAGTAAAAAAAGTATTAGACAATGCCTTACTAGGTAAGCAAACAGCCAATTATGAGTTTCCTTTATTTGCAAAAAATGGAACCCGGGTTATGGTATTACTAAATTCTAGTACACGAAGAGATATTAATGGAAAAATAATAGGAGTATTAGGTGTAGGACAAGATATTACTCAAATAGATAAATTACGAACGATATCAGATTCTATTGCAAAAGAATTACTTCAGTTTATAGAAACAGCAAATGCACCTATTTTTGGAATAGACAACCAAGGGCTTGTTAATGAGTGGAACCGGACTTCAGAAAAAATTACTGGTTTTAAAAAAGAGGAAGTATTAGGAAAAAATCTAGTAAAAACCTATATCACCAAAGATTACCAAAAATCAGTAAAAAAAGTATTAGACGATGCCTTACTTGGTAAGGAAACTGCTAACTATGAGTTTCCTTTATTTGCAAAAAATGGAACCCGTGTTATGGTATTATTAAATTCTAGTACACGTAGAGATACCAATGGACAAATAATAGGAGTATTAGGCGTAGGACAAGATATTACTCAAATTGATAAATTACGAACGATATCAGATTCTATTGCAAAAGAGTTACGCCAGTTTATAGAAACTGCAAATGCACCTATTTTTGGAATAGACAACCAAGGGAATATTAATGAATGGAACCAGAATTCAGAAAAAGTTACAGGTTTTAAAAAAGAGGAAGTATTGGGTAAAGACTTAGTAGAAACCTATATCACCCAAGATTACCAAAAAGCAGTAAAAAAAGTATTAGACGATGCTTTACTAGGAAAAGAAACTACGAACTATGAGCTTCCTTTATTTGCAAAAGACGGAACTCGTCTAATGATATTATTTAACTCAAGCACCCGTAGAGATAATAATGGACAGATAATAGGTGTATTAGGAGTGGGTCAAGACATTACAGAATTAGATAGTTATCGAAACGATTTAGAGATAAAGGTAAATGAAAGAACGCTAAAATTAAATGAATCGCTAGAAAAGCAAAAAGAACTAAACGAATTAAAATCGAGATTTGTTTCTACAGCCTCTCATGAATTTAGAACTCCGTTATCAGCCATTAATTTTGCTGCGGGTTCCATTAAAAAATATTGGACAAAAATGGAGCCTGTAATGATCGATAAAAAGTTGCATAAGATAGAAGATCAGGTACTTCATATGACAAAATTATTAGACGATGTTCTTGTTGTTGGACAAGCAGATGTTGGTAAAATGTTAAACAAACCCATCTCTATAAATCTTGGAAATTTTATTTATGAAATAATTGAAGAAATCAATAATTCTCGAAATCAATCCCATGAGATAATACTAATTGATAACGCAAACTTAATAAAATCATCCATTTATATTGATGAAAAACTAGGGAGAAATATTTTTATTAATCTAGTTGATAACGCTGTTAAATTTTCTCCTAATTCTAAAAAAGTTCTTGTTGAGTTATTATTAGAAAAAAAACATACAGTTATCAAAATTCAAGATTTTGGTATTGGAATCCCTAAATTAGAGCTTAAAAAGATATTTACTCCTTTTACTCGAGGAGAAAATGTTGATTTGATTCAAGGTACAGGGCTAGGCTTATCTATTGTTAAAGAAGCAGTAAAGCTTGCTGGAGGAGAAATAAATGTTGAAAGTACTGTTAAAAAAGGAACAACTTTTATTGTTAAAATACCCAAAAAGATAAATAGTATAAACGGTGTATAACAACTTCTACATATCTATTATAGATCAGAGATTACATATGCTAATTAATACATATGCATATAATACTTTGGACTCAGAAGAATTAAGACTAGACAAGTCATTAATTCTAATAATATCTGTTTGTTGTTGTATACTTGGTTTGGCCTTGAGTGGTATTTATTTTATTTTTTTAGGATTTGGAATAACGACTCTACTTCCTCTAATATTTTCTGCCATAATAATTCCGTCAATTTTTATCTCTCACCTAAAAAGTAATTATAAGCTACTAGTTTACGTACAAATAATCTGTATATCATTAATAACAACTTTAATACAATGGAGTTTAGGATCTTTTTATAATTCTGGCTTTGTTCTAGCGTGGTGCTTTTTAAGTCCGCTAGGTGCTGCTTTATTTCTAGATGTAAAACAGTCAAAAATTTGGATGCTAATATTTCTTATTATTATTGGTGTTTCGGTAATTTTTGCACCTACTTTTCCTAGTGGTTCAGCTAAAGTTTCAGAAAATGCACACATCATATTTTGTCTAATGAATATAGGACCGCCCTTTTTAATTTTTTTTATGTGCACTTCTTACTTTCTAAATCAACTTAAAAAACAGAAAGAAAAGGTTTTTTCTTTGTCAGTATCAGAATCAGTAGATAAAGAAATGCGACAGTTTTTTAAAACAGCCAATACTCCCATTTTCGGTGCCGATCTTAATGGAATTGTGAACGAATGGAACGAAGCTGCAGAAAGAGTTACTGGACACAAAAAAAGAGAGGTACTAGGCTCTAATTATTTAGAATTCACACCTGTCTTTTCAAAAGAAGCAACAAAAGAGGTAGTAAGCAAAGCATTAATAGGAGAAGAAATTGCCAATTTTGAGTTCAACTCAATTGCTAAAGATGGTAGAAAGTTAATACTACTTGTAAACATAAGTACTCGTAGAAATATTAAAGGAGAAATTATTGGTGTATTAGCAGTAGGACAAGATATTACCGAATTGGATAGTTATCGAACTAAGTTAGAAATGAAAGTATATGAAAGAACTATAAAATTAAATGAAGCCCTTCAAAAAGAAAAAGAGCTAAATGGATTAAAATCAAAATTTGTTTCAACAGCATCCCATGAATTTAGAACCCCTTTATCTGCAATTAATTTTGCAGCAGGCTCAATTAAAAAATATTGGACTAAAATGAAGCCCGATATGATAAAGAAAAAATTAGATAGAATTGAAAATCAGGTTTTTCATATGACAGAATTACTTGATGATATTTTATTGGTTGGTCAAGGAGAAGCAAACCAAATAATAAATACGCCTATACTTTTAAATCTTGGAGAATTTTTGTCTGACATCGTAGAAGAGGTCTAACACTCGTATAAAAGATCACATAAGATAGTACTAATTGATCGTGGAGATTTGAATAATACATCCATTTTTATTGATGAAAAATTAGCCCGAAATATTTTAATCAACCTACTTAGTAATGCCATAAAATTTTCTCCTGAGGCTAAAAAAATTACGATTGAAATATTTTCTAAAAAAAATCAACTAGTTGTTTCAATTACAGATTACGGAATTGGAATTCAGAATTCCGAGATAAAAAATATATTTAACCCTTTTACACGTGGAGATAATGTTTCTTTAATTAAGGGAAGTGGTCTAGGCCTGTCTATTGTGAGAGATGCAATAAACATGTTAGGTGGAGAAATACTAGTAAAGAGTATTATTAATAAAGGAACAACTTTTACAGTAAACATACCAAATATTTAAGTAAAAATGATGCATAAAATTTTAATTGTAGAAGATACCATGGCAGTCAGAGAGGAAGTTTATGATATTCTTATGATGGAGGGGTATAGCGTTTTTCAAGCTAAAGACGGGAAAGATGGTTATGAAATGGCTTTGAAAGAGAATCCGGATCTTATTATTTCAGACATACTTATGCCTGTACTTAACGGCTTTGAGATGTTTGAAAAGCTACAAAATGACTATAAAACAATGAGTATTCCTTTAATATTCCTCTCTGCGAAAGGTGAGAAAGAGGATGTTAGAATCGGTATGAATCTTGGAGCTGAAGATTATTTAACGAAACCTATAAATGTAAATGATCTAGTGAATGCAGCAGAGAATAAAATTAAAAAGAAAATAAGTGCAGATCAAAGAATTATAGATAAAACATCCATGTTAACCAATACCCTCGAAAATCAGAAACAACAACTTGATACTTTTTCTGATCTAATTTTAGATGGAATAAAATCCTCTCAAAACAATATATTAGAATTATTAGTATGGACGCAACAAGAACTTGATGAAACTAATAATTTTGAGGTTTCCAACAATAAAATTGATAACAAGTGGCGTAAATTAGGCTATATAAATCATAAAAGGCTTAATACTTGTGCTATAGCAAAACTTGCCAAAGATAAAATACATAAACCATCTCATATTACAATTACAATAAGTCCTGAGCTACCTTGTATTGTTGCTGATGAATACATGTTGGAAAAAGTATTTGAAATTCTATTACAAAATGCTGTGGATCACATTCAAAATAAGATCGGGTTGATTGAAATACGTTGTGAAACATCGGAAAAAGAGTATGTATTTTCTATTAAATACGATTATCTTAGAATACAACCAGAATATCATAAAAATACATTTGAAAAAATTCAGACAATTGAATCATCTAAATCGATAGGAGTTGAATTAAACATTGTAAAAAAAATTATTTCTCACCACAACGGAAAAATATACATAAAAAGCATCCCTAATAAAGAAACAATATTTTATTTCAATCTTCCAAAAACAGCCAATAATGTCTAAAGTTTTAGTTGTTGAAGATTCAAAAAGTATACGAGAAGAAATTTGCGAAATTCTTCTTTTTGAGGGTTTTGAAGTGATTTATGCAGAAGATGGTTTGTGTGGATTAGAAAAAGCAAGAACAGTCTTGCCAAATTTGATCATTTCAGATATATCTATGCCTAAATTGAACGGATATCAGTTTTTAGCTGAACTTCAACAATCTAGCACAACAAAATCTATTCCTTTTATTTTTCTTTCTGGAAAAACACAATTACCAGATTTAAGAAAAGGAATGAATATGGGTGCCGACGATTATTTAGTAAAACCCTTTAATGTAGATGATTTACTAAAAGTTGTAAAAGGTAAATTAAAAAAACAAAAAGTAATTCAAGACAGTATAGATGAACTTGTAGAAGAAAACGAATACTCCCTAAAAGAAGCTGGTAGAATGGCAAAAATAGGCTATTGGAGATATATTAAGCAAACGGATACACTTATATGGTCTGAGACGATTCATGATATTTATGGTACTGATTCTAAAAATAACATTCCAGACATCAATTCACTTTTTAATTTTTTCGCTAAAAAATCACGAAATAAACTTGAAAAAGCAATTAAACTTCTTAAAACTGAAGGAATTCCTTTTGATTTAGAGTTAAAGGTTACGAATGCAAAAAATAAAAAAGTTTGGATACGAAGTATAGGAGAACTATTGTATAACAGTAAAAATGAAATTATTGGCACTAGAGGTGTTTCTCAAGATATTACTGAACAAAAAAAAATCACGAATAAAATTCAAAAAGCAGAAAAAATGTATCGCTTGTTGGCCGATCACTCTAAAGATTTAATCTGTTTGCAAGAATCTGATAGTACTTTTAAATACATTAGCCCTTCTATAAAAACCCTATTAGGCTATAAACAGTCAGAATTTATAGGTAAAAAAGCTTTTAATATAATCCACAAAGAAGACATTGATTTTTTAAAAAAGACTGTTAAGGAAAGAGTTTCTGGAAAAAAACTTACCGAAGCTTATACTCTAAGAGTTCGTCACAAAGGTGGGCATTTTATTTGGTTAGAATCTATAACCTCCCCTGTTTATAAAGGGGGTAAAATGAATTATTTTATTACATCTTCTCGAGACGTTTCTCAATGGATGGTTGCAAAGCAAGAAATTCAAGAGTATCAAACATCTCTTCAGAAACTGACCACTGAAATTTCATTAATAGAAGAAAAACAAAAAAAAGAAATTGCTTCAAATATTCACGATCATCTGAGTCAGTCTTTAGTTATTTCAAAAATGAGAATTAATGAGTTGAAAAAAAACTCAAAATTAAATGAGATTGATGAGGATTTAAAATTTATCGAAACCCATATTTCTGTAGCTCTTAAAAATAGCCGTAAAATCACATATGAGCTCTCACCACCAGTATTATATCAACTAGGAATTATTGATGCATTAAACTGGTTGTTAGAAGAAGTAGAATCCAACCATAAGATAATGTGTAAACTTAGTAGTAATGTAACCAGCATTAAACTTAGTGATGGTGAATCAATTTTACTATATAGAAGTATACAAGAAATTGTAAATAATACAATAAAATATGCGAATGCATCTTTGATTACCTTAGATTTTAATAAAAATAAATTTGGTGTAGATATTCATATAAGTGACAATGGTGTTGGGTTTAATACTTCCATTCTAAATAACAATCACAATCATTCAGGTTCAGGTTTTGGGTTGTTTACAATACAAGAGCGTATTCGAAATATAAAAGGAAAGTTTACAATAACATCAAAAATAAGTGAAGGAACAAATGTTACATTTTTTATACCTCTATCCATATGAATAATATAAAAGAAATCAAAATAGTATTGGTTGACGATCATAAATTACTGCGGGATGGTATAAGAAAGATTTTAGAACAACGTTCAAACATGCATATAATTGGAGAAGCTTCCAATGGGAGAGAAGCTATAAAAATATGTTCAAAATTAATTCCAGATATTGTTGTTATGGATGTTGCAATGTCTGGTATGAATGGTATAGAAGCAGCAAAGCAAATTCATCAAAACCAACCAAACATAAAAATAATAGGTCTTTCTATGCATTCTGGTAAGCAATTTATTCAAGGAATGTTTAAAGCAGGTGCTTTTGGATACTTGCTAAAAGATGGAGATGGAGATGAATTAATTACAGCGATTACATCAGTAGTTCAACATAAAAGATATCTTTCAAAAGATATCAATCAAGATCTTCTTTCCAAACTAAAGAAAGGAGAGCTTTTACAAAAAACAAATTTAAGTTCAAGAGAAAAAGAGGTACTACAATTGATAGCTGAGGGGAAATCATCAAAAAAAATAGGTGAAATATTATTTTTAAGTTCTAAAACAGTTGATGTTCATAGAAATAATATTATGAAAAAAATAGAATTATTTACCATACCTGAATTGACTAAATACGCCATTCAAAAAGGGTTAACCTCGTTGGAAATTTAATAGACTGCTTTTGTACAACTTTTAAAAAAGAAAGAAGTGTCTTAATTAATAAACGATATTTAAATAAGTTGTTTTAGATTGTCTTTGGCCTTATTTATTTATAAAGAGGAGTAGAGAAAGTTAAAGAAACTCCTACATATCAATAAGTAATCTACTTCCCCTTTATTTTTTATCTGTAAAGATTTAATCTACAGACTATATTTTAGGCCACTGAAGCCGCTAACTTTTATTTAAAAGTAAAGAGGAGTAGAGAACGTTAAAGAAACCCCTACATATCAATTAACAATCTACTTCCCCTCTATTTTTTATCTGTAAAACTTCAATTTACAGACTATATTTTATACCTATAAATCCACTAACTATATATTTTTTTTCGGAATTGTAAAGCACCGTCAAATCTTTTCTTTGTGTAAATTGTGATGTGCAAATAAACTTTAATCGATTATTTATTCTATAGTTAAGTTCACCACTGAAGCTTAAACTATAAAAACCTTCTTCTTGCCTGTATATTTTTCCAAAATCAATATATGCTCCTGCTCCTACTTTTTTATAAATACTTTTAACAACATACCCGGCTCCAAATGCATATCTCGTATAATTTTTTTTAACCAAATCAGCATATTCTATAGAAAAAGAAGCTATTAAATGGTTTTTTTTAAAGCTGTAAACGGGAAATTCAACTCTGGATAAAAGATTTATAGTTAAAGCATCATTTCCTTTTTTATCGCCTAAAAAGAATAGTCTTGCATCTTGCTGAATGGAGATTTCTATATTATTTTGTCCATAGCAATACAGGCCAATCAGCAAGTTGCAAACAAATAATACTTTTCTCATAATTTGGGGGTATTTGAATAATTTAGGGGTAAATTTTTCAATACTGTAATACAATTTTATTTTATTTTATTTTATTTTTTTCATTTTACCTGTCCAACTTTTAGAACCTAGAGTCGATTGGTAGTGAATAGAACCTCTCTTAATTTTATTAATTTTCAAGTGTAATTTGGTGCCAATTTTAAAGGGAACATTAGGGAGGTTAAATTCTCTTATCGTTATATAACATTCGTCATTAGATAACCATTCCACAGAAGATTTAATAAAATATTTTTTATTATTAAAATATTCTATATGTTCGTTTCCAGAAAAAACAACCAATACATTTTCTCCTCTATACTTTCTATTGAATGAAGCATCTGTTAACAAAGGAATTATTGGTTTATTTGAAATACTTTTAGTAATGTAACTATTAGAACTTTGTGCTGTGTGCATTGCTATATCTTGAGCTCTGCTCATAAAAGAGATAGCTGTGATAATAAAAAATAATTGTAATCTTTTCATAACTTTTTTTTGATAAATTATTATTTCTAATTAAAGGAATAATAGATGTACATATTTGTACACTACAAATCTATCTAAGATTATAAAGCAATTCAATAGGGGGTTTTCTTAATTTTTGTAATAACCTGATTGTGTTAATAGAGCCGTTTTTAGAAATTATGAACTTAAAATGTTTTATACTATCTAGTTAGCAAATTTAATTTTTTATAATACAAGAAACAACAAGTTAAAACACCTGTTTTTTCTCCTATACAAATAAGACATTTTTAAAAATTTTGTACATAGTCATTTATTTCTTTTTGTACGCTTGTGTCTTAGAAAAAGAGTAATGCCCTATATTGTTAGCAAAGTGATGCTATTGTGTGGTTAACGTAACTTCATTAAATTATCAGGAATTAGTTTATCACAAGCTTTCATCTCGACAAAAAAGATAAATAGCTTGTAGCCGAAACAAATTCATAAAAAGATTTTTAGTGTTTAAAATAGCTTGTACTAATTAAGTGTTTTGATATTTGTAGTCGCATAAAATAAAATTACGAAGAAGGAATGGATTTAGGTAGTTTTAAATATGAGTGAAATTATATTTTATCATGAATTTTAACATGATTACCATCATTCCAAAGTGTTAGAATATCAGTTGCAACAGAGGCACCACTTCCTGCAGCAATAGCAAATTGACTTCTCCACCCGGCAATAGTTCCACAACAATAAATTCCTGGTTTTACAAGATGGTTGTCGTTTTTTAGTTGAATTCTATCTTTTGCTGAGTTGGCTCTCGTATGAGGTTCAATATAATCCTCTAACCCACTAATTGAAAAAGGTTTAGAATAATTTAAAGCGATGATTACAATTTTAGAAAAATGAATTCCTTTGTTGGTCGTGATTTTAAATTCACCATTTAAATCATCCACAGAAATTACCTTTTCGTTTTCTAGTTGATTTATATGAGGATTTAAATTTCTAAGTTGTTCTTTTCCTTCAATTAGAATATCTTTTCCAAGAGTCTTTGGTTGTAATCCCAATACATTATTAAACAATGCATTTTTTAAATGTGAAGATTTTTGATTGATAATTACACCAATATTTTTGTCCTTAGCAAACTCTTTTTTGTTTGCAGAACCTAAAATTAAAGCACATTGCATTCCTGCAACTCCACCGCCAATAATTAGAGCATCAAAAGTCATATTATATAAACAAAGCTTTAATGTTTGTCGCAAAAAGTTTTACAGAGATAGCTAATAATATTACACCAAATATTTTACGAATTATCTGAATGCCTGTAGGACCTATTAAACGCTCAATTCTTGAAGATGTCTTTAATACAACATAAAGAAATATAATATTTAAAACAACAGCTACTATAATATTTTCTATGGCAAATTCAGCTCTTAGAGATAGTAATGTTGTTAAACTTCCTGGACCTGCAATTAAAGGAAAAGCCAGGGGAAAAACAGTCGCTGTTATTGCCGCAGAACCACCGTCATCTTTATATAAGGTAATGCCTAAAATCATTTCTAAAGCAATAAAAAATAAGATAAAAGCACCTGCAACAGCAAAAGAGTTGACATCAATACCAATTAAACCCAACAAGCTTTGCCCTAGGAAAAGAAAAAGAACCATAATAAATAATGCAATTAAGGCTGCCTTTTCAGACTGAATATGACCTGCTTTTTTACGCAAATCTATAATAATTGGGATGTTTCCAATAATATCTATAACTGCAAATAAAATCATAAAAGCAGTAACTATTTCTTTAAAGTTAAAATTCATTGTAGATTGATTTTATTTGGCAAAATTACTTAACTATGTTTAACTAATTGTAAATATAACGAAAAAAATAAGTGTATTTTTACAGCATGTTTCAACTAGGAAAAACAATTGTTTCAGAAGACATTATAGAAAAAGATTTTGTCTGCAATATATCTGCATGTAAAGGTGCATGTTGTGTAGATGGTGAAGCTGGGGCACCATTAGATAAAGAAGAGGCTAAAATTTTGGAGGAAATTTATCCCAAGGTAAAACCTTTTTTACGCAAAGAAGGAATTGAGGTCATAGAAAAAGAAGGAACTTGGGTTACTAGTGAGTGGGGCGAAATGGAAACTCCACTTATTAATAATGCAGATTGTGCATATGTGATTTTTGATGAAAAGAAAACTGCACTTTGTGGAATTGAAGAAGCCTATAATTCTGGAGAAATAGATTGGAAAAAACCAGTTTCTTGTCATTTATATCCAGTTAGAGTTAAGGACTACAGTGAGTTTGCTGCAGTTAATTACCATAAATGGGAAATCTGTGACGACGCATGCTCCCTTGGAAAAGAATTACAAGTGCCGGTTTATAAGTTTGTGAAACAAGCCTTGGTAAGAAAATTTGGTCAAAATTGGTACGACGAATTAGAAAAAGTTGCTGAAAAGCACCTGAAGGAAAAAGGGGTATAAAAGAATCTTTATTCCTAGACTTTCTTAAATCCTAAAAAATATTTCGCAAGAATAATTATTTAATTTGACGTAGTCGAAATCTACTGAATAATTTCATTGTCTTTTATTTTAATTTCATGCGAGTCTTCTTTTGTGTCATTTTTAGGATAAAATTTTGCTTTTTTTTAAGAAAAAATATAAATTTAAATACGGATTTTAGGAATGTCAATGAAATTAGGATGTTACACTTTATTTTTAATTTAAATATCTGATAACTAGATATTTATTTTTTTATTTTTTTTTTATTTTTTTGAACAGAAAATCAACATTGTTAAAAACTTCAAGTAATTTGTGAATAAGTATGGCTTTTATTTTGAAGCAAAAAGGGCAATCTTTGTAGAAGTCGTTCTCAACGATTAATTAACTCTCAAATAATACCAACTTACTGTGGAAATTACACAAATCATAAAAAGAGACTCTGAAACTAGTAATTTCGAGTTAGAAAAAATAACAAAAGCCATTGAAAAAGCTATGCTTTCTGTAAATAATGGCACAACCAAAGACGCAATTGCAATTTCTAATATTGTAAATGGTACTTTATTGGAAAGAAAATTAAATGAACCCAATTATACTCCCACAGTAGAGCAGGTTCAAGATATTGTAGAATATAAATTAATGGACAGTCCATTTCATGATGTTGCGAAAGCATATATTCTATATAGAAACGAACAAACTAGAAATAGAAAAACTAATATTTTTGAAAAGAGACTTAATCTAAAGCCATATGACTATCCAGCTCTAAATGAATATGTAGACGCTATTAGACATTCTTATTGGATTCATACAGAATTCAACTACACAAGTGATATACAAGATTTTAAGGCAACACTTTCGCCCATAGAGCAAAATGCAATAAAAAATACCATGTTAGCAATTTCTCAAATAGAAGTTGCGGTTAAAACTTTTTGGGGAGACATTTATAAAAAAATGCCGAAGCCGGAAATCGGATCAGTAGGTTCTACATTCGCAGAAAGTGAAGTAAGACATCATGACGCATATTCTCATTTACTAGAAATTTTAGGCTTGAACAACGAGTTTAAAAACTTGAAGAAAAATCCAGTAATTATGAGACGTGTTAATTACCTGGAGTCAGCCTTAAAAAATGTAAATAGTGAAGACAATAAAGAGTTTTCAGAATCTATAATCTTATTTTCATTATTTATAGAACATGTATCCTTGTTTTCTCAGTTTCTTATCATCATGGCGTTTAACAAGCATAAAAACGTACTAAAAGGAATCTCTAATGTTGTAGAGGCTACCTCAAAAGAAGAACAAATTCACGGAGATTTTGGGATAGACCTTATTAAAATTATTAAAGAAGAAAATCCAGATTGGTTTGATGATGATCATAGCTCTCTAGTGCAAGAAACATGTAGAGAAGCCTTCCTTTCTGAAAGTAAATTAATTGATTGGATTTTTGAAAAAGGTGAGTTAGATTTTCTACCCAAAAAAGTAATTAAAGAATTTATTAAAAATAGATTTAATAACTCTTTGGCAAGTATTGGGATATCAAAAATATTTGATGTTGACCAAACATTATTATCAGAGACAGATTGGTTTGATGACGAAATTATTGGAACCAAACATGGCGATTTCTTTGTGAAAAGATCCATCAACTACAGCAAAAGAACAAAAAGTATAACCAGCGACGACTTATTTTAAATTATGACCCCAAACGAACTAAAGACCTCAACCACCGAATTAAATGAGCATGAAAAATTGATTCAAGCAAGAAATGCTGCTCGAAAAGAAATGCTTAAAAATACAAATGAACCTAAAATTGAATGGCTAACAGACAATAGCCGTAAATTTTTAGAGTCGGGTTATTTAACAGGAGATACTACACCAGAAGAAAGAATACGTGAAATAGCAGACAATGCAGAACGTATTTTGAAAATTGATGGTTTTTCGGATAAGTTTTATAAATACATGGCAGCAGGGTATTTTTCTTTAGCGTCTCCAGTTTGGTCTAATTTTGGTAAGAAAAGGGGGTTGCCTATTAGTTGTTTTGGGTCACATGTTGCAGACGATATGGGTGATATTTTATTTTCACAATCTGAAGTGGGCATGATGTCTAAGTTAGGAGGAGGTACATCAGGGTATTTTGGTAAATTACGCCAAAGAGGAGCAGATGTTAAAAATAATGGTTCATCATCTGGTTCAGTTCATATTATGCAATTGTTTGAAAAAATGGTTGACGTTGTAAGTCAGGGGTCAGTGAGACGTGGACGTTTTTCTCCATATTTACCTGTAGATCACAAAGATATTAAGGAGTTTTTAGAAATAGGTACTGAAGGAAATCCAATTCAGGAATTAACACACGGTGTTACTGTGAGTGATGAGTGGATGCAACAAATGATTGATGGTGACGTAGAAAAGAGAGGTATTTGGGCAAAAATATTACAAAGAAGAGGAGAAATAGGATATCCATATATTCTTTTTAGAGACAATGCTAATAATGGAACCGTAGATGTTTATAAAGACAAAAATTATGAAATCTACGCAAGTAATTTATGTACAGAAATAATGCTACCCTCAAATGAAGATTGGTCTTTTGTTTGTTGTCTGTCATCAGTTAATTTAGTGCATTATGACAAGTGGAAAGACACCGATGCGGTAGAAACACTTGCTTTCTTTTTAGATGCAGTAATGCAAGAATTTATCAATAAATTAGAAGTATACAAAGATTCATCAGATAGAGACGATCAGTTTACGTTCCGCTTTATGGAAAAAGCATATAATTTTGCAAAAGAGAACAGAGCATTAGGTTTGGGTGCTTTGGGTTGGCATTCATTATTACAATCTAAAATGTTGCCATTTGATAGTGCAGAAGCCTATTCTTTAAACAGTGAAATTTTTAAGGTGATTAAAGAAAGATCTTACAAAGCATCTGAAGAAATGGCTAAAATGTATGGAGAGCCTGCCGTTTTAAAAGGGTATGGGAGACGTAATACAACTCTAAATGCAATTGCACCAACCACATCGTCTGCGTTTATTTTAGGACAAGTATCACAGGGAATTGAGCCAATTTGGTCAAACATTTATGTGAAAGATATCGCAAAAATAAAAACAACAATTAAAAATCCGGTACTAGAAAAATTACTAGAAGAAAAAGGCCAAAATACGTCTGATGTCTGGAAAAGTATTCGAGATAATGATGGTTCCGTACAACATTTAAATGTTTTAACTGAAGAGGAAAAAGAGGTTTTTAAAACCTATTCAGAAATAGATCAAAACGTCATTGTGTATCAAGCAGCAAATAGACAAAATCACATAGATCAAGGACAGTCTATTAATATTATGGTGCATCCAGATATGCCAATTAAAGATGTAAATGCGGTATATATTAAAGCATGGAAGTTAGGTGTAAAGTCTATGTATTACCAACACAGTATGAATGCAGCACAGAAATTCAAACAAAAGAAAGAATGTGCAAGTTGCGAAGGATAATCATTTAGATGATTGCTTCATTAAAAGTTGAGAAAGAGAGAAGTAGCAATGCTTCTCTTTTTTTGTATTTTAGAACTTTATTAATTTTAACTTGTTTTGGTTTTTATTTTAAAAACCTACTGAACAAAATTTCACTTAAATGAACTGGGAACAATTACTTTCTTTAAAACGCTTTGGTGACACAGAAAAACGCTACAGAGCAGCACAAGACGAAACGCGTTTGGGTTTTGATGTAGATTTCGATAGAATTATCTTTTCATCAGCATTTAGAAGTTTACAAGATAAAACACAAGT
>Ga0105350_10000679_pt1 | contig 22511 bp, 19 predicted proteins | sample EN1Hudsemesocosm_FD_83506 | JGI IMG/M metagenome (GOLD analysis project Ga0105350, IMG submission 83506) | Methane-oxidizing microbial communities from mesocosms in the Hudson Canyon - EN1E Hudson Canyon | ecosystem: Environmental > Aquatic > Marine > Cold seeps | place: Hudson Canyon... | reverse complement strand
TGCATTATCCAACAGTGCATGACCCACAACCCTCACACCTTGATATAATGCATCCTCTTTTATCTGAGCGCCGCTGATTAAGTCAGTATCAAAAAACAAACCATCATCTGCCTCGACAGCACAGATTGCTTTGAAATCTTTCTCTAGTACATCAACATCATTTTTGCCAAAGCCTAGTAGATCGATATCTTTAGTGGGACGGTGCAAATCACCTGTCCAAATAAGAAACAACATGGCACCTTTTAATAGGAACTGCTCCTGATATTCAGAAACACTCAAGCGATATAACAAACGCTGAATAACGTATTGCTTTAATACAAAGTCAAAGTTTTCTCCACGTTCGCGAGCTAAATTTAGTAGCCGCTGCCGAATAGAAGCGGCTTTATTTACTGCCATGATAAAATCCCTTATTCACCCTAACGTCTCCATATAAGGCTGCATCACTTTCGCTACTCGGCATATTGTTGCGTATTTAGATAGCTCATCCATGGTAAATTTTCGTTCTTTCCAGCCTTCCTTCAATGCTTCAATAGCGACATCTAATCCGATTTTATTCCGATATTTAAAACAGTCTGCTACCGTTTTTGCCGAACAGAATACCTTCACACCAACACCGTCAATCTGATGCACGTCTACTCCTGCATACAGAGTTTCTTGGGACATAGTGACATAACGAACAGGCGGGTATTCTATAGTAGGCCGCCATCCTTTTCTGTCGATAGCCAACCAAACTTCGAATGGGTTTTGAGTACCTAGTTCGTGAAAGCTCAATGCCGACAACAAACTGATTACACCTTTCGGTGCTAGCTTTGCTACTTCGACAAGAGACTGATGGGAGCTGATGGCCTGCTCAGGGCTTTGATAAAGTCCACGCCCTATTCTTAGCAATATACCTTCTTGAGATAGTTGATTAAGATAATCTTTTGGCAAACCTAGCGCTGCCAAATCTCTTGGCCTAACCACAGAGTGCTGCTTGGCAAAATCTATAACTTGCTGGCGCTTTGTGTTTATTTCGGTCATCGTCATAATTCTTGTTTCCTCGGCACTTATAAATATATGCCTAGACTTTAAGATTTTCAACTATTATGACAATAGAAGTAGAGATGAGGCGCACCCGTCTCGACAAGTTCGGCACGAAATTTCCCCCATTATTTCCCCCACTTTCGTAATATCAGGTATAACTATGTATATCCTCTGGCTCGGCCTCACACCTAGACAATCCAGTAGCGGGAATAAATTCACCAGTGGTGGCATAAGCAAGAGAGGTAACCGCTATCTTCGTAAACAACTTGTTCACGGTGCACGAGCAATGCTATCGCGCTGTAAAAATAAGACCGACCGTATCAGGTCAATGGGGTAATCAATTAGTCATTAGACGTGGTTTTAATAAGGCAAGCGTGGCAATGGCAAGCCGTTTAGCTAGGTTATGTTGGGTATTACTGTGGTAGGAAAAATCCTATATTCTGTAGAGTTTAAGAATACGAACTGGAATATGGCCTACAATCATAAAGCTGTTTCTATTCGATGTGATAGAACACCAAGTTTAAGCGCTTGTAAATAACGACCAACTGAGAACAAATTCAATGGTTTTTTGTCGTAATTTCTTTGAGCCTATCAAGCCATTCATATTGCTTTGCTTGCTCACGTCCGAATTTGTATCTGCTGCCGAACCTGAGAAAGAGATAGTTCTTGGTATTACTGCCCCCGCTTTACAAAGCCCACAAGTACAATTCGCGAAAAGAATCTATAGCAACATCGTTGAAGGCCTAGGCTATAAATTGAAAATAGCAGTTTTGCCTGCTATTCGCCTTGCCATGCAAACAAAAATTGGTGCCATAGATGGCGAACTTATTCGCATGTCAGGCTATGGCGACAAACACCCTCACCTCACAAGAGTCGATGAACCCGTTTTCGAATTCACTGTCGCTATTTACAGCAGTGACAAAGGTTTGAATATGGTGAGCTGGGAAGATCTCAAAGGCCTCAACGTCGGTTACAGGAGAGGTGTAAAAGTAGTCGAGAATGAATTGACTAAAATAGTAAACGACAATAATTTAGTTCAATTTACGGATGTTCCTCGTGCGCTAAGGATGCTATCTATAAAAAGGTTAGACGCTTATGCTGGAGTGGAATCTCTAACTGATAATTACTTAATGAAACAGCCTGAGAATATTGGGTCAAAAATATTCAAAGTTTCTACGCCAAAAAAAGATAGCGCACATCTATTTTTGGGTGAGAAGTTCTCGTTCCTTGCACCCAAGATTTCAATAGCGCTTAGACACATGAAACACTCTGGTAAGTATGACGAAATTAAAAAACAGCCCGACGAAGACTAATTTTTAATCAAATCTAATGCTTTCAAGTCATTTCAAATAGTATTTGGGTCCGACGCAATAAGTAAGCTATGCACAGGGCTCTATGACTCATTTATTGCTCGAGTCTGACCCCATTGGTTAGCATCGTCTATTTTGAAGTAGTTCTTACACTGAGCCTAATCATTCACTAATCACTACTGCTTAGAAACGAATCTCCACAAAAAAACCGGTAACAGCGTTACCGGTAGCTAAGACCGATCAAGTAAGACCAGGAAACAACAGCCAAAAAGCTAACCCATTATTCGCTCTAGTAGTCACAATTTTCTCTATATTCAGATACATCAGGATCCGAGATATGATTTGGGCCACACAAAAACTGGTCATAACGGGTATCTTCATCAATAAAACGTTTCATCCAAGATACGCCATACTTACCCATCAGATCCTCATAGTCATTACCGCTAGTAACGCACTGATGAGAGGCGCCCTCAATTTCCAACATAGCCTTGTCGGTAGAAACTGGAATATCGTTGTAAAAAGCCGAGGCATGGCGGTCTACGGATGCAACAGAGTCATCTTCACAGGCAATGATGAGTGTGGGCGCGGTAATGGTATCAAAGTCATTACCTTGATCGTAATAAGGCGCCGTTGGGATGATCGCCTTTAATTCTCTATCTGTAGCCAGTTTGAGAGAGCCGCCTCCACCCATTGACCAACCCATCGCGCCAAGACGATTAGCATCGACCATACCACTTATGGCGCTGCCAGCAGAATTGCTTTGAGCGATAACGTAGTTTAAACCCTCACTTAATTGAGTCGCACGTCTGTCCTCACCATCAAAAGTAGGGGTACTGATCGTGATTACCACAAAACCGTGCGACGCCAAACGAGGTCCCCACCAAATGATATCTCCCTCGGGCGCAAGGAAACCTGAGGCCACCGCAATCGCCCCCATGGTGCCAGTTGTGCCGCTAGGATAATGAATGGTCCCGCCATTGAAGCTGCCAGCAGAAGAAGGTACGTCGGTGGTTCTCACGGTATAGGGGCCGTTATCTGCTTCCAGATAACTAATGCTCGGATCAGGTCCACGGGTAAAGTCGCAATCACCCTGACACGGCTCTGGCGTAGGGTCCGGGTCGGGAGTTGGAGTTGGGCTGGGCGTAAAACCCAAGGAGCTCATTGAAAAGAGCATAACGCTTACACTGACGGCTAATTTTTCTATAAATGATTTGTTCATTTGCTTTACCTGATTGAAAGTTAGATTTATTTTTTCTAGGCTTGTCGACAGTCCTGATATTAAATTTACAGCTTACGCGTGTATGCTACTTTCACGATTAGCTACACCTTTCAGCCAAACCGAGACATCAATCACACTGCGTATCAAAATCGAATGACATGCCGAAAATATCCAGAAGTAGGTACTTGGCAGGCGGACAGCAGCCAAGGGTCAATCAGGTTGCACAACCAGGGCAAGTGGCGAAATAAAAGTCAATACATCATCAGCAATGATGGCCTTCATATAGGGCGGCTTTAAAAATGGCAGTGAGGGCTGAATACCGACCATAGCGCTATAACAAGTGGAAAAGTGAGCCGAACTTGAGAATCCGGCCGTCAGTGCCGCACCTGTAATAGAGTCGCCGGCAACCAGTAGAGCGGTCGCAACGATCAGGCGAAATTGAAGCCGGTATTTGGTAATCGAGATACCGATTTGTTCTTTAAATAATTTTTTCAGCCGTGACTCTGACAAACATACACCGGCTGCATAATCCCTGATCGAAAGATTCTCCGTCAGGGACTCCCTAATCCTATGTAGTATACTAATCACTCTAGGATCAAATTGTTTGATGGTGACGTCCCGAAAATGAGGTGCGATTATCACCTCCTGCATCAATTCATAAACCTGACTTGCCGATAATTCCTGATGCAGAATAAAACGTAATTGGCGAATCAAATCGTCTTCCTGAGGATGCTGATAACACAACCCATCACAGGCTAAGGACATTTGATCCTGCAGCACCAAGAATGTTTGACTGATCGGACTCAGGTAATAAAGCGCGAGAGTCGCTCTGCTGGTATCAATGTTGGCATCGTCAATCAGCGTGCCGGCTTTGATCAAACAACTACGTGCCGATTGCTGCTGGCCATTCTTCAGGCGAATAAGCATTTCACCCTCAATACAAACCAGCAATTGATTCCAGCCAATAGTATGTTTACGTAAAGGGAGGTGTCCTGTGGAAATATAAAGACGGCTACGCTTCCAGATAAAGAACTTTGGCATTATTTTTATTGCGTTCATTGTGCAGGCTCCATTAAAGACGTACTTCAATATAAATAATGAAAAAAGTACATATGTAATACTTGTAAGAAATGATGATTTACCGAAACAATATTGAAAGAAATGAGGGTGGCTTCACAGAATACAGATGCTCTCTTATTAACGAGACTTAAGCTTTGTCGTGAGTGACCGCATCATCATAATGATAGGTGAGAACGCTTTCTCTCATGCCGCCTTCATCCTGAGCAGTTCCATGCGCACCTAATAAGCCCTGGCCCCAATCGCAAAGTGTTATCAGTGAATTTTCAGCATCCCCCCTTATAGCAGGGTGTAGCTTTAAGGTAAGAGATAGCTGTCCGTTCCAGTTAATCACGCAGTTTGAAATGGGGTAATTTTTCGTGCCGGGCGGACACCCAAACCAACGCTCCCGGCTTAGATCCTGTCGCACTTTTTTGTGCGACTGTTGAGGTATTTCCGGTGAAACGACAGCTTCCTTTGACCATGTCCCCATGGCTGAAAAGCTGCCTGCGTAAAACTGTTTTTTAGCGATATATTGATACAAACAACGTAGTGCAAAACCTGGCAAGTATTTGGCGATCTTGGCTTGCTGCCAATTAAGCCAATGCTCTCTTGATCTTAATTTATGGCGGATTCGCTGATGCAGCGCTTGCACGCTAATATCGCTGCTTACCGCTAAATAAAAACCGCTGGCGTAATTAGCATACTCGGTACCATAGTCAACCGCCCCCCTCAGGTTGACGGGATAAAACCAGGTGTATTCTTGGGCCGGTTTGAGCAGGTGCCGTGATATCGATTGATTTAGCGCCCAAAGTGCTAGCGTGGTCAGCGGCACGTTTAAAGCAGTAGCTTTTTCTTCAATAAATTTGGTTTCTTCTTTACTGAAAAACAAGGTATTGAAGGTACTTTCTGTCTGCTTTATGTCAGGGTTCCAATATTGCCACTTTATCTTTGTAGGGTACGCTTTCATATTTTTTTGGATGACCTTCAATTCCTTTCTGGAAGGCGGGCTAAGTTCTCTGCATTTGGGTATCTCAGTATCACCGTGACCGGCCTGCTTTAACATGTATAAAATGACGCTCATACCATCGGCATTGCCATGTTGGAACTTATGCATGTTTAGTGTTCCAGATTCCGGGGTATAACGTGCCCAGCAAATAGTATCGTTGATGCCTAGCTTTCGACGTTGTTCAAACCAGATACCGACATGATCTTTGGGGTGCCTCATAAATATGCTCATATTGTCGTGCTCGCTATATCGAATTAGTGGTGTTTTTTGAGTCCGACCAACCGGCTTCCCAGCTTGAACTTAAAACATCGTCACTGTAGGGGCTGAGTAACTTTCTTTTCGCACTACTTCCCTGCTCAAAGCCCCTCTGGTAGGCACTTTCAACAGTCTCCCCACTATTCACACTTGCAGCATGCTTCACCCCCAATCTGGCTAATGATTTTTGCCAATGATCGAGTAACAGGTAAGTAGCCGGTACCAATAACAAACTAATCAAGGTGGCGAAAATAACACCGAAGGCCAATGAAACCGCCATGGGAACGAGAAATTTGGCTTGAATACTGGTTTCCATAATGAGCGGCGTTAAGCCGGCGAAGGTGGTGAGTGAGGTGAGTAAAATAGGTCTGAAGCGTTGTTTACCTGCCTCACACACAGCAGTAAAGATGGCGATACCTTTTTTACGTTGTACATTGATGTAATCCATCAATATCAGGTTGTCGTTTACCACAATACCACTCACGGCAACCATGCCGATAAAGGACCACAGCGTTAACTCATGACCTAACAACACATGACCGATGAGTGAACCCAATATGCCGAAGGGAATAGCAAACAATACCAACAGTGGCTGGCTATAAGAGGAGAATAATACGGCCATCATCAAGTACATGCCTAATATGGCAAGAAGATAGCCTTTTAGTAGGATATCCATAAAAGAAGCGATGCTTTTTTGTTTCCCAGCAGCACGCCATTTAACTTCTGAATAGCCTGCGACCAGCTCATCCAGATAGTGTTGTTTTAAATCGTTTTGAATATGGTAAACAGAATTTTGTGCCGTATTTACATAAGCACTCACCGTCAGCACGCGTTTACGCTCATAACGCCGAATATTATTCGGCGCTTGTTGGTAATTTATCTCAGCAATAGTCGAGAGACTCACGTACTGCCCAGTTGAAAGTACAATCGGCAAATGTTCAAGGTACCATAGTGAGGCACGCTCTTCTTCAGGTAAGCCCAACCACACTTTAACTTCATCATCATGGGTCTGAATACTTTGTACGATATCACCCTGGTACGCTTTGTTTACCTGAACAATGACGCTCTCAAGACTTAAACCTAACGCAACGGCATTAGGCTTTAGCGTGATTTGAGCTTGCCGTTTAATATTATTAAGCGAATCGCTCACCTCATAAGTGCCTTCATAATTCTTTAGTTTTTGTTTAAGTTGCTTTGCCACCGCTTCAAGTTGGTTTTGCTCGTAAGCTGAAAATTCTATATTAATATCCGCTTTAGTCGGGCTTAAGCTGGCACTAAACCTTAACCTTGTGACGCCTTCTATTTCGCCAATCAGCTCACGCCAGCGCTTAAGTATCTGTTGCCCACTAATTTTCCGCGTTTTGGAGTCTGACAATTCAAGTGTCACCTGCGCTGTATGGTCGAGGTCTTGATCATGACTTTGGTTAGAAATTTTTATTTTTGGACCAATAACTGAGTAGGCATGGCGTATGACATGGGCATCCTGGTCCGCTATATCCAGAGAGAGCTGATGGGTAGCAGCCCGAATTGTAGCAAGCGCCGCTTCGGTTTTTCGTCTGGGTGAACCCTCGGGAAATTCAACAGTGCAAGTGACTACTTCGCCATCAATAACCACCCCTAGTGCTACCCTCATCCACCCTGTCGAGAACAATAAAATAAAGATAATGAATACCAGACTAAAACTTAGTATCACCAATTCTTTATTCTTTAAAACCCTGACTAATAGGGGCTGATAAATATCCTGGTTCAGTTTGGCCAATCTATCGGTAAAGGCTTTCTGAATCCGGCTCAATAAGCTGAGGGGTTTCGTTATATTAGGGCGTTTTTTCTGATTAGCAGACAGGTGCGAAGGCAAGATATAGATAGATTCCAACAAGGAAAACATCAGTATACTGATAACAATAATCGGAATAGCCTGCATTAGCTTTCCCTCTGGGCCAGGCAAAAACAACAAGGGAAGAAAAGCAATGATCGTCGTCGTGACAGAGAAAATCAGTGGCTTATATACCGCATACACCCCAGCTAACGCGCCCTCGGCGCCAAACTTACCGAGCTGGTTTTGATGGTGAATTGACTCACCCACTATCACTGCATCATCCACCACGATGCCCAATACTAAAATGAATGAAAAAATCGATACGATATTCAAGGAAACATCTAACATCGGCATTAGCAGTAAACTGCCAAAAAATGAGAAGGGAATACCCAGACTAACCCAAAAAGACAGTCGAAAATTTAGAAATAGCAGTAAGGTAATGAATAATAATATTAGGCCACAAAGCGCATTATCCAGTAACAGATCCACACGGCTTTTGAAGTTTTTCGACTCATCTTGCCAGAGATATAGCGCCATGCTGTCTGGTAAGGATTTCTGGCTAATATAACGATTTACGACATCGGCAATGGTGATAATATTCTGGCTCCCCACCCGATAAATATCCATCGATACCGCCTGTTGGTTATCGAAGTTTGCCTGGCTAATATTGCTCATTCTGCTATCGACAATTTCTGCAATATCTTCGAGCCTAATCTCTGCGCCATGGTTATCAGATGCAATAATGATATTTCGATAACCGTCGGCCGTATCTTTTTTGCCATCGGCGGTGATCAACACATCACCTTCTTGGGTTTTAAGTATGCCGCCAGGCAGTTGGTTGGATTGCTGCTGTATCAGTTTGCTAATTTCTGGGAAGCTCAATTGATATTGTTGTAGATTATGGCTGGGAATAACGATCTGAATCTCAGACGCTTTAATATCTTCCAAATCAATAATGCTTATCTCTTCGCTCTCAAGTAGCTCATTGCGTATGCTGCGTGCCACCTTGGTCATGGTTGGGTAATCAGCAGAGCCACTTAGAATAAGCTTGGCGACTCTGTTTCGAACCACTAACTCCTTTACGATTGGTGACTGGGCTGCTTCGGGTAGAATCTCGTGGCTTTCCAAACGAGCTTTAACTTCACTGAGTATCTCTTTAGTCGAATAGTCATCGGCAACATCTAAAGTGATAGAGCAATACCCTTCATACGAAACAGACGTTAGTTCGAGGGTACCCTCAATATCATAAATTCTATTTTCAACCGGCTTACATAAACTAGCTTCAACGGTTTCGACACTTGCGCCAGGAAGTGTTACCTCAATACCAATGCGTTCAAGCGATACATTCGGAATCAGTTCTTTGCGAATCTCTGGTACGGCAATAAAACCTAAAATAAAGACCGTTAAGATAAATAAATTTGCTGCAACCGGGTTGTTAACGAACCATTGAATAGAATATTTCATGGTTTATCGTTCATTTTGTGGCCCCAAGGCGTAATTCTTTATTAGGTAAAAATTGTGGCCCGATGGGTAAGTTCTGTTTGATGTGGCTTAACGCCGAAACCTTAGGCACAACTTCAATGCCCTCCGCCATTAGATGAAAAGCGTCTGTGACGACTCGGTCTTTTTCGAGTAAACCTGCACTGACATACACTTGCTCTTTACCCCGATAAAGTACCTCCACGTTGGTGCTTACCAACAGGTTGTCTTGATCGATCACCCACACCTTATTGTTTGCCTGTTCGGCACTGCGGGGAATGATGCTTAAACCCTGAATGGTTTTACCCTGGATAGTGGCCTCAACAAAGGACCCCGGCAATAAGGGTTTGTTAGTCGAGTCCAGCGAATTCTGGCTGGGTACCTGAGCAATCACATAGAGAAGTTGATTACTGTCTCGTTCACCTTCTGTTCTGTTTATATGTCCATGCCAGCGATGATTTTTATCCTGATAACTGCTCAACATCACCTTTGGCTTAGCGCGCATTTCAACTACACGACCTTCAGGCTTGGCTAGATTATTATGATGAATACCCAGAATATCAATCTGGCGATCATTGAGTGGCAACCTCACTTCAACCATTTTTGTGCCGTAAATTTTAGCAATCGCAAAGGTGGCTGGAATATACTCGCCTTCGGTAATATGAAGCTCAATAATTTTGCCCGCGATAGGCGCCCTAATGGTGGATTTTTTTAGTTGTGATTTAGCATAGTTCAATGCAGCCTGGGCGGCATCAACCCGACTATTGGCCTCTCGTAACTGAGGGATGTGACGCGCATAGTCAGATGCAGTTTTACCCAAGCCCTTTCGGGCAACCTTTGCCTTGGCTTTGGTTGTAAGCAAATTTAGTTTTGTCAGATCCAGATGAGCCTGTTTTTGAGCTATATCCAGAATGAAAGGTTGTTCGTCGAGCTGGATCAGTAAATCGCCCTTTTCGACCCCTGCACCTCTCACCAATTTTTTACTCACACGTTTCACCAGGCCGGGAATTTCACTGCTGATCTGCCGTATTTCAGACGCTGACACTCGCCCGCGACTCAGTACAGGAATAGCCTGATCAACTAACACAACCTCGACAAAAGGTACGTCCGGCACCTTGACCACCGTTGGCCTTAGAAGCGGTTCTGGTGAATTTTCCACAATCCAGAATATTACCCCTGATGCAATGGCAAGTAGTAAAAAAGCGTTGTGGTATTGCTTAAGTAAGCGCATTTAGTTGTGTTCTATGATGGTTTCTAGAAACGTCAAATCGTCGATGATTCGCGCGCTATAGGCGACAGGGTTCAAGATAAAAAAGCCTGCTTTTGTCAAAGTCTTCAGCAGGGTCAGCGCCATAACTAGCCAGATAATGATTGCTTACTAACTGATGCCCTTTTAGCCCTTGGCATGCTTGATGAAGCGGGTCCCGTTTATCAAAGCCAAAAATCAATGCTTCGTACTGTGTTTCTTGGTAACTATTCAAAATATAGCGCAGCAAATCTGTAAATATCGCCACACTATTCTCTTTGCATAAGATGGAATGCAGACTCAAATAGTTTGATAGACTGCCAGCTCTTGGTAACTGAAGACCACCGAATAGCTTACTGTTCAAGTTATTTAGATACCTTAGGATCTTCATGCTGCCTTGATAGGCAACAAAACGCGTTTGCTTAAACGCTTTTTGATCCCATACGCCCGATATGCCAACTAATAAATCATCTTCATAGGCCAAGAAAAAATCGCTTAGCTTCATGCCTCGATAATAAGGGCATGCCGAGCCTATTTTTGAAAAGTCATAGCAGGGGTAAAACTCTTTTCCCGAAGCATGAAGGTCGAAGAAGGCCTGCATTGTATCTCGATCATTGTCGCTAGCTCGGCGAATCGAATGGTGTGTCACACTATGCTGCTTTTTCGGCAGGTCAACCATGTGGGTCAAGAATTGCCCTGCCTGGTAATAAGTTGGCAACCCTAGCCTGCCACTACCGACACTATTTATTGAAGCCTTATTTTCTTCCAGAATGACCGTTTGCATCCATTCATCTTGCATTAATTCACGATATTTTTTAAACATACGAAGCAAGGTTCTACCCCCCTGATAGTCTTTATGTATACGCAGATCATTACCATAACGGGTTGAACGCTTTTGCCCGGCCACATAGACTTCGCGTTTGCCTATGCTAAATGAGCCAGCCAGTTTAGTATTTTTGTGATCTATCATAATCCAGACATCAGGCTCGGTTGTTGTTACATGAGTCGCATGAAAAAAATCCGGATAGCGTTCGAAGTTAAGGTGAACTTTTCCTTCCTGCGGCGTTTGATGGATGAGTTCCATTAGCGCTGCAGAATCAGACGCTTGCGCAGGCCTGATTTCGAATCGAGTACTCATGCGTTTATCTCCTCAGGGGCATCATAGGCGCCTTTACTTATGGCTGTCTCAAGTTTGTCGTCGGCCCTTTCATAAGAAGTATTGTCCCGCAGGCCATCTTGCTGCCAGAGCGTCAGCGGTTCAATTTTGATATTGCCCTCCACCATACCTCTAGCTGTGTTGTGGGCGGCGTAAACGTCCATCGCGTTAGGCAAGATTAATACTTTTGCGACAGCCAGTTGGTCCAATTCTCTGGCCAGCTGATAGTGAAAGTATTGGCAAAGTTTTGCTTCAAGCTGCTGACTTAGCGTCGCTTCAAGGTCTTGTAGATCATCTCTGTTTAGAGGCATCGATTCGTTGCATAAAAGACGGTAAACAGGTTTACAACCTAACTCGCTAGTGGGTAGCGCCAATAAGCTAATAGGTGTTAGCTGAGCATGGTCAGCAAAGTCACTAATTATTTTCACCGCCATATCTGGTGAGAGTTTCTCACCCACCATATCGATGCCGTCCAGGCGACCAATAAATTCCAGACAAGGGCATTGATTAATAAAGCCGGTCACTGTTAGTTTGTCTTTCATCGCATAACGAAGCAGCCCGTTTGCAGTGCTGATAATCGGACGAATACTTTGACCTTCTTGCAACTGCCAGCTGGTATAAATTTGTTTATCATCTAGGTCCTCGAACTCGTAGAAGTGGCTGGTAATGGCCAAAGGGTAGCGCTGCTGATACGGAATACTGATCACACCTTCTGTTGCCCATAAGCCTTTACCTTGGAATTTGCTGTGGGGAAAAAGGACTTTTAATTTCTGCGCCCATAATTTTGATGACGAGGTGTCCCAAGCGCTAATAAGCCCTAGTTGTGGCCACATATTTTTGGTAAATGCCGCGTTAATCTCGCCGTCCCAGGCCTTTAATACTTGGCTGGCCTGAGTATTTTTTGGGGCATCTATATCCTGTAAACCCGAAAATAACAGTGGCCATTCTCCGCTTTCCAGTACCTCTACAATTAGATTTTTATGCGTTTGAATAAGCGTCAACAGACTTAGCGCAAAGGTCGGGCTCCAGACCGAAATAAAGCTGAGATCGCTACAACTTGCCAAATAACAGCTCGTTGCAAAAAAAGAGTCTTTGGATGATTTGGCTAATGAGATAGATTCAGGAACAGCCATCGTTCTAGCCATAAACAGCCTCTTCCACCAGGGTAATAACTGTAAATCATCATTAATACTGTTGGTTTGTGTGTCTCTTAAATCGCTCGGCACCCAGGATAAGGACCAATAATGCTTACCTTGCTTAACCTCTGGAAATTGCCGGTATAAGTCTGACATCCAGGGGCCAATGGCACGATCCAGTTGATCCAGAAAAAGCGGCGTATAAGGTATCCACTTTATTTTAGAGGTCGAACCACTGGTCGGCTGAAAGCGTTTGCATGACTGCTTACTAAGAACCTTAAGTTCGCCGTGTTGCTGTAACGCGATAAAACTACGCCAATCATCATAATCAGTAATAGGTACCTGCTGTTGAAAATCAGTCAAGCTACTATGTTTATTGAGGCCATATTTTTCTGCACTTTGAGTGCCGTCGACTTCCTCCATCAAGGCTTTAAATATCAGCGTTTGCCTTTGCTCTACCTGATAGCTGGCCGTTTCAAACGCCGCCTCTGCGCTACTTGATAGCTTGTGTGCGACGCTATGTAATAGTCTTGATGATATCGTTTTTAACATCATGACACTGCCACTACCGTTGATTTTCGTTTGCCACGAGTGAAAGGCACCATTTTTCTTTTCATGAAATCCAACAACATACTGATCGTCACTTCGCCTGCACAGGGAAGCTCGGTGCCCTGCTTCCAAGAGGGGTTCAGTTTTTCAAAGTGACGAATATTCTGGTCTTTTTCTTTCATCTCTTCGGTAATACACGCTACGTCTTCTTTGAGGTGCTGATATTCGTTACCAAAGTTCAATAGACGCTTTTCCCGGTCATAAGCATGCGGGTAAAGATGCTCACAATACTCATCAACAATGGTTTCAAGTTTTTGGTTACTACTTTGATGGCAGGGATAATACTGGTGGAAATTATTAGTCAATAACAGGTAGGTTTTATAGCCCTTTGAAATAAGTAACCAAAACACGGGTGTTTTAGGGTACTTGAGCTTTGTTGTGAATAGCTTCTTGGCAAAGACTTTTTGCAGTTCTCTGTCGCCCCAATAAGCTCTTTCAACCACAGTGTCACCACTGAAAATACCAATAGATTTTTGTCCGCCGTGACCCACATCCATTTCGGTCCAGGTTGAGAAACCGACAATACGATTTTGTATTTTGTCTTCCAGTATAAAAACGCCGGTCTTCTTACCCATATCGGTCACAAATGTTTGTAAATCCGCATTGTTGTAGTACTGAATAAAAAGTTTATGCATCTCCAGTAATTGCGGTACAGATACCTTTTTGATCTGACTAAATCGAGCTGATATTTTGCTATTGTTATTTTTCATTTGTCGTCCCTAACGTATAACTTTCGCGATTAACAAACACAGTGACCCGCAACAAATTGTCACCTGTCCTACGCCGATTACTGTTTAACCGACCAATAAATTAACTACACTTGAGCATCAATAGGTACTCAAGCGATAAACGTATGATTAGTTTTACAACGAGAGCCTTGATCGGCACTTTCACGATTAGGCCTAAGAATTCGAAACAACGACTAGCGCACAAGCGTACTCAATTGTTTGAGAGTTGGATCACAAAGGGGGATATGTTGAAAAAGAGGTGTTGAGAAAGAGGGATTCATAAAACGCAGGTTTGGGGGGCAGTGTAAAAATTCACTATCTACTAGTCGTTTTTGCGCTGACCCCAAATATATTCAGCTCGAACAGAGCAGCTTACATGTCTCCATCCCACTCCCTATACTTATCCATTGGCAAGAGAAACCTGACACCACTCGTCTGTGACTCACACCTTTTGTTAGCATAGGCTTTTCGCTGAACATCACCGCTAATACAGTTATGACTCCTCCCGATCAAAACTTCCCATTGTCATTCTTCCATTCGCTTCTTGGTGGTATCGTTTCGGATGTGTCCCAGTGCTCTACGATTTTGCCCTCGGAGATTCGGAACAAGTCATAGAATGATGTAGGCACCTGACCTCGAAGACCTTCACAGCCCGTCAGAACAAAGCTTCCGTCGGCGAGTAGGTGATGAATCGTCTGATATTGAACTGCGCCTTCTGGCTCACGGGCTTCCAAGGCTGAGCGCAATGAGTCCAAACCGCTCTCAAGTACGGGGTTGTGCTCTTGGTACGTTTCGGACAGGTATTCGGGAAGCTTTTCTAGTTGACGTTCAATAAGAACCGACGAGATAAACGCCTTCACCAGCGCACGATTTGTTTCGGTCAGCCCCGAGTCTTCGGCCTCTGTTGGGCCGTCAACCATGCTGTTACCGGAAGGGTTTGGGCCTTTTCTTGATTGGATATTATCCCAATGTTCGACCGTTTGATCACCTTCAAAACGGAACACCTCGAAGCCAACTCTTGAGCTGCTGAAGTCGTACTCTGTATGACCAAAAACGTAATCGCCGTCGGAGAAAATTCGAACAATATTGACCCGAGGATTCGTCTTCGATAGACGCTTGAACAACGCCGCTAAGCCCTCACCGCCTTCACGCGTCTGAGGGTTATGTTGGATGTATTTATTCGGATTCACAACCGCGACTGATTCTGGATCACCCGTTTCAATACCCTTTAACAGCGCCACGATCTTTTGCTTTCGTTCAGATGTCACGAACTCCTCCTATTGCTTTCTGGCGGCGTACTTTGCGCAAGCGTATATTGCATCCAACTCTTATTGCACCAAACTCATATTCCACCTTCCTCATATTGCACACACTTTACTTAGTATGTACGGACTGAGAAATAGCCAGAAGACGGGACGAGCTCAACGCTTGTTAGGCTTTTTGCACAATTAAGTAGGTATGCAATTCTGGGTATTGATCGTACTCAAGGTGACGACAAATACAAGACAAGCGATTAAATAGCGCGAGAAAACCGTTTGTCCCCAAGGTCGAGTAATAGACCTCTGGCCCCATTGTGTCATCGCGATGGTCACCCGGTTCAGCCGTGCCACCAAAGGAAAAAATTAATACGCCACCGGTATTGAGCGCCGAGACTAGCTTTGTTATTACCTCTTCTTGCTGCGCTAGCGGGATATGCCAAATGCTGTCCCAAGCTGAGATGAAATCGTATTTTTCACTCGCTTCCCACTCGCAGATGTCGTGGTGATGAAAACGTATCTCAGGGTTACGCTGCCTCGCTAATTGAATCATTTTTTCAGAAATATCGAGCCCCTCATAGGAAAACCCTTCCTGCTGAAAAAGATCGATAAAGCGCCCTGTGCAACCACAGCCAACATCGAGCACTTTACCTCTGCTTTCTATAAAGCCGATGGCACGTTTATGCTGATCGATTCCATTGTCACGATTGAAGCCTTCCCGCTCCCATAGATGCGTAATTTGGTCGTAGGCACTGCCAATATCTTTCGGGTTCATTGCGTTTAACCTGAGTACTTATTTTTAGTCGAAGCGGCGGGGCGAAAAAAGAACAAGTCGATTACTCGTATACTGGATAGAAACCATCGTGCAAAGCGCCGTCGCCACCGATATCATCCCATGCGGCTTTGTCAGCAACGAATATATGGTTCTCGATCTTTGCGTTCGACAAACCAAGCAAAGCCCCTGCAGGCACCCAGTATTTGTCGCCAGAGCGAAACAGGTTGGGAACGGTTGCACCACATGTGCCGCAAAATGAGTAACTGTACCCACCCTCTTTGCTAAAATTTGAAATCGCCTCTTGGCCTGAACACCATGTAAAGTTTTTTGTTTCTACAAATAAACCGGTCTGAGATGAGGTGCCGGTTTGTTGTTGGCACAGACTACAGTGACATTGATAAAGCGTTTTTATTCTGCCCTCAATTTCATAAGAAACGGCACCGCAAATACATTCTCCTTTGTTCATAGTTCCCTCTATATTCTCTGAGCTCGTAACGACCCGCGCCTTCGTGCGAACCTTCGCACTTCAGACAGTTCACGCCATTTCGATTTAGTTTTTTGGATGAAGTTTTCGATAAAGCCCGTAGATTATCAGAGGAATAACAAACTCCAAAATCATAGCCGGAATCAGAATAGCCGCAGGCGGCCCCACTGACAACATAGAGATTAAACGCCCTACACCGCCCACAAAAAAGGCCAAAGCGATAACGGGAATAAAACGATGTTCACGATCAATATTCCGAGCAACCCAAAAACAAAAGGCGCCATAGGCCAACCAAAACACCGAGAAGAACCGAAGCTCGTTGTCGACCGTAGCCTCTGTACCAGGAACGGCTCCCGGGATCGCAGACGCACCACCTATTAATACGTTTAGCCCTGTTGCTGCAACCACTAACGCAATCGCGAACAGAATATATTTAAGCGCTGTTTCCATAAAACTATCCCTCTACATCAAACTTAATATCAAACTTAATATCAAACCGTCATGCACACCAAATCGCTAGAATCACAAGCGGGAATGTTGGTGATAGTCATCTTCATGAGAAATCACCCAGACGCTCGGCGTGTCACGCGATTATTGAGAACCATGTTATTAGACCAGCAGCGAGATGAGTAGCGTGAAGATTGGATTAGTTATTTCTATTGTTTACCCCTGCGTTGTTATTAACAGGTTTTATGGCAATCTAGAGCCTGCGCTTAAATGCCGCCTACTTAACAACTTAATAGAAACACCAAGCAACATGCAAACGGCTAGTTTGTCGCTGCCCTAGTTTAATTCGTTGCTCTCGATTTCTTGTTGCAGCTTTTCTAGCTCGTCGAGAATAACCATAAATTTGGTGCCAAAATCAGTCACCTTATATTCAACCCTTGGCGGCACTTCATTGTAAGAAAGTCGCTCAAGAATGCCGAAGTCGGTATTTCTTCGTAAGCATTGATTCAACACTTTCGTCGTTAAACCCTCAACGCTACGCACCATTTCACCTGGGCGGTTTATCCCGTTCGCCAGCAGTTGGTATACCGTGAGCGACCATTTACAGCCGTATATTGTCTCTACCATCTGCGCGCTCTGGATCGGCGCTGATTTTTTAGTAAATTTTTTTTCGTTAGTTTTCATAAAGGTATACCAAAAAGTACCTACCGTACCGATATGTACCTACTTTTTACGACGTTGATTGTTCGATAAATTTACACCACACATTAACACATACCGGAGCAATATTATGAACACTTCTAACATCGCATTAATCATTGGTGGGTCCAGCGGAATGGGCTTGGCGGCGGCAAAGCAATTGGCTGCGCTAGGCATCAGCACCGTCATAGTCGGGCGTAATTCTTCTAAGTTAGAGGCTGCAAAGTTGGCACTGAATTCGATCGCGATAGACGGAGCAGTAGTAGAAACAATTCAAGCAGATCTTTACCAGCAGCACGATGTCGACGAGCTAATTGAGCATATCAATAAGGACAACAGGCACATCAAATATCTGGTGAATTCGGCCGGCTACTTCAAGCCAAAACCTTTTGAAGAACACACCGCAGACGATTATGATATTTACGCTGATTTGAATCGATCTACCTTTTTCATCAACCAGGCGGTCGCTAAGAATATGAGCACCAATGGCGGCGGATCCATTGTGAATATAGGCTCGATGTGGGCGAAGCAAGCCATTAAAGCAACGCCGTCTTCTGCCTACTCAATGGCCAAAGCAGGTCTGCATGCTTTAACACAGCACATGGCAATGGAGTTGGCCGAGCACAACATTAGGGTTAACGCGGTGTCACCAGCCGTCGTAAAAACCCCTATATATGAAGCGTTCATCGATCCGGCTGAAGTGGATGAGGCACTCGCTGGCCTTGATGATTTTCACCCAATCGGTCGAATTGGCACCTCAGAAGACGTGGCCAATAGCATCTTGTTTTTATTGCAAGACAAAGCGAGTTGGGTGACCGGCGCCATTTGGGATGTCGATGGCGGTGTTATTGCCGGTAGAAACTAAACAAGAGATGTAATTAGGTAATTTAAAATGACGATGCAAATCAATTCAGACTTAGCACAACGCGTGGTAGTTGAGCCCGGTGATTATCATTGGGTCGACTCACCGATGAAAGGCGTCGAGCGTATGATGCTAGACAGAAATGGAGATGAAGTCGCACGTGCGACTTCTATCGTTCGCTATGCCCCCTTCAGCGAATTCTCGCCACATATTCACAGTGGTGGCGAAGAGTTTTATGTTCTCGACGGCGTCTTTTCTGACGAGCACCAATCCTATGAAAAAGGCAGCTACGTTCGAAACCCTATTGGCTCTTCTCACACGCCAAAAGTCGGTAAAGACGGCGCGACAATATTCGTAAAACTACATCAGTTTGATGAAAAGGACTCACAACAAAAAGTCATTAATACCCATACTCAGCCTTGGCTACCGGGCCTGGTAGACGGGCTAAGTGTGATGCCACTGCATGAATTCGAAAGCGAGCATGTCGCCCTGGTGAAATGGGCGCCCAATACCCGCTTCAATCGCCATCAACATTGGGGCGGTGAAGAGATTCTCGTCTTAGAAGGGACATTTCATGACGAGCACGGCAGCTACCCAAAAGGGTCTTGGTTGCGCAGCCCACATCTAAGTAAACACACGCCGTTCACCAAAGAGGATGGTGCCTTGATTTACGTAAAAACCGGACACTTATAACGACAGCAACGACGACACCTGTTTTTTTAGTTCAGGCAATACGTCCTCAGCAAACCACGGATTGTTTTTGAGCCAACGATTATTCCTTGGGCTAGGGTGCGGCATCGGCAACATATTAGGCCAATACTGTTGCCACTGCTTAACCGTGTCAGTCAAGGTTCTGGCTTTGTCATCACCAAGGTGCCAATCAAGCGCGTATTGCCCAATCACTAGGGTCAAACGGACATTGGGCAACAAGGCGAGCAACTGCTCTCGCCATTGTTCAGCACATTGCGCTGGCGGGGGTAAGTCGCCGCTTTTCCCGGTTCCCGGATAGCAAAAGGCCATGGGTAAAATAGCGATATTCGCCTCGTTGTAGAAGTCTTCAGCCTCAAGCCCCATCCACGCCCGTAAGCGATCACCAGAAGGGTCATCAAAAGGAATTCCTCGTTGATGCGCTTTTCTACCTGGCGCTTGCCCCGCAATGAGTATTTTGGCATCTGATGAGAGCTGAAAAATAGGCTTGGGACCAAGAGGCAAATGTGTACAACGCGAGCACGCCCGAACGGCATCGGTCGTAGCAGAAATGTTGTGCGTTTTTAGTATGTGCTCAGTCAAAATTGTCGACTCTTTTTGCTGATGTCCGATAACATGAATGATCTTGGACAATTATTCTAGACAATGACCTTAAACAACGACCTTAAACTAAGTCACCGTCGCTCTGATTTCCAAATACTAATAGGATCAGAACTAACTTACTTGTATGAGGTGTAAGGCAAAACCACAAGGTCTGCCACCAGCGAAAAAATAGAGTCGATGCCAACATACCAATTTTTCTATCCAATAACGGGTGATGGTAGATATCCAAGCTCCCCACAAATAGTAGACACCTACTACAGGATCAAATATGACAATAGTAAGTGTCTACTTATGAGGAACAGGGAAAGCGTTGACGAAAGGGCGATTTACCTTGTACACAATATTTTATTGATGCGTCCGACATTTTGAGCAAAACACGATTGTTTTATTGGGATTGATAAATTAGTCTCTTGAGCAAGTGGATATCAATAAAACGCCCCTATTTCCGATAGTAGTTATTTCCGATAGTAGTTATTTCCGATAGTAGTTGCTCGTCATAGGTGCGCGCCATTTTCTAAATTTAACGAAAACAATATAGAAACAACAATAACAAACTCAATTAGAACGGTGATTACTGATGCAAACAAAAGATACACCACCGCTAACACAAGACGAGAATACTGAGGCAAACCCCTACGAGAACACCAAGTACCGAAACTACGTTTTATTCGTGCTGACTATTACCTACGCTTTTAACTTTATCGACCGCCAAATTCTTGTGATTTTACAAGAATCCATCAAGCAAGAACTGTTACTGAGTGACTCACAACTCGGCTTACTCACAGGAATTGCATTCGCACTATTTTATGTCGTTATGGGGATCCCCGTTGCACGACTCGCCGACAAGTCGGTGCGCCGAAATATTATGAGCGTCGCCATAGGCACATGGAGCCTTATGACGGCCGTGAGCGGTTTCGCCCAGAACTACACGCAACTTCTACTCGCGCGCATTGGCGTAGGTATTGGCGAGTCTGGCTGTAGCCCACCGGCGCACTCAATGATCTCAGATATATTTCCAGCCGAAAAACGTGGCACCGCACTCGCGGTATATTCAATGGGCATTAACATAGGCGTGTTATTTGGTTTTTTACTAGGCGGGTGGATTAACGAATATTATGGCTGGCGAGTTGCTTTTATCGTCGTCGGCCTCCCAGGCATTCTGATCGCCATTCTTATTCAAACGACGGTCAAAGAGCCTTTTAGGGGCGCCCATGATGCGGTCAGCAATCCTGACGAAGTCGCCTCTTTTGGTGAGTCATTGAAAACGCTATGGTCTAAAAAATCCTTTCGGCACATTTCGATTGGCGCCTCATCGCTCGCATTGATCGGCTACGGAGGCGCCATCTGGTTTGCTCCCTATATGCTTAGAAACTTCGAGATACAGACAGGTGAACTGGGTACTTGGTTAGCGCTAATAAGCGGTATCTTGGGCGGTGCAGGTACACTGGCGGGAGGCTACATAGCGGATAAAAAAGGCCTCAAAGATAAACGCTGGTATGTATGGATTCCCGCCATTGCAGCGACTATCGCGCTACCGTTTTTATATTTTGTTTATACAATTGACTCTCTTTACGCCGTACTGGCTTTGTTTGCCATCCCCGCCACCATGGCAACAGTTTATATGGGGCCCAGCCTAGCGATGGTTCAAGGCTTAGTGAATATCCGAATGCGGGCACTCGCGTCTGCTATTTTATTTTTCGTGATTAATATCATTGGCCTAGGTGTAGGCCCTGTCCTCGTGGGCGTGATCAGTGATGCGATTACAGAAGACTACGGCACCCGCTCCGTTGGCTATGCTGTCTTATGGGTATCCGCAGTGTTCACTGTCATCGCGGTATGGCAGTTCCTCGCGGCCAGTAGGTATATCAATGAGGAAATGCAGCAGAACAACGCGTAAACCATCATGAGCAAACGGCTCTTCGCCTAGTGCGAAGGGCCAATATTGCCCATAGAACTCTTCGTCGTTCTGAACTATTTAAACTGGCTCGCTTTCAGTGACATCACCACTGCACTCAATTGGAAAAGAATAACAACAAGATATAAGTAACACGCCTTCATTTGATGGTTTCATGACGCGTAGATCAATCGGAAACCGCATCAAAGTTGTGGCTCTTATTTACCCCATCAAATCACCCCCCACTTACCCCCCATTTTGATTCACGAACGTATCCAATTTATTGGCCCACACGCCTTAGCTGAGATGAGTTTTACATATGGCAGTATGATGACGAAACTGCTCATGTGATAAATAAGTAAGCACCTAAACCGTCCAATGTAGCAATGCCAATAAAGCGTCTTCAACAACAAAATACATACCGTAGGACTTTATAGTACCCGTTGTTATAAGATATGGTCACGGTTCCGTGGCGTACAAAAATAACTAGAATTAACTACAGGACCGCATGTTCGAACAAACCTTTTAGAAACATCGACGATTTAGAGTCAAACAATTTTCTCGAAGCCGAAGACACAGGCGTAGCAGTATGAACACTCATCAACACTGACACTGGGGTTTGAGATATATAAACAGTTACCCGAAGGTATGGCCAGATCCATCTTTATGCAGTTTCTCATAGCGGAATGCCATCCTTTTGATGATGGAAACGGACGCCTATCGCGCATCATGATGAACGCT